>NPIE01000228.1_pt1 | contig 59988 bp, 54 predicted proteins | sample 8637661 | NCBI WGS metagenome assembly NPIE01 (sample SAMN07420842, study PRJNA396082) | bioreactor metagenome | isolation source: sample BA12 brine-fed electro-methanogenic bioreactor BA | place: Japan: Kochi | collected 2016-12-09 | reverse complement strand
CCGGGGCGGTGCAGCTGAGGGAAGAACGTTTCCTTGGAGGGGCCTTCCAGGGCCGGCGACCGCTTCACGCGACGCTGCAGGGCACCGTCAACTTTGTGGGTGTCCTATAGAGAAATTCCCCGCCAGAGGTCGGGGTCGGAGCGGGACAGGGGTTCGAGGTCGTGGGGGCAGTGGTAGCTGTGCATGGGGGCTCCTTTCTGTGGGTGTTTGTTAAGGTTCTGGGCACTTTTTTCGCTTCGTCAGGAACGTCCCCTATGGGGTTTTATGTTCTCGATCTTTATGAATGTTTACTCGCCGGTTGATTCAGACCCACCCTTCAGACTCATCTTCGGATTGGAATAGACCGTGCCATATTAATCAAGATTCCATTCGCCGGTGGCTTTTATCTGCTCATACATAGCGTCAGGGGCAAGATCCAGGTCGCCTGGCCATGTCACTGCACCATAGACGAGGGTCACTTGTGCAAATCGATCAAGATCACGCAATCGACTAAAAACACCGGCTTGCTCTGAATGCAAAAAAGTTTTCATGTTGACGTAACCCTCAAGACCGTCCAGAAAACGGACAAACAGTCGATAATCAGGCAAGACCTCAACCTGCTGTATCCGCCACGGCATTACTGGTGTGATTGGGGGCTCTATGACAGTGGTTCGATTTTCTGCGGTGGTTGCATATGCACACATTGATTCCAAGCCTCCATAAGTCCATCTCGATGCTCATTGGCCCATTCAAGAACCATGACCATCGCCCGCCTTGGGAAAGAACCTTTCATAACTTCCAGCGTCTGGATATTGATCAACACTTCATGCTCTGCGTATAAAGCATGAAAATATGTGGTGGGGGATGCTCTTTCCAGAACATCTGGATAACAATACCATAAAACATGCTGATGGTCGGCATGAACACTCCCTCGGACAACGCTTGAACTTACTGCAGTATAGCACCCATTCAGAAACACGACAATTTCCCTGTCGCATATGAGAGATCTTACGTCAACTTTGTGGGTGTCCTATAGAGAAATTGATTCCCCGCCAGAGGTCGGGGTCGGAGCGGGACAGGGTTTCGAGGTCGTGGGGGCAGTGGTAGCTGTGCATGGGGCTCCTTTCTGTGGGTGTTTGTTATGGTTCTGGGCACTTTCTTCGCTTCGTCAGGAACGTCCCCTATGGGTTTCCGGTATTTAGTAGCTAGGCCGCCGAAGAATTATGCGGCTTGACGGTCATATCCACACCCAGGGCTCGCATCACGGCGAGCATGGTTTTAAGGGTGGGGTTTCCCTGCTCACTGAACGAGCGATAGAGTTGCTCACGGGAAAGCCCGGTTTCTCGTGAGAGCTCTGTCATTCCTTTGGCGCGGGCAACGACGCCCATTGCTTTGGCGATATACGCAGTGTCACCTGTTTCTAACGCATCCGCTAGAAATACGGCAATGCTCTCTTCATTTTCCAGTGCTGATGCCGGATCGTATGCATAGATTGGCTCAGTCATGATTTCCTCCACTGTGCCGCAAGCTGTATTGCGGTCTCTATATCTTTTTGCTGGCTGCTCTTATCTCCTCCGCAAAGCAGTAAAACAACTTCGTTACCTTGTTGCTGAAAATACACTCGGTATCCGGGTCCATGATGTATGCGCAACTCGCTCACTCCTTGACCTACCGGCTTTACATCCCCAGGTAGACCATTGGCTAAGCGGAATACTCTCGCGGCTATCATTGCTTTGGCTCGGTGGTCTTTGAGCTTGCGCTGCCATTTCTGGTATGTGGCCGTTTGTTTGAGTTCAAGCATACATTTAGTGTAGTTTATAAACAACGAAGATGCAAGGGCTTTAAATCGCTTAAGCTACCCTCTCCTCCTGATACAACCGCCTCGCCCTGGCAATGCCGTGCAGATAACGGTTGTTCTTATGTGCAGCGAGTTCGATGAGTTTATCGGGTGCGCCTATGGCGTGGGAGAAGGTCTGGAGTAATTCATCTGAATGGGAGATGAATTCTTCGGCGTTCATGCCTAAACGCTTAAGTATGGCTGGTGTTTGGGCGTGGATGCGGCCGCGTTTGCCGGGTGCTTCGGTTCTGCCCAGGTGATCTACGAGTTCGGTGTAGTCTTCGCAGCTGAAGGGGATGCTTGCGGGCAGGGTTTCTGTGGGTTCGAAGGGCATGAGGGGCGCTACGGGTAGCTGGCTGAGGCTTTCTTCGCAGCGCAGGGCGCCGGTTTTGTGGTTGGGGGTTTGCGGTGCGGGTGGTTCCGGCTGCGGTCCTGGTGTCTGGTGGGTGGGTTGTTGTGGAGTTGGGGTGGTGTCTGGCTTTTCGAGGCGTTTGGCGATGGAGGTGTGGGGGCTTTTCTCGGGTGTTTCGGCTATGCAGGCGCGTACGGGGTTGAGATCTACATAGCTCATGGCCATGAGGACGGCTTGTTCGTCGAGTAAGGCCTGGCTTTTGAAGCGTCCTTCCCAGAAGCGTCCGGTGCAGTTGTCTTCGGCGTTGGCTTTGCGCGCGATGGTTTCGTTGAGAACGCGCATGTACCAGGATAAATCGCTCAGGCGCTGACGGTAGATTTCGATGTATTTGTCTACCTGACTTAGTTGTGCATCGCTTAGGTTTTGGCGCTGGTCTTTGGCGAGGTAGCGCTGCACAAACAGCGGCCCGGCGAATATCTTGGTCCAGCGCTTGAGTACTTCATAGTCGCTCCATTGCTGCGCGCGTTTGTCATCTATGCGCACGACGATATGGTAGTGGTTGCTCATAACCGTGTATGCGGCAACGTCAATGGCGAATACGCTGGAGAGCTGGCCGATGCGTTCTTCGATCCAGCTGCGGCGGTGTTCGAAGCTCTGCCCCGTGCTGCTGTCGTGGCCGCATAAAAAAGCGCGTCGCACACAGCGGCAGACAACGTGATACCACGGGGTATCGTCCAGCGAGACCTGGCTGTAGCGTGGCATGGTCATGGGCTTGGCTCCTTCGCTTGCGGCGTGCTTAGTTGATTGGATTATGCCGGATAAAAATGGATGTTATGTCTACAGCTTTGTGGGTGTCCTTAAGCCTTTCCTAGTGAGAACAATACGCCAACTTTGTGGTCGTCATATAGCGTTGCGCGGTCAAGATTTGTCGTGCTTTTTAAACTGCTTAGAGTGCTTGAGCCAATAGATACCACCTATCGACACGACTATCAGCAGAATCATAACGATGTTAAATGTTATCATCTCTCACCTCCAACGAGTCTAGGAAGTACCCAAAAAAGGCAACGCTGGCCCCGGCCATCAGTCCCAGGGTAGTCGATAAGAAATGGAACGCTTCTGACTTAGCCAACGGCGTAATGACAGTTATGCCAAGGACAATCTTCCCAAGGTCGTATGAAAATTTTGCCAGATTATCTTTCTGTTTCACATTCATAAAGCAAATATGGCAGCACCTTCCCTAATTGTCAACCTCGGCAAATTTTCACAGAAATATAGTTAACCTGCCCCTTAGTACTTATGATGGTTATATGATTTCCCATTTATATTCATAACTATACCAATACTGATTACCCTAATCTCAGTGTCAGTGTTGGTGCAGAGCCACCTATGGCGTATAAAGTGATCTTACGTCAACTTTGTGGGTGTCCTATAGTCGCTTGGGCCTACGCAATCTGCAGGGCCTTGAGGATCGGCAGCTGTTTGGTGGCAAACTCCTCGGCCTGGCGGGTGAGTTCAGTCAGGTTCTCTTCCGGGCTGTCGAAACGGCTTTGTGGGTGTCCTATAGTGTCAGTCCCTTTTCGTGGAGCTTATCGTGACTGCTCCCCTTCTCTAATTCATCCGTTAGAGATATAAATTTTTCATATCTTTCTTGTTCACCTGTGGGATACCAGAAAAAATCTTCTGTACATTCAACACCTTTTTCCATGCAGCTACTTTTGAGCTGGTTAACACATTTATCACTACCGCCTAGTCCGAGCCAATTGGCTTCCAGCGTACTCATTACTGTGTTGAATATAGTTTCGGAAGCCACTCTTTGAGCTGCAGCACTTTGTGTCATTTTCACTCTCCGATTTCTGTGTTTTGACGTCTCTACCTATCATAACTTTATTTCACCTTAACTATCACACAATCAGAAATCGCAGTCATGCACGCAATACTAAAAAAACACCCTCAAAATTATTTCCGAAAGTGCCATTTTAACAGCTGATTTTTGCTACCCCCTCCAACCACGGCGCATCTTTCCCGCTCACAATATGCCACGCCTGCTTCCACCACGGAGTAGTATAGCTGTGTTGCTTTATGGGTGTCCTTAAGTGTTCAGATACGAAATATCTAGCATTGCCTTACGCAGCTGGGTTGTGTGGCCTGACGGTCAGATCCACACCAAGCGCACGCATAACGGCTAACATCGTTTTCAGGGTGGGATTTCCCTGCTCACTGAATGAGCGGTAGAGTTGCTCTCTGGAAAGCCCTGTTTCCTTTGATAGTTCTGTCATCCCTTTGGCCCGTGCGACTACTCCCATCGCTTTGGCTATATAGGCAGTGTCACCTGTTTCTAACGCATCAGCAAGAAACACAGCGATACTCTCTTCACTCTCCAGCGCTACCGCCGGATCATAGTCATAGATAGGCTCTTTCATGATTTCCTCCACTGGGCCGCAAGCTGATGGGCGGTCTCTATATCTTTTTGCTGGTTGCTTTTATCTCCTCCGCACAGCAACAAAATGACCTCGTTTCCGATCTGCTTAAAATAAACTCGATACCCGGGGCCATAATGGATACGCAACTCGCTCACTCCCTGCCCCACTGACTTCACATCTCCAGGCAGACCATTGGCTAGGCGAAAAACTCTGGCGGCTATCAGCGCTTTAGCGCGCTGATCTTTTAACTTGCGCTGCCATTTTAACGGCTTTGTGGGTGTCCTATAGAGCCTTATGAAAAAGTGGCGGGAGAGGCTCTTAAGTGCTCTCAGAGTGAGCGAGCAAGGTCCAAGACCCTTCACAAGTCACTACACCGCCACCCTACCGTAAGGCAAAAGAGATGTCAATATAAAATGCCTGTCATTTATTTTTGCCTGGTGGTCCCTCGTCCCTGGTGGTCCCTCGTCCCTGGTGGTCCCTCGTCCCTGGTGGTCCCTCGTCCCTGGTGGTCCCCTCAAAGAAAAACCCCCGCCCCTCAGTTAAGAAGGACGGGGGACGTTTTGCTTTGACCTGTTAAGGCTTTCCCTAGTCAGGCATCGCTACCATGAGGTAGGGATTAGGCGATTTCCAGAGTACCGTCGGTCATGTTGTAGGAAGCGGTGCTCAGGTCAACAGCGCCAGTGATACGGATAATGGCATCTTCGTTGTTGATAAAGTCTGCAACAGCATCCCCAGCACCATTCTGGATGAGATAGGTGTTACCACCAAACTGGAACCATGCGGCATCATCCCCATCAGCTACAAGTTGGTTGATTGTAGCATTAGCATAATCCTGGAATACAGCTGTATCGCCAAGAGTAATAGCACTAGACACGAAAGATGCACCATCAGCCAGATCAATCACATCGCCAGAATTCAGGTCGGTGATAGTCGAATAGCTGTTAACGTTAGACGGCACATTCATGACAAAAGTGTCATCGCCATCACCACCTGTCAGGGTAGTCAAACTCGCACCCGTCAGGGTGTCATCTCCAGCACCACCCAGCAGGGTGTCACCAGAACCATTACCAGTCAGCACATCATCACCAGCACCACCGGTAACAGTAGCAGTACCGTAAGCAGTCACAGTCAAGTTACCCGTCAGCGCGGACGCGTCGATAGAGGTAACGGCCGTGTTGCCCGTCATGTCCAGAGTCAAGCTGGCATTACCGTCGATAACAACCGAGGTTGCTGAGGTAGCATCAAGATCCAGTGTGCTAAGATCACGGTCACCAGACTCATACTCTGTGCCATCACTATCTTCGTCAACATTGGTATCGGTAGCAGTGATATTGATAGATTCGACGCCAGCAATAGCCAAGGTACCAGCAATAACATCGGCAGCACCAACTTTAGTGATGACATTCATAGTGTCTGCAGTGCCAGTGGCATCATCCATGGTGACTACAGTGGAGCTACCACTTTGTGCTGCTGTGAGCACAACAGTACCAGCATCGGCCATGTTATCGAGGGTCAAATTTTCTACGCTGGTGCCAGGGTCACTGTCGAGAGTACCCGTGGTAGTAACATAACTAAACCCTAAAGCTTCTAGGTCAAGGGTTACGGCAGCACCGTTCATATCAGGAGCATCGTTGATGACCAACCTCTCGAAACCAGAAATTGCTGTTGCAAAGTTGGTATTTCCATCAAGACCTGCAGCTGTTGCCAGAGTCATAGAGATGGAGTCAGTACCGTCGCCACCAGCAAGAGCACCTGTCGGCACGCCAGTACCTGCTGCCAGAGTCAAGCTATCATCGCCAGCACCAAGAGTAACATCGGTATCAATGGTAGCTGCAGACAGGGTTACGGTATCAGCAGCAGCACTGAAGATGTAATCAGTGATACCACCAGTTATAACGGCAGAATTAGCATTGATAGTAGTAGTAATGCCGCCTGTATTCCCAGATGCATCAAAGCTAGACAGTGCAGTTTCAGCAGCCAGGCTCGGCAGAGTTACTGCACCAGCGCCATCGATATCTACAGTCTCAAGAGCGCCAAAGGTGGAAGTTCCCCAACCCAAGGCAACAGCTGTATCAACTGTCAACGCAGTCACACCAGTAGCAGTCAAAGCAGCATTTGATGCTTCTGTTGCTGCGGTGACATTCAGGGATGCTACGTTAGCATCAAGAGTCACGGCACCATCTACATCGTTCAAGCTGAGAGCAAGTGAAGTCGAAGCAGTAGTAACACCCATTGTGCCTTCGCCGTTTGCCAGACTCAAGGTAGACAAGGCATCGGAAGCAACGGTCGAGTTACCATATCCATCAAGATTGACGGTAGCAATGGAATCGGTGCCGCCATCAGCAACTGTAACAGCACCAAAGGTAACATCATTTAAAGAGGTATCAGCTGCAGTGGTAACAGCGGCTCCTTGGGTATCAACTGTTACGGTAGCATCAGTACTGTTACCACTAGTATTAGTCAGGGCAGTATCAAGGTCAGTAACTACAGCATTTGCAGTAGTTGCTGTAAATACAACCGTATCGTCGGTTGCTGCACCAGAGGTATAAACAGATAGTGCACCCGTGAAGTAGCCATTATCAGTCGGACCACCAGCAGCCTGTGTATCAAGAGCTGTCAAATTCGCAAACGCAGAAGCAACTTCGGCAGCAGTCAAGTCTTTCGCTGCAGTAAACGTCAACTCGCCAGCGTCAGCAACCGCATCACCGTTAACACTGATAGTGATTGAATCTCCAGATTTCAACGCACCAAACTTAACGCTTGTAGATTCAGTTGCACCACCAACAGCATCAGAAGAAACTGCGGTAACACTATCGTTTTGCGTAACGGTTACACTTGTGGTGTTGTTATATCCAGTAACACCAATTGCGCCAATAGCAAGGTTGTTATCATCAGCCGAGCTATCTGCAACACTGTTTGCATTGACTGTAACGTCAACAGTGGTACCACCCTCTACGGTAATCGCGCCACCAGTCATTCCAGCAGTTGCGTCATCTTCAAGGTTTTGAGTGATGGTAATAGCACCAGTTGGCATATCTGCGGCAACATTTGAAGCCGTTGTATCACCAACAGTAACTGTTCCGGTGTCATCAGAAGTTGTTGTTACAGTAACGTCTGTGCCGCCGTCAACAGCGATTGCACCATTGCCCTGATCAGAATCAGTAATGGTTACCGCCCCAGCTGGAACGGTAGTAGCCCCGACAGCAATAGCAGTATCTGTGGTAGCATCAGAAATAGTAATATCGCTACCACCTTCGACAGCAATAGCACCAGTGGCACCAGAAACCGAGACAGCAGTAGTGTCAGCAGCTGTCAAGTTGATAGCTGCTGCTTGAGTAACACTTGCAGACGACAATCCCCAAGCAGACACATCAGCGGTCAAATCAACAGCAGAACGGATAACCGCACTTTCAACATTTGCAACAGAGATTGAAGGCAGAGCAGCAACGGCTGTACCCGCAGCAACACCTGCACCATTGATAACATTTAGCTTGAAAGTGTCAGTACCACCAGCACCATCAATTTCGTCCAAAGCAGTCAGGGTAGTAGCAACCGCACCAATGGTGTCATCAATAATACCAGTAATTGTGTCATTACCGGAAGTCCCCGCGATACTGTCCACACTTGTCGTCAGCGCAAACGTGTCACCAGTCGTCGGAGTCGTCACCCCGGGATCCACCTGCTCATCCGCAGGCACAGGCGTAATCGTCAGCCCCTCGTCCTCACCATACAACATGAAATGCTCAATGGCGGTCAGCCCAGCATCCAGAAACGCGTTCTGAACGTCGGTGGCGGTCCAGTCTGCATAGGTATCGGGATCTGCCGCCTGCAGCGCCGCCAGCTTGTCCGCAAAATACTGAGAAGCGTCAAAGGCGTTGGAGGGGTTGATGCTCTCGCCCGCGCCGTACTGCAGGTAGTGCTGGTAGGGATCCTGCGGCCAGGCCTCTTCAAATGCGGCCAAGGCGTCTTCAACCGTCAGGTAGAGGTTGGCGTCGAAGAGCTGCTGTGCTTTGGCCAGCTTGTACTCTTCAGCGTTGAAATACTGGTTGGGAGCCAGACCTTCCTCCCAGCCGAACTGCATGTAGTGTTCTTCTGCGGTGAGCCCATAGACGTTCTGCAGGGTTGCCTCCAGATCATCGACGGTCTTGGTGTTCCACTCGCTCTCGGTGGCCTGCAGATCAGCCAGCTTCTGTCCAAGATAATACGCTTTGTCGAAACCTTGTAATGCCATACTTTTCATCTCCTAACACGTGTTTTAGGATTTGCGGCACCATGCCGCCCTCGAGGTTACCAAAACTTGATAAACCTTCATCGAACAAAAATGAACAAACCTCATTCAGAAATACCTGATCACTTTGATTTTCATCCCTCCTTCTGCTTTACCCCTCAAGCCTTCGGCCTTTCAGGCGGGCCGCAACTCACCCCTTGGAGAAGAAAGACTCCGGAAAATGATAGACTTTTCACAGCGTTTGTCAACTCATTTAATGATTGTCCCCTCAGGCCCATCTTTTTGGGACCCACCAAAGGTTTCCGGAAAACCCGAACCCTGCCTGCTTTTATGACGGATACGCGCTTTTTGACCGGTATCGTTTACAAAATTTCAAATATGCACATTTTTTAATGGTGGTCAAGACAAAACCTGTTTTTTGGGTATTTTTTCCGTTATTTCAGGAGTTGCAGATGGCGCAGCGGCAAAACGGCGCTTAAGGCGCTGGGCCGGCTTTTCGACGGCATACCAGGAAAAGAGCGCGAAGGCAAGGGTGAGCAGGGCCGCCCCCCAGACCAGCGAAGCGCCCACAAGCCCCTTGCGCCCGAGATAGTGCAGCAGAGGGTAATGCCAGAGATAGAGGGCATAGGAGATGGTGCCGAGCCCCACCAGGGGCGGCAGGCTGAAAGCTCGCGCGGGCCCTCCTTGAGGCCGCGCGAGCAGATCAAGGGTCAGCAGGGCGGTGGCCAGGGCGACCAGGGCATACTGCCATTGATAGAGAGCGACGGTCTGCCAGCGCGAGGCGACGGCGATCACGCCGAGGGCGGTCAGCGACAAGGCGGCAAGAGTGGCGGGGTAAAAGCGCGCCCTGCCCCAGCGTTGAAGGGCGCCCGCGTTCCAGAGCACGGCGAGCAGGCAGCCGGCCAGAAGCATGTCGGCGCGGGTGTCGAAACCGTTGTAGACGCGCGCCCAGCTGGCGCCCTGAGCGAGCAGCCAGACGCGCCAGCCCCAGGAGGCGCCGAGCAGCAGGGCGATAAGGGCGGCGCGTCTGCGCCAGGTGAGGCGCAGCAGAAAGAGCAGAAGCAGTGGCCACAGGGCATAGAACTGCTCTTCGATGGAGAGCGACCAGCAGTGGCCGAGGTGGTAGGGGCGGTCGAGACCGAAGGCGCGCGTCCAGTTGGCGGCGTAGAACAGGGCCATGGCGGCGTCCTGCAGGTGGTAGAGGCGGGTGGCGGCGTCGGGGAAGACGCTGAAGCAGTAGCCCAGGTACACCGCGAGCAGCAGCAGCAGCGCGGGCAGCAGGCGCAGGGCGCGACGCAGGTAGAATTTTTTGAGATCGATGGCCTGGTTGCGCTGATGCTCCTGCAGCAGCAGGACGGTGATGAGGAAGCCGCTGAGAACAAAGAAGATATCGACGCCGATGAAGGCTCCGCTGAAGCCGGGGACCTCGGCATGGAAGAGGAAAACCAAAACCACGGCGACACCGCGCACGCCGTTGAGGGCGGGCACGGTGCCGGAGAGGCGTGGGGGCGAACTCATGGCACCTCGCCCTTGAGGGAGGCTTTGAGTTCGCGCACTCTGTTTTCGCAGCGGCGATACTGGTCGCCTTCGACGATGGCGCGCCGCTGCCCGGCATCTGCGAAGGCGAGGGTGTTTTCACTGCCGACTGCATGGATGTAGTCGCCGATGAAGAAACTGTCGGCCAGCCCCTGCCAGTCGGCGTTGTCGCGGCTAAAGAGCTGGAGGGTCAGATAATAGTCCTCCAGGTAGCGCTGGTCATCGTCGAAAGTCAGGCCGGAGAGATCGAGGTGGCGCAGATCGAGCAGGAAGCTGTGCAGGGGCGCGTGATTGGTGGCGAGATAGTCATCGTAGCAGAATCCGTGAGTGAACTCCTGCCTGCGCTCGCCGAACAGGCCGCTGTCGAGATGATAGTCGGTGGAATAGACACGCCCGAAAGCCACGGCCCTGCCGGTGTGGCGCAGCCTCTCAAGCAGCGCGCCGTAGGCATGGGACATGAGCAGATCATCGTAGTCGAGAAAAGCGGCGTAGCGCGTTTTAACGGCCTGAAGGGTCTCGGTGAGCATGCGCGCGCGCAGATCGCCCTGGCCGGAGTGGGAACGGTAATGGAAAACCTGCGGGGCGCTCCCCAGGGGCCAGGGCACTTCGGCGAGCAGGTCTTCAAGTTCGGCGGTGCGGGCCGGATCAAGATCCTGCGCGGCGATGCAGGGCACGACGAGGCAATCCTGCATGGCGGCGAGGCTGTAGAGGGCATTTTTCAAAAGGCCCGGATCGCCTTTCTGGTGATAGCGAAGGATGGTACTGACCTGGGGGCGCTTTTCAGGAGGACGGCCACAGGGGTAGGTGACAAAAGTGTGCGCATCGGCCCGCAGACGAAAATTCTTGCAGGCCTGGCCATTGCCCTGCAACGGCAGCAGCAGCAACGGCGCCTGATAGGCGGCGGACGAATCAACGGAGCCGTTGGCGGTGGCTTCAAGGAGGGGAAAATGGCAGTCATAGGCATTGGAAACGACCCCTGCGCCCGGAACATGGCAGGCGGTACGCAGCATTTTTTCGATTACGTCCGGGGCAAAGAGGGCGACCCGGCGCACCTGCAGAAAGTAGTCGGCGTCTTCACCGGCGGGGGCGCATTGACAGCCGTGCCGTGCAGCGAGCGTGTGGGCAAAAGACGCCGGCTCAACCTGAACGCTGCAGTCGCTGAACAGAGTGGAGCGCGCCAGAACCTGCAGGAAACGACTCTCGAGTTCCGGATCGTCAGCGAGGGCGGCCTGGACTTCCGGGGTGATGGAGATGCGCAGGCGCAGCCCTGCGGGGATCGGCGCATCCGGATTGAGGTCGGCTTCATAGGGCTTCTCTGAAAGCGCGCGACCGACGGAATTGAGATAGGCGTAGCCGTAGCGGGAGTCGGGCTCGAGATGCGCGCCTTCGGCCCATTCGTTCCAGGCGTTGACGAGGACGAAGCGGCGGTCTTGCGGCAGATGAGTCCGGGCGTGAGCGATGCTGCTCTCCAGCCAGCGCTGGAAAAGGCGGGGCGTGCTGCCATGCACCATGAAGGCGTCGGCCCCGTAACGGGCGGTGTTGTCCCAGATGGGCACCAGCGACCGGAACCAGGTGAATGGGGGCGCCTGTGTCTGATCGCGGTAAAACTCGGCGACCTGCTCGTAAGGCAGCACACTGCCCCGCAGCGGTTCGTAGGGCCGAAGCTCATGCCGGATATCGGCGACGGCGCCTGCGGTCCAGTCGTGCAGGACGCGCTCGACGCCGGCATCCATGTCAAAATCGCGCGGATCTTCGGCCCCGCGGGTGAGCACAGAAACGACATAGGGGCGCGGCACCCCCTGCCCGGCGCATTCTTCGGCCCAGATTTCGAGGTACTGACGGGCGTCGGGCATGGAGGCCGGCCGGTAGATAAACAAAACGGGGCGGCCTTCGACGCGAATGTAACGTTCATCGCGGAAAAACGGAATGAGATACTGAATGAAAGCGCGGGCGTCGGCAGGGGAATAGTCCTGCTTGAGCAGGATGTCGTCCTCGTTGCCGTCCCAGCGGCGCGTCCAGTTTTCATTGGCCCAGCAGAAACAGAAAGGCATCTCGATATCGGGGTGTTCGAGAAGCATCCGGGCGGGCTCTTCAAGAATGAGCTTGCCAGTGAACCAGTAATGATAGAAGACCTGCCCGTCAACGCCGGCCTTGCGCATCATTTCGGCCTGTTTCCTGAGCACGCCGGGGTGATCGAGAAGGTAGCAGCCGAGGTCCGGGTGGGGGATATGCTGCTGGTAGTGCCCCTCGAATAGCGGATTGGCAGCGCGCACCTTGGTCCATTCGGTAAACCCCTTGCCGTGCCAGCGATCGTTTTCGGGAATCGGGTGAAACTGGGGCAGATAGTAAGAGAGCACCTTCACATCACGGTGTTTGCGGGTTTGTGAGAAATCGCGCTGCTCTTCATAGTGGCGGTAATCGTGGATGGAATCGCCGCTGTGCAGGCGATAAAAGCGCCCGGACCGCGCGGAGGGGAAAATCAGCAGCAGCCGCTCCAGGGCGTGGGCCAGGGTCCCATCCGCCGGGATCGGCTCAGGAGGGAAATCCTCCCACCGCAGGGGCAGGTGGAGCAGATCGGACATGCTTTCGCCGCGCGCCCAGAACATGGACCCTTCCGGGAACTCGACCACCGGGAAATCGGCGATATCGAGATCGGTGTGCTTTGCGAGAAGCTCCTCTGCCAGCGGATAGTTGCCTCCCCAGCCGGTACGATCCTTGATAATGCGCGGCTGCCCCTCTGGATAGACGAGCTTCGCATCGTCCAGAAGCAAGTTGAGAATCTGCGCCAGACGCCCGCCGCTGCCATGCGGTGGGCCGATCAACAGGTCGAGAAGATCTTTGCACCAACCGGCAAGCTGGTCGCAGTGAGGACTCTTTTTGGAGTGGAAATGAGCAATGACATCGTAGCGGGCAAGACGCTCGCCGAATTGAATGATGAAAGGCGCGATGTCGCGTCCCCTGTTGGGGACAGGCTCGATGATGATCTGCCGCACCCGGGGCAGTGATGACTGAAGTTCAGCGGTAAGAGCCTGCTCGCCTTTCCAGCCCTGCGGCACGGAGAGAAAGAGGTCGAAGGCGCAGGGCATGGCGGCGAGGCGAGTCACAAATTCATCGCGCATGTCGGGGTAAAAAAGATGAAGATGGATGCCCACCGTCGGCTCCGCCGCCAGTTGCGGCGGTTGCTGATCCCATTGGGGATCGATATAGCGGGGCACAACCTGAAGAGTCGAGGCGGCGGCGGCCGGCGGATTCGGGGGCAGCGCCTGGGGGGCGACGGGAGGAGCAAGGGGGTGAGGACGACGCCAGCGAGCGCGCAAGCCGGCCAAACCTTCGCGGCGCCAGACCCGGAGAGCTTTGCGCGCGACCATAACGGGCCCTCCGTGAGCGCGCACGCTGGCATAAAAATCCCTAAATCTCTGCAGTCTCCGCAGGCCGCCGCGGGCCAGGGTTGAGAGCATTCGCAACGGCACGGTGATACGCCAACTGGTGCTGGCCCTGAGCTCCTCGATCTGCTGAAGAGCAGCCGAGAGATGAGTGTGCGCAACTGACAGATTGTCGGTCGCCGCTGCAAAATCCTGCTCCAGTTCGGCGATCCTCTGCTCAAGAGTCGCAGCGCACGCCTCTCGCCTGGCGAGCCTTTCCTCAACGTCTTGCCTTTGCTGATCCAAACTGGAGATTCGCTCCTCACGCTCGGTTAATATCCGGCGGTGCTCAGCAATCCCTTCTCTCAACTCTTCAACTTGTTTCTCCTGGCGGGAGATTCGCTCCTCGCGCTCGCTCAGCACCCGGCGGTGCTCGGCAATCCCCTGCCGGAGTTCTTCAATATCCTGACGGGCCTGATCGCGCTCGAGAATCCGGCTTCCCAGCAGGGCGAAATAGTGCCGAATCCGCTGCCGTTCGTCCGGCCCGGCCATCAGAGGAGCGAGACGCTCCTGCGCTTCCTCTTCGCCGATCTGCAGAACACCGAGGCCGTGCGAATGAGTGAACTCGAAATGGCGCGGGTAGCGCTGCTTGAGTTCTTCCCACAGCCTCCAGACTCCGAAACCTTTTTCACGCACATTGGTATCGTGAAAAATGACCACGGCGCCGGGCGCCAGCTTGGGCCGCCAGGTTTCAAAATCGTGCCTGACGGCGTCGTAGGTATGCAGGCCGTCGATATGCAGCAGATCGATAGAGCCGTCGCTGAAGGAATCAAGGGCTTCGTCAAACGTCATGCGCAGCAGGCTTGAGAATTCCCCATAATGCTGCTGGTTATGGGCATCAACCTGCTGAAAGACGTCCTCACCATAAGCGCCGGCCTGCTCGTCACCCTGCCAGGTATCGACGGCATAGCAGCGGGTGGGCAAACCTGCCTGGGCGACAGCCTGGCAGAAGGCGAAATAGGAGTTGCCTGTGTGGGTGCCCAGTTCCACGAAGATTGCGGGAGCCACGCGGCGCGCCAGCCATGCGGCGAAAGGCAGATGCCCTGCCCAGGAGAGGGGTTTTTGAAGAGAGCGTGGCGTGAACTCTGCCGCCGCCAGAAAGGTCTCCAGTGGTTGAGTCATCATATATCCTTCACATCGAGCTTGATCTCTTTCATAGGGATGCCGATCAACCCTCCAGCCACACTGGTGGATTCAGATTTGAAAAACACGGCATCGTGTATCCAGTGATGCTGCACGTGGTCGTCCTGATCCCCTTCGGCTACGGCAACGGTAATGGAATAACTGCCGGCCTGAAGACGCGGCATCTGAAAAGCGAAATCAGCCTCCAGATACTGCCCGGCTTCGCAGGCAACAGGATCATCCACATAGCTGAGCCAGGTATTGTCCCCGAACAGGCACTGCCCCAGTCTATCTTTGACGTAAAAGCCGATGATCGGCGATTGCAGCGGCTGATGCGCCAGCACCTGGACACGGAGGACGACATCCTCCCCTCCGACAATCCAGGAGAGGGGGGCGCCATGGGTGTCGAGAAATTTCACCGAGGTGATCTGCGCAGCCCCCTTGCCGAAAGAGGGGGCCTCCGGGTCGAAATCGAAGAGCTGCAGGTCGTTGCGCAGGTTGCTGGCATTTATGAACGCCGCGCGCTGATCCTTGAACGGAATCCGTCCCTCTTCGTCGCGCTGGATCTTTTTGATGCGGGTGGTCGTGCTTTTGCCCTGCTGTGCCTCGTAAAAAGCTTCCAGGTAATTTTCGCATACCTCTTTGGGCGGCCCCTGCTGCAGAATGCGCCCCTTTTCAAGCCAGACAGCCTCGGTACACAGGTTGCGCACTGAAGCGGTGTCGTGACTGACGAAGAGCACGGTGCCGGTTTTCATGAAGCGGCGCAGGTAGCGCATGCATTTCTGAGTGAAAAAGGCGTCGCCGACGGCCAGGGCTTCATCGATGACGAGGATGTCTGCATCGACATGGGCAATCACGGCAAACGCCAGGCGCACCATCATGCCGCTGGAATACATCTTGACGGGCTGGTCGATAAAGGGTCCGATATCCGCGAACGCCACGATATCGGCGAAGCGCTCATCGGTCTGCTGCCTGCTCAGGCCCAGCACGGAGGCATTCAGATAGACATTCTCCCGGCCGGTGAATTCAGGATTGAATCCGGACCCCAGCTCCAGCAGCGCGGCGACGCGCCCCCGGGTGTGCACACTGCCGGTGGAAGGCGACAGTGTGCCGCAGATCATCTGCAGGAGGGTGGACTTGCCGGAACCGTTGCGGCCGATAATGCCGACCGTCTGTCCGCGCCTGACCTCAAAGGAGACATCCTGAAGGGCCCAGAATTCATGATAATAGTTCAGGGGACCGCTTCTGCCGAGGGGCAACAGAGCCCTGCGGATGCGCGGCAGAATGAACTGCTTCAGGCGATCACGCGGCGTGTCGTAGATCTGATAGCACTTGCTGAGATTTTCAACTCGAATGGCCGGATCAGAGGACATCCGCAAACCCCTTGCGCGTTTTCTGGAACCAGAAATATCCGGCCCAGGCCACCATCAGACTGACCAGCGTATATACCGCCATGCCCGGCCAATCGGGAAGACTCCCCCAGATCAGCACGCCCCGCGCCTGCTCGATGATAAATGTCAAAGGGTTGAGAAATAGATAGGGGCGCAGGGCCTCAGGCAGAGCGGTCGGGGGAAAAAAGATCGGACTGAGAAAGAGCAGTGCCGTAGTCAGGATACCGACGGTCTGCCCCACATCCCGAAGAAAGACCCCCAGGGACGCCAGAAACCATGCGCAGCCGAGCACCTGAATAAGCAGCGGCAGCAGCACGAGGGGCAGAAAGACAGCTGTGAGAGGCACAGACTGATTGACGATGCCCTCAAAACACAACAGTACCAGAACACTGACCAGGGTATGAAAAAGGGCTGAGCCGGCCGCGACGACCGGCAGGACTTCCAAAGGAAACACCACCTTTTTGACATAATTGGCATTGCTCAAAATAAGTTCCGGCGCACGATTGATCACCTCGGTAAAAAAGTTGAAAATGATCAGCCCCGCGAACAGGATGATGGCAAACTCGGTTTTGCTTTCCGAATGCCCCTGCCCCCATTTGGCCTGAAAAACCACGCTGAAGACAAACGTATAGATCGTCAGCATGAACACCGGATGAAAAAAAGACCACAGCAGCCCCATGACCGAGCCACGATAGCGGCTGACAACCTCGCGCTTGCTCATCTGCCAGATGAGCTGGCGGTTGCGGGCCAGGCTCCGCAGCAGTTGGACGGGATTGGTTGAAAGGTTCATGGCCGTCGGCTCCCGGCACCGCAGTGGCGCACTACTGCATGCTTTCGATGACTTTGTAGGGATCGGGTGCACCGTCGCCCTGGGGGAGCAGCCGGGCCAAATTGTCGAGAGACTGAAGGTGCGCATAAATCGGCTCGAGCAGGCCACGCTTGTGCCAGTCGGCCAGAGTTTCGGCATCCAGCTCGCCAAACTTTTTGCGGTCAACGACGCGCAGGCCGCCGACGTTGGTTTTGCCGCCGGGGTGGCTCACGGTCACGGGCTGATCGGTGAGCAGGTCCTTTTCAGCCAGTGCCTGCCCCCAGACGCGCGCCATCTGCAGGTGCTGGTGGAGGGCTTTGAGAAACTCCATCTGCCGCTCGATCAAGGCTGCGGGCTCACCGTTGGCGGTGAACAGGGGATCGCCCTGATCGGCCTGGAACTGGGGGGCGTCGCGGTCAATGCACAGGGCGAGCGTGCCTTCATCCTGCTCTGTTCGGGCCAGGGCGAAGGGGTAGGCGCGCACCTGGGCAGGGACATAGGGGACCCGCCAGCGGTTGTTCTCATCGAGGTAGAGGTTTTTGCCTGCCTCGAGAGAGAAAAGGGCCTGGGGGACGGGGTCGCCCTCGGCGGGGAAGACAATGGCATAATGGCGTGCCGCAGGGACCAGTTCGCTGGTGGCGAGGGGCGCACGGGAGAGTCCGGCGGCAAAAGCGTAATCGGGAGCCGGATTGAAACGCAGGTCGATATGAACATTCTTGTCAAGCACTTGCAGATTTTTGTACATGAAAAATCTCCTTACAGAGAGCAGTTATCAGGCAAACGCACATCATAGATCGGGCTTTGGCGAATGTCAAAAATTTATTCTTTTTGAGAGGAACCCTTCCCCATGCGCGCTGCGACCGCACAGCAAAGAGGTGTCCCAGGATTTGTTCCATCTAATTTCCCTATAGACATTGCCGCACGATTTGTGGTATTTAACAATTTTTCATTCATCCCATTTCGCCGTTGGAAAATTTTCGCCCATGAAAGGAGTTCTGGATATGGCCCCTCCGAGCTGGTTCGATGAAACCCATTACCTGCAGACGAAACTGGCCCACCTTCAATCCCTAGGAATGACGGAATATACCGACATCGAGCAGGTGCGGCAGGCCATCGAGGATGCCGGCCTGGATGTCTTCGGCCACTTTCAGCAGTACAGCCTGCAGGAGCGCACGGCGCCCAATACCTATTTCAACCCCGGGGAGTACCTGGCGGCCAAGGCGCAGAAGCTCAACGCCGAGGGGTATGGAGGGCGCAGCGACTGGAGCGCCGACGAAGTGGCGCAGGCATTCGAGGGAGCAGGGTTTACCAACCCATACGATCATTTCGCCCAGCATGGCTGGAAAGAGGGAGTCAACCCTTCCAATGACTTCGATATCGAGCAGTATTTCGAGGTCAAAGCGACCCAGACCGGCAAGAGCGTTGAGGAGGTGAAAGAGGCCTTCGAGGAGGCGGGGCTCGACCCCGTCGCCCATTTTGTCGAGTACGGCCAGAACGAAGAAGGGGTGGAGGTTGCGCCGGTGCCGGAGGAGAACCAGGTGCCGGAAGACGGCGTGGAGGATCCGCCGGCAGAAGAGGAAGAGCCGCCTGCCGAGGAGGATAGCGGCGGCAGCACCCCGCCCCCACCGGCACCGACTTTTACCGTGACGGTCAGCGGCACGGATGTTTCCTTCGGCGGCACGGCGACAGGCGACATCACCTTTAGCGTGGATCAGTCCACCGGTTACGTGGTGACCTTCATGCGCGGCGGCCTGACCGCGACGCGCACCTGGGACAAGGATGCAGACGGCGGTGCAGGCTGGCCTGCCATCACAGTGACCAGCGGGCAGACACTGGTAGGCGACTATTTTGAGATGACCGACTGGACGGTGACCGGGGCGGGGAACCTGACCTATACGGTCCCGGTTGCGGTTGTCGATATCACCGCCCCCCTGGTGACGCTGGACACCCTCACCGGCACATTGACCTATGACCTGGAAGATACGGCCGCCAACCTGGCGGGAGCAGCGGCGGCCGTGCTGAACGATGCCACCGACATCACCGCCTCCGACGCGGCGACGGCCGCAGAGGCCGGCGCAATCATTGCCGCCACAAACACCGGTTCAACGACCTATGACATCGACGACACGGCGATCAATATCCAGGCGCTGGTCGATGCCGACGGAGCGGCCAATTCGGCCCTGCTCGGCGCCGCCTCGATCACTGCGGATGCGGCCCTTGATCTGAATGTTGCCGAGCACACCGCCTACGGCGCAACCCTGGCCTCTGCCTACAACATCGATGACACCGCCGCCAACATCNNGGCGCTGATCGATGCCGACGGCGCGGCCAATGCGGTTCTGCTCGGAGCTGCCTCAATCACCTCGGATACGGCCCTTGATCTGACCGTTGCCGAGCACGCCGCCTACGGCGCAGCCCTGGCCTCGGCTTACAATATCGATGACACCGCCGCCAACATCCAGGCGCTGATCGATGCCGACGGCGTGGCCAATGCGGTTCTGCTTGGAGCCGCCTCAATCACCGCGGATGCGGCCCTTGATCTGAATGTGGCAGAAGTGTCAGCTTATGGTGGAACTCTCACCAGCAGCTACACGATCACCGACACCGCCGCCAACCTGGCAACCGATGCCGCCACCAATGGTGGCGCAGGCACCGTAATTGCAGGGCAGGACGTCACCGTCAGCGATGCCGCAACCCTGGCACAGCTTGCCGCCATCGATGGGGCGGCGGCGACTGTCACCTACACCGAAATCACTGATACCGTGGCCAATCTGACCGCCAATACCGATGGCTACGTCACCGGCGCAGTCAATGTCACCATCACCGATGCCGCCACCAGCGGCGAGCTGGCGACCATTGACGGCATGACGACCGGGACGGTGACCGCGGCATCGCTGGCTGACACGGCGGCCAATCTGCTCGCCTCGTCCTATCTCGGCAGCGGTACCGATGTCACGGTAACCGATGCGGCCACCATCGCGCAGCTGACGGATATTGATGCCGCCAACGGCGCCGGGACCCTGACTTACACGGATATGACGGACACCGCCGCCAACCTGGCCGCCAATACCGGCGGGTATCTGACCGGGGCGATCAACGCCACGCTGACCGATGCGGCCACCATTGCTCAGCTGACGACGATCGATGGCTTGACGACCGGGACCCTGACTTACACCGACATGACCGACACGGCGGCCAATCTGGCGGCGAATGCCGGCGGGTATTTGAGCGGGGCGGTCAATGCGACGATCTCAGATTCGCCGACAGTTGGGCAGGTTTCCACTATAGACGGGCTGACAACCGGCACAGTCGCCTTTAACGAAATCAGCGACACCGCCGCCAACCTGGCAACCGATGCCGCCACCAATGGTGGCGCGGGCACCGTGATCGCCGGGCAGGACGTCACTGTCAGCGATGCCGCAACCCTGGCGCAGCTTGCCGCCATCGATGGGGCAGCGGCGACTGTCACCTACACCGAAATCACTGATACCGTGGCAAATCTGACCGCCAACACCGATGGCTACCTCACTGGCGCTGTCAATGTCACCGTCACCGACGCCGCCACCAGCGGCGAGCTGGCAACCATTGACGCCATGACGACCGGGACGGTGACCGCCAACTCGCTGGCCGACACGGCGGTCAATCTGCTTGCCTCGCCCTATCTCGGCAGCGGTACCGATGTCACGGTAACCGATGCGGCCACCATCGCGCAGCTGACGGATATTGATGCCGCCAACGGCGCCGGGACCCTGACTTACACGGATATGACGGACACCGCCGCCAACCTGGCCGCCAATACCGGCGGGTATCTGACCGGGGCGATCAACGCCACGCTGACCGATGCGGCCACCATTGCCCAGCTGACCTCCATTGACGGTCTGACAACCGGGACCCTCAGCTACAGTCTGAGTGACTCTGCTGCAAACCTTACCGGGGCCGCGGCCATACTAGACAATGCAGTGGATATCACGGCCACAGACGCGGCAACCGTAGCCGAGGCGACAACCATTGAAGCAGCGACCAACAGTGGCACGACCAGTTACGATGTGACGGATACTGCAGCCACCATCGCCGCATCCAACGACACCGTACTTGGCGGCGGCAGCGGTGCGGTGACCGCGAGTACAGCAGCGACAGCAGCCGAGGCGGGCACCATTGCCGCTTTCACCACAGCGGTTTCGTACAACGTCAGCGACACTGCCGCCAACCTCGCGGCCAGCACCGGCCTGAACGAAGCGGTGAACCTCACCGCCACCGACACGGCGACCGCCGCAGAGGCGACAACCCTGTATGCAGCCACCAACAGCGGGGCAACCACCTACAGTCTTGCCGACGCTGCGGATGCGATTGCCGCCGCAGATGCCAATGCCGTTTCTGCCGCCACCGAGCTGGTTGCCACCGCTGCTGCCGGCGACCAGACCTTTACCGGCACGGCGGGCGCCGATGTGATCCGCGCCGGCGCCGGCGCGGATACCATCAATGGCGGTGCCGGGAATGACCTGTTCGTCATCGTCGGCGTCACCGGCGCCGGGCAGTACAGCAGCGCAGCGGGGGATTTTGTGATGAACGGCGTCGATCTGGAAGCCTTAGGGGTCGCCAGCGAGGCGAGCGTCAACAACTTCATGATCGATGAAGCCACGGACGGTTTCGGCGGCTTCGACAGCTACGACGGCGGGGCTGACGGCGCCACCCTGGTGATCTACGGCAATACCGATCTGAGCAACGTCAGCCTTGCCAATATCACCGATGTAGTGGTCAAATCGGACGTGGTGTTCAGCGAAACCCAGATGGCGGCGCTGATCGCCAACGCCGCCGACATCACCGGCGACGGCGGCAGCACCCTGCGCATCGCCGACGACGGAACCGGCGAAATCGACCTGAGCGCATTGACCCTGAGCGATATCGGCCAGCTGGAGCTGGGCGACAACGTCGCGGCGGTGGCCTCGCAGGCCAATGTCGACGCGATCGCAACCTTGTCGAGCGGCTTCACCGGTGCCGCTCTCAAGGCAGACAGCGGCACCCTGAACCTCGATAGCAAAGTTGTGTTCGGCTCGGCTGCCGTCCAGGACTCCGCCGGCGGGACTCAAGACATTCTGGGCGCACTCGGGATTCAAAACCTTGCCGGTATCATCTTTGACATCAACGCCATGATCGGCGCCGAGGACGGCAGCGAGGCGGACACCATCAATCAGATGCTCGTCAGCATGGGCGCTGCCGCCGAGCCACTGGCGGTTGTGAATGAATATGCCCTGATGGTCGACAAGATGGGCGACGCGACGCATGATACCGTCCTGGTAGGACGCGACGGCGTGCAGAACTTCATTGCCGGCGGCATGGGCAGTGATGTTCTCACCGGCGGCCAGGGCGCGACCAACTTCATTTACGGCGGCATGAAGGGCACCAGCGACGGCACGGCTTCAACTCAGATTACCGGTGGAGAACAGCGCGACTTTGTGGCCGGCAGCGAGGATATCGACATTATCCATGGCGGCAGCGGCAACGACTTCATCGACGGCGGTGACGGCAACGACATCATCTACGGCGAAGCCGGCACCAACTTCATTCACGCTGGCACCGGCGCCGACAGGGTCTATGTGGATACGGCCGACTTTATCGCCATCGACAACAATGGTGGACCCGCCGATGCCGACACCATTGTGCTGAATGCGCGGGCTGTCGGCACCAGCTACGTGATCGGCTTTGGCGCCGAGGATGTGCTGGCCTTTACGGAAGCGGATTTCATCAGCGGCAATGGCGGATTAAAAAATGTATTAGGTGTCGGGGCTAATGGATCAGCTTTCGACCTGAACACGATCGACTTCAGCGGAATCGCCGCAATTTCGGACAATGCCGCTGCCGATTTTTCTGATGTCGGCGCGATCATCGGCGCAGCGGTGACCAACACGGAAGCAAATGACGCTTTTGTCTTTGCGGTGGATAATGGAACCGATACCGCGATTATCAGCTGGCAAGACGATGGCAATGGCAGTTTCGACCTTGCTGATGATGTCTCCGTGGATGTTATCCTTGTGGGTTTTGCCGACGCCGCTACACTGACCTTGAGCAATTTCGATCTGCTGGCATGATCCGAAACTGACCCCATGAAAAAAGCCGGGCCGTTTTGCAAAACGGCCCGGCTTTTTGATCAAGGCAATTAAAATCCCCCTACCCTTCACGCATGGAGCGGTCGAGGAAATAAAACAGGGGCTCGAGCAGGTAGCCCAGGACGGTGCGCTCGTCGGTGGTGATGAAGCACACAGCGGGCATGCCGGGGGAGAGGTGAATCTGCTCCTTCTCGAGAGCTTCGGGGTTGACACGCACGTGAACCAGATAATAGGGGCGGGCGTTGGCGCGTTCATCCATGAGCTGGTCGGCGGAGACGTAGGTGACCTCGCCGTCGACGGGGGGCACCTCGCGGCGGTTGAAGGCGGTGAGCTGTACCTTGGCGGACTGGCCGGGGCGCACCTTGGTGATGTCCTCGGGGTTGATGCGCGATTCAACGATGAGTTCGGCATCCTCGGGGACGATCTCCATGATCGGCTGGCCGGGGCGCACCACGCCGGCGCCTTCGGAATGGACCTGCAGGTTGATCACTTCGCCGGCGATGGGGGCGCGGATTTCGAGGCGCACCCGGGTGTCGAGGGCGGGGCGCAGCTTTTCGCGCAGGGCGAAGACTTCGTCGCTGACTTCGGAGAGGCGGGTGGCGGCCTGGGTGCGGTAGCTGTTTCTGAGGTCGACACGCTGCAGGTTGAGTTCCTCGATGCGCTGGCGGGTCTCTGCGATCGTCTGGCGCAACCTGCCGCGGTCACCTTCGCGCTCGGCGAGGCGGCGGCGCAACTCGAGCACCTGACTCATGTCGATATAACGCCCTTCGAGCAGGGCTTCTTTAGCTTCGACCTCTTCCTGCAGAGCCGCGATAATGCGGTTGTTGGCTTCAAATTCCTCTTCTGCGCCGATGATCTTCTCCTCGAGCTGGCGGATCTGGCTCTGGATCAGGTCGAGCTTGCCCAACAGATCGGCGCGCTGGGAGGTGAAGATGTCGTGTTCTTTCTTGAGGATGGCGGCAACTTCGGGATTTTCACTGCGAGCGGTCAATTCCTCCGGCCAGTCGATGGTCTCTGCCAAGCTGCTTTCGGCCAGCAGGCGCGCCTGCTGGGCCAGTTTGGCGGTGAGCTGACCGCGCAGCATATCGACGGAGGCGACAGCGGCCTCACTTTTGAGCCGGACCAGCAGCTGACCCGGTTTGACCTTGCTGCCTTCGCGCACGTAAATCTCGTCGACGATGCCGCCTTCCAGGTGCTGCACAGTCTTGCGCTCCTGGGTCACTTTGACAGCACCGGGGGCGATGACCGCGCCGGAAAATGGAGAGAGCGCGGCCCACGTGCCGAGGCCGCCAAAGAAAAGCGCAATGACCAGCAGGCCGGCGAGGATGATGCGCCGGGGGTTGGTTTCAAATTCTTTTTCCTGCGGCTCGACCGCGGGATTTTCAATGGGTGTTTCGCTCATAATCTATAGTCTCCAGAGACTGTACAGATATTACTGTTTGCCCTGATCGCTTTTGACAGGCACCACCCGGCCGAGGGGTTGCGCCCCCGGTGAGGGTGCGGCAGGGACCGCCTGCTGCGCCGGGCGCGCCTGCTGGGGCTGCTGGCGCTGAGTCAGGCGGGCCAGGACCTCTTCGCGCGAGCCGAACATGGCCATCTGCCCGTCGGAGAGCATGAGGATCTTGTCGACGGACGAGAGGATGGCAGGCTTGTGGGTGACGACGATGATCGTGGCCTTGCGCTGCTTGAGTTGAAGCAGCGCGCGGAGCAGGGCGGCCTCGCCGACATCGTCGAGATTGGAATTGGGTTCGTCGAGAATCACCAGCTTGGGATCGTCGTAAAGGGCGCGGGCCAGGCCGATGCGTTGTCGCTGCCCGCCGGACAGATTGCGGCCGGCCTCACCAATATCGGTGTCGTAGCCTTTGGGGAGGCCGAGGATCAGCTCATGGACGCCGGCCATCCTGGCGGCGGCAATCACCTTTTCGGAATCAGGTTCCGCGAGGCGGGCGATATTTGCGCTGACCGTGCCGGGGAACAACTCGACATCCTGAGGGAGGTAACCGATGTGGGGACCGAGTTTTTCACTCTCCCATTCAAAAACATCGGCGCCGTCCAGACGCACCTTTCCTCCCATGGAGGGCCAGAGGCCAAGGATGACCCGGCACAGGGTGGTCTTGCCGGCGGCGCTGGGGCCGATCAGGGCCATAAAATCCCCGGGATCGAGAGTAAACGTGATATTGCGCAGGATGAACTTGCCCTCGACGGCTACGGAAGCCCCTTCGACGGCAAGCTTGCCGGTCGGGGCCGGCAGGTCGAGAGTCGGACGCTTCTGGATGGTCTGCATGATGGCGTTGAGACGCCGGTAAGCGCCACGGGCCTCGACGGTCATCTTCCAGGTCGCCATGGCCTGGTCGATGGGGGCCAGGGCGCGCCCCATGATGATGGAGGCGGCGATGATCATGCCGGCGGTGCCTTCGCCATGCAGCACAAGATAGGCGCCGACGCCGTAGATAATCACCTGCATCGATTGGCGCAGGCTCTTGGAGATAGACTGCAGCACCCCGGCGCTGTCACTGGCTTCGGTCTGCAGGCGGATCACTTCTTTGTTCTTATGCCCCCAGGTATCGATGAGGCCGGGGAGCATGCCCATGCTGTTGACGACTTCGGCGTTGCGCAGGCCGACGCTGACGAAATTCTGACCCTGGGCGTTGGCGGCGGTGGCGTTGTTGAGGCGCTTGCGGGTGGCGAATTCTTGCAGCAGGCCGAGCATCAGGGTGACGAAAGCGCCGGCGGTGGCCGTCATGCCGAGCACCGGGTGAAGGAGGTAGATGATCAACAGGCTGATGGGGATCCAGGGCGCATCGAAGATGAAAAAGATGGCGTTGCCGCCGAAGTAATTGCGCAGGGTGCTCACGTCGCGCAGCCCCTGGTTGTAGCCGTGGCGCTTGAGCCGCGCGGCGTCGCGCACCATCTCCTCAAAGACGGGACGGCTCAGGGAGCGGTCCATATCCACGCCGGCACGCACCAGCAGACGCGAGCGCAGAAAATCGAGCAGGGCGCTGATGGCGTAGGCAAACAGGGCGCCGACGGTCAGAGTGGTCAGCGTTTCCATGCTATAGCTGGTAAGCACCTTGTCGTAGATGGCCATCATGTAGATGGGGAAGGTGAGCTGCAGCAGGTTGATGAACAGACTGAAGAGCCCTGCGAAGATAAAGAACTTTTTCCACTTTTTAAGGAATTCTTTCACGTTGGATCTCTTTTCGGGGACGGTGGTTGAAAGAAGCACCGGTCAGTGTTTTCTACATCTCCCCAGCGGGGAGTTCGTTGGATCAGAATCTCAACCCCGCGTTACGCTCGCCCATGGCGTAGAGAAGGTTGGCGAGGGCGGTCTGGTAATCGGCGCGAGCCTGGCTGAGGTTGATCTGGGCGCGGGTGAGCCGCTCCTGCGCATCGAGCAGTTCGATAATCGTGCCGACGCGGGACTCGAAGCGCTTAAGGGCCCGTTCGTGATTTTCGCGGGCCAGATCAAGGCCTGATTCGGCGGCATCGATGCGCTCGCGCGCTTCGGTCATACTCTGGTACGAAGTCTCCACCTGGGCACGCACCTGATCGCGGGTATCACGCAGGGCGGCGCGCAGGCGGCCGATTTCCGCGCGGGCGCGGCGGTATTCATAGTGGGTACGCGTCCCTTCAAACAGACGCCACTCGAGATTGACACCGGCGGTCCAGTATTCGCTGCGATAATCGCGGTCGATGGCCGCTCCGGTGATGTCGCGGCCGGGGTCGGAATAATCTCGCTCCTGATGGATGTAACCCGCCTGAAGGTCGATTTTGGGCCAGTAACGGCCGGTCACCATTTCGGCCTGCTTTTCAGCCATGGCGAGGCTCTTGCGCGCCACTTTCAGATCGGCGCGCAGATTTTCTGCGCGCGCAAGGCATTGCCCAACGGTCCAGGGCAAATCAGTCCTCAAATCGCGCAGGTCGCCTTCGTAATGGGTCGGTGAACGGGCAGGCAGGCCAAGCAGTGCATTGAGATTGACACGCAGGTTGGCCACTTCGATGCGGGCGCGGCTCAGTCGCTGGCGGGTGTCGGCCAGATCGGATTCGGCCTGCAGCACATCGACATACGGCGCAAGGCGCACGCCGGCAAAGGCTTTTGCGGCTTCGACGCCGGTCTGCAGTCGCTCGAGGGCATCCTCCAATGCGCTGACCTCACCGCGGGCCTTGAGCAGGTCGAAGAAAAAAGTCTGGACATCGAGAATCAGTCGGGCTTCCACCGACTCCTTTTCAGCCTGCGCCAACTCTTGGCCGAGCTGTGCTTTCTGGTGCCCGTTGAGCAGTTCCATGCCGGCGAAAAGGGTCTGGTTGGCACGCAGGGCCAGAGTGTCCTGGTGCTGATCGATGTAATCGACATCGACCTGGCCCGCGGCCGAGATGCTGTTGAGGTAAGTGCGCCCGGCGCTCAGGGTCAGCGAAGGAAGCATGCGGCCGCGGGCGATGCCGACCTCGGCGCCGGCGCCCTGGAGTGCATAATGAGCCGCTTCAACCCGCGGATTGGCGCGCAGCGCCTGCGTGACGCTCTCAGCCAGGGTATAGCGGATACCGGGAGGCATAGGCGTGCCCCCGACGGAATCGGCAGCCCATAAAGGGCCGGATCCGGAAATGGCTCCGACAGTAAACAACCCGCATAAAACGATGAAAATCCGCCGCACCGCACAACAGCAACGGCACCGGACGGATCCTGTGGACGAAAGCACCATGAACCTGCTACTCTTCTCTGCGCTCCGGAAACCTCCGGGACTGATCTTTATCTTCGTGAGCCAGCCCAGAGCCCCAGGGTCACGCGTAGGATTAAACCCTTCGGGAGATGTTAAACTCAATGCAAATTCACAATATTTCATAATTTTGAAAGAAAAGCAACCGTTCGATTCTGTCGAAAAAAATCTCCCTAAAAGGCGGTCGCGGGAAGTAGTCCATTGATCGATATTCTTCTTTCCACATATAACGGAACCGAATTTCTTGAAGAACAACTGTCGTCGCTTCTCGGTCAGACTTGCAAGAATTGGAATCTGCTGGTCCGCGATGACGGCTCAACGGATGATACCGTTGCGACACTGGGCAAACTCTGTAGCCATTCGCGGACCCGCCTGACCGGCAAAGCGCGGAATCTCGGGCCCTGTCGGAGCTTTGAGCTGCTTCTGCAGCAAAGCTCTGCGCCCTACTGCATGTTCTGTGACCAAGACGACGTGTGGCTGCCGGACAAAATCGAGAAGTCGCTTGCTCTCATGCATGAAATGGAACGCAGGTGGGGCAACGACACTCCGATGCTGGTCCATAGCGACCTACAAGTGGTGGACCGCCACCTGCATCCCCTCTCGTCCTCATTCTGGCGGCATCAGGGGATTGAGCCCGAGGGGCGCGAAAGATTCAATCGGCTGCTGGTGCAGAATGTGGTGACCGGCTGCACAGTCATGATTAACGCACCGCTCAGGCAACTCGCCCTCCCCTTTGCGGCCGAAACCATCATGCATGACTGGTGGCTGGCACTGACAGCAGCCGCGTTTGGGCAAATCGGACACTTGAATGAACCGACCGTGCTTTACCGGCAGCACGGCGGCAATGAGGTCGGAGCCAAGCGATGGGGGCCGGGACTGATCTGGAGGCGACTGCAGCGGTGGAACACCGAGGTCGAGGCCGCCACACGTCGGACACAGAGACAGGCGGCGGCCTTCACCCGAAGGTTCGGCACGCAATTGACCGAAGAACAGCGGGAGGCGCTGGGCTTTTTCACCGAGGCCGAACATCATCATTATCTCAGCAATGCCTGCGGCGTGTTACGCCACCGCCTCTTCAAAGCAGGCGGGTTGCGCACCCTCGGGCTGATCGCGAGCCTTTAAGGCGGATTAAGTGAAAAGGTGGGGATGAACGAAGGAAGAAAAATCGTAATCAGCGGCGACAGCGCCCCGGATTCCGTGTGCGTGGTGATGGTGAGCTACTTTACGGGAGAGATCCTTTTCACGGCCATGGAGGCTGTGCTGCGGGAGGAAGTCGTGGCGCGGCTGGTGCTGGTGGACAATGGCAATCCCCCCTCGGCCCGGAAGCGGCTGAGAGAGATGGTCGCGTCCGACCCGCGCATCGAGCTGATCTCCGGACAAGGCAATCTGGGATTTGCGCGGGGGTGCAATCTGGGCGCGGAAAAAGCCCGGGAACCGCTACTGCTTCTACTCAACCCGGACTGCGTGCCAACGGGCGGCCAAATAAGCGGGTTGGTGCGTGCGGCCCAGGGACTGACAGGCCACTGGCTGCTGGGACCGCGCCTGATGGGAGGCGACGGACGCGAACAGGCGGGGAGCCGCCGCAACAGCCTTACTCCAGCTACGCTGATCGTGGAAGGGACCGGTCTTTATCGTGCGCTGCGAGGCCTTCGGCGCTTCAACCTTCACCAGGAGCCGGTGCCGGAAGAGATCACCGACGTTGAAGTGATCAGCGGCGCCTGCATGCTGATGCCCCTTGAGAGCTACCGAAGCCTGGGGGGGATGGACGAGGGGTATTTTCTGCATGTGGAGGACATTGATTTCTGCCTGCGGTTCCGACAGGCCGGGGGGAAGATATGGTTCTGCCCGCAAGTGGAACTGACGCACCGCAAAGGTTCCAGCGATGTGCCCTCGCGCATGGTTGAGCGCCATAAAAGACAGGGGTTTCTGCGCTATTTCAGGCAGCATTTTTTCAACGATACGTCCTTGCCTCTGCGTGCGCTGACGGTGAGCCTGGTCTGGCTCAAGTACCTGGGGAGCTGGGCGGCGAGCCTTGCCGCAGCCTGGCGGCAGAGTTAATCCCCTTCCTCCAAGGATTGAAGGAGTTGCCGAAAGTCCGGCGAAAAGGGGCGCGGCTGGTAGCCAAAATCGGCACGTGCAGGCTCCAGGTCGAAAACCAGGTTTCGGTTCATGCGCTGAAATAGAGAGGGACGATAAGGGGTGGGACGAAGCGCGTTGAGAGAGCGGAGGGCCATCGCGGCCAGGCGCGGCGGCAGAGGCAGAATACGGACGGGGCGGTCCAGGGCCTGGAAGATACGCTGAACCATGGCGCGATAGGTCAGGGTCTCTCCCCCGCCGAGGTTGTAGATTCCGCTTGGCACCCTGGCGTTTTCCAGCACGGCGCGAACGGCCGAGGCGAGATCTGCGGCATGGACGGGCTGTCGGAGGCCGTTGCCGGGGTGCGCAACGGGGAAAAAACCGTAACGCAGGATAAAGCGGGCGACGGCGGTAACGTTGCCATCCCGGAGGCCATCGTAGATGAGAGTCGGCCGGAAGATGGTCCAGGGGATTGCATGTTCGCTGCAGTACCGGGAAATGGCCTGTTCACCGGAGCGCAGATCCTCAGCAAGCTTTCGTTCTACCGCATCGCTGCCGTCGGCCTTACTTTCCGCGCTGGTGGAGCTGAAGGCGATCATGCGGCGGGGCGGGCGCAGGCGGGACAACAAGCGGGCGAACAACCAGATGGGCATGCAGGAAACGACCACGGGTGCGGAGGATCCCTCGATTTCGCTACTCTCGCCGCACACCTGGGGCTGCCAGGAAAAAGATGAAGGCAGTTCATCGGCGGCAGGAGGGGTACGGCCGTAGCAGTGGCCGCTGAATCCTTTCTCTACCATGATCTGCATAAGCGGAGGGGCCAGGAGGCTGCCGGCGCCGTAGATGTCGATCTGTTTTTTCATCACAAATTCACAGAAAAGCCGAATCTAAAGGGGCCAAACGGCACGTCCAAAACCCTATTGAACCACAGAGTGCACAGAGATCACAGAGGAAAATCTGAGACATGGGCGCTTTGCTCTTTTTTTCCTGCGCATGGAATGATTTCTTTGTTAAAATGCCTCTTTTTTTGATCCCCAGAGAGATGATTGACCAAGTTTTGAGAACCTGAATGCATCTCGGCATGATTTTCGTTTTAACCAGTTTTTTCCTTGGCGCGGCAGGAGCCTGGTGGGTCAGCCGTTTGGCACCCCGGCTGGGCTTGATCGATGAGCCGGAAAGCCGCAGCTCGCACGCCCGCCCGACCCCTCGCGGGGGCGGGGTTGGCATCTGGTTCGTTGTCGCACTTGGGGGCGCGACGGGCCTGCTTTCGCCGGTGCCGGCGCTGACTGGCTGGCTGGTGGGAATGGTGAGCCTTTGGGATGACCTGCACCCCCTCTCCGCCCGGCTGAGGCTGGCATCCCAGCTCGGTCTCGCCGCAGTAGCGCTGGCCTTTGTCTGGCAGGCCCCATCCCCCTCCATTATCTTCTGGCTGATTCCCGGCGCCCTGTTTGTCGCCGGGACGGCGAATTTTTTCAACTTCATGGACGGCATCAACGGTATTGCTGCCGGCAGCGGGCTGGTTGCCTTTGCGCTGCTGGCGGTCTTCTCCACCCTATCCGGAGGGGACCTGGAAATAATGTGGTTCTGTGCTGCCGTGGCCGCCGCCTGCGCCGGCTTTCTTCCGTTCAACGTGCCGAAGGCACAGGTCTTCATGGGGGATGTGGGCAGCGTGACGCTGGGCTTTTTGTTTGCCCTGTGCATCACTTCCCTGTCAGGTTCATGGCGCGATTTTCTGTGCATGGCGTCTTTTCTGTTTCCTTTTTATGCCGATACTCTGACCACCCTGTTCGTTCGCTGGCGCGACGGCGAAAGGCTCAGTCAGGCACACAGGCGGCATCTTTATCAACTTCTGGCTAATGAATATGGCCTCCAGCACTGGCTGGTCTCCCTGGTCTATGCTATAGTCCAATGCGTGTGTGGTGTTTTAATGTTATCTGCCTGGATCATAGGGCCTTTTTTCCAGCTATTGTGCGTCGCGGTCATGGCACTGCTTTTTCTGGCAGCGGCATGGCCCCTCAGACGTGCTGTTGAGATGGGGAGGGAAGCGTGAGTTTTCTGGACCGCAAGTTGCTGCCGCTGCGCAAGCCGCTGACCCGGCTGCTGCAGGCCGTTATCATTGTCAGCTCTCTGAGCCTGGCCTACCTGGTCCGGTTCGACCTGAGCCTTCCCGACCCTTTTGCTTCGCGACTGCTGCACCTGATCCCGCTTGTTCTGCTGGTCAAACTGACGGTGTTCTGGCGCGCCGGCCTTTTCCACGGCTGGTGGCGCTACGTCAGCATGTCGGACCTGATCACGATTTTCAAAGCCAATGTCCTGGCCTCTCTTTTCTTTTTTCTTTTCAGTGGACTGATTTTCAGGCTGGAACATATTCCCCGAGCGGTAATCATCCTCGACGGCGTTTTCTGTTTCCTTCTGATGGGCGGCGTGCGCTTTTTCACGCGGGCTTTCCGGGAGAATTATTTCCCCATGCCTCATTATCGCGGCAGCGACCTGGAAGAAAAACGCATCCTCATCGTGGGCGCCGGCAGCGCCGGCCAGATGATTGCTCGGGAGATCCGGCGCAACAAGAAAATCAACCTGCGCATTATCGGATATGTGGATGACGACCCCAGAAAGAAGGGGCATCGCTTTCAGGGGATCGAGGTGCTGGGGCGTCAGGAGGACATCGAGCGCTTGTGCCAGGATTACTGTATCGATGAAGTCATCATCGCTGTTGCAACCGCTTCCGGCAAGAAGATCAAGGCGATTGTCCAGCATTGCCAGCAGGCCGGCGTTAAATTCAAGACCCTGCCCGCCGTTGGCGACCTGATTGATGGACGGGCCTCAGTGCAGAACCTGCGCGAAGTCACTCTTGACGACCTGCTTGGCCGCGAAACCGTGCGCATCGAAACCGACAAGATCAAAAGTTACATCAAGGGCAAGCGGGTTCTGATTACCGGCGCAGGAGGGAGCATCGGCAGTGAGATCTGCCGGCAGGTGGCCCGTTTCGAGCCGAGCAAAATCATCCTGTTCGACAACGCCGAGACGCCTCTTTTCAATATCGAGCGAGAACTGGCGGAGAGGCACCCCGACATTCCCATTTCACCCATCGTCGGCGACGTCCGTTACCGGGCGCGGGTTGAAGCCATTTTCGACGAGACTCTGCCGGAGGTTGTTTTTCACGCTGCGGCCTACAAGCATGTCCCGATGATGGAATTCAATCCGGCGGAGGCGGTCAACAACAACGTCCGTGGCACGCAGATCGTGGCGGACGCTGCGCATCATTTCGGCGTCCTTCATTTGGTCATGGTGTCGACGGACAAGGCCGTGCGGCCGACCAATGTGATGGGGGCCTCCAAACGGGCGGCGGAGATCTACATTCAAAGCCTGGCCCAGCGCAGCAAAACCAACTTTGTGACGGTGCGCTTCGGCAACGTTCTGGGCAGCGCGGGCAGCGTGGTACCGATTTTCCAGGAACAGATCCGCAAGGGAGGGCCGGTGAAGGTTACCCATCCCGAAGTCATGCGCTATTTCATGACGATACCCGAAGCCACGCAGCTTGTGCTGCAGGCGGGTAGCATGGGCCGGGGGGGAGAGATCTTCCTGCTCGACATGGGGGCGCCGGTCAAGATCGTCTATCTGGCGGAGGAATTGATTCGGTTGTCGGGACTGAAGCCCTACGAGGATATTGACGTCATATTCACGGGCCTGCGCCCCGGAGAAAAACTTTTTGAAGAGCTGCTGCTGGACAGCGAAGGAATTATGGCGACGAGCCATGAGAAAATCCGTGTGGCGAAAGCCTGCCCCGTTCAGCATGAATGGCTGCAGGAAAAACTGGAAATCCTCAATGGGCTGGCACGACAGATGGACCTGGACGGGGTTATCAGCGCATTGGGCGAAATCGTTCCGGAATATCGGCCTGAAATCTATGGTAACAGCAGAGAGCGTACCTTGCTGCTCCGTCCACCCCATGGGCGTACCACTGAGAGAAATGAAAAAGTGGTGCACCTTTCAGAACATCGCGAACGGTCCAACAAGGCCACGGTTTAGAGGACCTGTGAGATTTTAAGGACCTGTGTGACTGACAGGATGGATAAGACGGATAGGCGCTTCCCCCAGGAGCGCCTATTTTCGATAGTACCCCCGATACCATTTCACAAACCGCTCAACACCTTCCTCAATCGGCGTGGCCGGCTTGAAGCCGACGTCCTGCACCAGGTCGTCCACATCGGCGTAGGTGGCGGGGACGTCGCCGGGTTGGATCGGCAGGAGGTTTTTCTGCGCTTTTTTCCCCAGCGCTTTTTCCAGGGTTTCGATGAGGTGCATCAGCTCGACCGGGCTGTTGTTGCCGATATTGTAGTTGCGGTAGGGGGCGGCGCTGGTGCCGGGATCGGGGGTGTCGCTCGACCAGTCGGGGTTGGGGGTGGCGGTGTTGTCGGTCACGCGAATGACTCCTTCGACGATGTCGTCGATGTAGGTGAAGTCGCGCTTCATTCTGCCGTAGTTGAAGACGTCGATGGGGCGATCTTCGAGGATGGCCTTGGTAAACAGAAACAGCGCCATGTCGGGGCGCCCCCAGGGGCCGTAGACGGTGAAGAAGCGCAGTCCCGTGGTCGGCAGCCGGTAGAGATGGCTGTAGGTGTGTGCCATCAGCTCGTTGGCTTTCTTGGTGGCGGCGTAGAGTGACACGGGGTGATCGACGTTGTGGTGGATTGAAAAGGGCATGTGTGTGTTGGCGCCATAGACCGAGGAAGATGAAGCGAACACCAGGTGCTGCACCCCGTTGTGACGACACCCTTCGAGGATATTCATGAAGCCCACCAGGTTGCTGTCGACGTAGGCGTGCGGATTCTCCAGAGAGTAGCGCACACCGGCCTGAGCGGCGAGGTTGACGACTTTGTCGAAGCGTCCTTCGGCAAAGAGGGCTTCCATGCCGGGGCGGTCTTCGAGGCTCATCTGCACGAAGCTAAACGCCGGGTGGTCGGTGAGCTGAGCGAGACGGCCCTGTTTGAGGCTGACTTCGTAGTAGTCGTTGAGGTTGTCGAGGCCGACGACCTGGTCGCCGCGGGCGAGGAGGCGTTTGGCGAGGTGAAATCCGATGAAGCCGGCGGCGCCGGTGACGAGTATTTTGGCCATGTGTGCTGTTCTCTTTTAAGGGGTGCAGTTTATGGGACTGATGGGACTGATGGGACTGATGGGACTTTATAGGACGGAGGGGACCTATGCAACGGTGAAAATCTAGCTGTCCGAAATTTCTTCGAGCATCTTTTTCAGTGGCCCAAGGTCTTTCTGGATCGTCATCCAAACGACATCCGTATCAACACCGAAATATTCGTGAATCAAAATATTTCGGATTCCTTTCATTTTCGCCCAAGGGATATGCGAGTACCTGCACTGAACCTGCTCTGGAACATGGGTTGCCGCCTCACCAATGATTTCAAAGTTTCGAATAACTGCATCCCTGGTTTTGCGATCATTTTCCCAGCTCTTGAATGTCATGCCAGCGGTATATTCTTCAATGGCGCTGATTGCCTCCAGGATATCTTCGATTCGCATATACCATGATCTAATGGACACGTATTGACTCCTCGAGGATTTGGCTTTTTAATTGTTTCTTAAGAGCTTTTTCCGTCACCAGGTCTACTGGAGTCGCAGTAATCTGCTCAATATACTGCTTTAATTCCATAAAATCGAACATACCCGGAGACTCCCTGAAAACGACCAGCACATCCAGATCGCTCTCCGATCTGGCTTCCCCCCTGGCCACAGAACCGAAAAGAGCCAATGATTCAACGCCAAACCGCTGCCTGATTTCAGTCATATGCGCAGAGAGGAGTTCAATTGCTTTTTCAGTTTCCACAGCGACTCCTTTGAAAGCTACGATAATAACTCAGTTTTTATTTCCTCACCAACGGACTCGTGTGCATATAAGGGCTTATTATAGCGCATTTTTGCAAGGAAAATTAAGAGGTTCAGCACAAATAATTCGGACCGGTGGCTTATTCGCTGAAATTTATGTATTTTTAGGCACTTTCAATAAGGGAGGGGAATTGTGGCTGAACCATATACTCTTCATCATCACGGCGCCCGCGACGGGGTGACCGGCTCCTGCCATGAGCTGCGCCTGAACGGTGGCGCGGGAATCCTGATCGACTGCGGTCATTTTCAGGGCGATGATGAGCGGGCCCGCGGCGACGGGCGGCCGGAGATCGATTTTGAAACCGGGCACCTCAAGGCGCTGGTGGTCACTCATGTACATATCGATCATGTGGGGCGCATTCCCCATCTGCTGGCGGCTGGATTCAATGGCCCGATCATCTGCAGCGAACCGTCGGCGGTGCTGCTGCCGCTGGTGCTGGAGGACGCGGTCAAAATCGGCTTTACTCGCGACCGGCGGCTGGTGGAGAAATTCATCGCCCACATCAAAAAGCGCATCGTCGCCCTCCCCTACGGCCAATGGCATCCGATTGACACCGGCCCAGACACGTCGAAACTTGCGATCAAACTGAACCCGGCCGGCCACATCCTCGGCTCGGCCTACATCACCTGCCGCATTCAGTCAAACGCTGCCACTACGGACCACGGACAGCGGACAACGGACAGCCGTTACATCCTCTTTTCCGGCGACCTGGGTGCCCCCTACACCCCGCTGCTGCCGACACCGAAAGCGCCGAACCGGGCCGACCTGCTGGTTCTGGAGAGCACCTACGGCGACCGGGTGCACGAGGGACGCAGGGAACGCCGCCAGCGCTTGCGGGAGGTCGTAGAGCGGGCGCTGGCGGATCGTGGGGTGATTCTGGTGCCGGCGTTCAGCATCGGCCGCACCCAGGAGCTGCTGTACGAGCTGGAGGATATCATCCATCGCAACAGCGCGCGTTTTGCCGCCAAGGGGCTGCCGTGGGAGGAGATGGAAATCATCGTTGATTCTCCATTGGCGTCGCGCTTTACCGAGGCCTATCGCGAGCTGCGCCCGTTCTGGGATGCGGAGGCGCGGGCCAGGGTACGGGCGGGGCGTCACCCGCTGGCCTTTGAGCAGCTCACCACGGTGGACAGCCATTCGGATCATATGCACACGGTGAGCTATCTGAAAAAACACCTGCGCCCCTGCGTGGTGATTGCGGCGAGCGGCATGTGCGCCGGCGGGCGCATCGTTAATTACCTGAAAGCGCTGTTGAACGAGAAATCGACCGATGTGCTGTTCGTCGGCTATCAGGCGGCGGGGACGCCGGGGCGCGACATCCAGAATTACGGCCCGCGCGGCGGCTACGTGCTGCTGGACGGGCGACGCTACGACATCCGCGCGCAGGTTCACACCCTGAGCGGCTATTCGGCCCACGCCGACCGCAAGGATCTCGTCAATTTCGTGCGCCGCATGCGCCACCGGCCGCAGAAGGTGCGGCTGGTGCATGGCGAGACGGAGGCCAAGGCGGCGCTGGCCAGGGAGCTGGAAGCGTTGGGGATTGAGGTGGATTGAAAAAAACTCCCCCCTCCCAGCGGGAGAGGGAAGCTTCATTTCTCACATTGACCCGCCGTAGCCCTCCCTTTATAATGTCAAAAAATGTCAACGACATTCAGGAGTATTTCATGTCTCAAATTACTGCCCGCCTCCCCGAGGAAACGGTTTCCGCACTTGACCGCGCGGCGAAAAGTCTGCACCGCACTCGCGCCGATGTCATCCGCCAGGCGATTGAAGCGTACCTGGAGGATTTCGATGACCTGAGCCTGGCCGTGGAACGCTTGCGCGATCCCTGTGACGAAACCGTAAATTGGGAAGAGGCGCGCCGTGCCCTACTCGCTGACGATTAAGAAAAGCGCCCTCAAGGAAATGCAGGCGCTGCCCAAAACCGATCGCATCCGACTGGTGGCAGCGATCGATGACCTGGCAGAAAATCCGCACGTCGGCAAACTGCTGAAAGGGAACCTTTCCGGACTGCGACGCCTGCGCGTAGGAGCGTATCGGGTGGTGTACGAAATCAATGAGAATCAGGTCAGAGTTCTCGTGCTGCGCGTGGCGCACCGCAAGGAAAGCTATCGGTAGAGGAGAACCTTCCCCCCTCCCAGCCTCCCCCCCCCGCTGGGAGGGAGAAGCAGATTTTCCCCTACTCCCGGCGGGAGAGGACCGGGGAGAGGGAGTCGAGAGCGAGCGAGCCGAGAGCGAGGGAAAATCCCGACTTATCCGTTGAAGATGACTCATTTTGCCGCTAATATTGAGTGATTTCGCTGAATCAGGCTTTCGCCCGCAAAGAATCCACAATCTGCCCTGAATCATATCGAGGTTTTCCATGATTGTCCCCGTCATCCTGTCCGGCGGAGCCGGAACCCGTCTATGGCCCCTGTCGCGCGAACTTTATCCCAAACAACTGCTGCCGCTGGTCGGCGATCACACGATGCTGCAGGAAACGGCGCTGCGCCTTGAGGGAGTGAGCGATCTGGCGGCACCGCTGGTCGTATGCAACGAGGCGCACCGCTTCATGGTTGCGGAGCAGCTGCGCCAGGCGGGACGGCCCGCCTCGACCATTATTCTGGAGCCGGTGGGGCGCAACACCGCACCGGCAGTCGCGGTGGCGGCCCTGCAGGCCATGACTGAAGGCGATGACCCGCTGCTGCTGGTGCTGCCGGCCGATCATGTGATCGAGCGGCCGGAGGCGCTGCGGGAGGCTGTCAGGTTTGCTGTCTCGGCGGCGGAGGAAGGCAGACTGCTGACTTTCGGTATCGTGCCGACGGCGCCGGAAACCGGCTATGGGTATATTAAAGGCGGTCCTTTGTCCGTGGTCCGTGGTCCGTTGCATGAGGGCCTTGACGATACGGCACCGGGCAACGATAAAAGCAACGACCAGCACGGAAAAAAACCTGAAGATTCAAATCGCCCATCAACAGTTGGCCGGTCTTCAACAACGGACCATGGACAACGGACAACGGACAGGTTTAACAACGGACAAATTTACCCCGTCGAGCAGTTCGTTGAAAAACCTGACCGCGCTACGGCGGAACAGTACCTGGCGGCGGGAGATTATTACTGGAACAGCGGCATGTTCCTGTTCAAGGCTTCGAGCTTTCTGCGCGAGCTGGAGAAATTCAACCCGCAGATGGTCGCGTGCTGTCGGGATGCGCTGGACAAGGCGCAGCGCGACATGGATTTCACCCGCCTCGACAGCGAGGCGTTTGCGGCCTGCCCGAGCGACTCCATCGACTATGCGGTGATGGAGAAGACGGCCGATGCGGCGGTGATTCCCCTCGACGCCGGCTGGAACGACGTGGGCTCCTGGTCGGCGCTGTGGGAGGTCGGGGAGCAGGATGGGAACGGCAATGTCACCCGGGGCGACGTCCTGACGGAGAACAGCCGCAACTGCTACCTGCACGCCGAGCAGCGCCTGGTGGCGGCGGTGGGTCTGGAAAACCACGTGGTGGTCGAGACCGCCGATGCAGTGCTGGTCGCCCCGCGCGACCAGGTGCAGGACGTCAAGGCGATCGTACAGCAGCTTAAAACGACGGGACGCGGCGAGGCACTGCTGCACCGCCGTGTCACTCGCCCCTGGGGCGCCTACGAGGGGCTGGCGAGCGACTCGCGCTTTCAGGTGAAACGCATCACGGTGGCGCCGGAAGCAAGCCTGTCGCTGCAGCTGCACCACCACCGCGCCGAGCATTGGATCGTAGTCAAAGGCACGGCGCGGGTCACCCGCGGCGAGGAGACTTTCCTGCTGTCGGAGAATGAATCGACCTACATCCCGCTGGGCGTACATCACCGCCTGGAAAACCCGGGCAAGATCCCGCTGGAGATGATCGAGGTGCAGAGCGGGAGTTATCTGGGCGAGGATGATATTGTGCGGTTTGAGGATAATTACGGACGAGGTTAAAAATTTACTGCGGAGCACAAGGCCTTTCACCGCGGAGGTCGCAGAGTACGCGGAGGAAAATCTGAGAAGATCTTTTTTTGTCTAAAAAAATCTTTAAAGCTATCTTTTTTGAGGTTTCCTCAGATTTTTCTCAGCGCTCTCCGCGACCTCCTCGGTAAAACACGTCCTTCGCGGTTTATTTTTTTCCAGGAGGGGATTTTGAAATTCACGGATTCACTTAGTGACATCACTGACACCATATTAGGATCCGCCATCAGTGTGCATCGCGAATTGGGTCCGGGGTTGCTGGAATCAGCCTATGAAGCGTGTCTGGTGCATGAAATGGAGGAGAAGGGTCTTCAGGTGGAGCGACAGAAATCCCTGCCCGTCATTTACAAAGGCGTAAACATTGATTGCGGGTATCGCCTGGATCTGGTCGTGGAAAACAAAATAGTTCTTGAACTCAAAACCGTTGAAAAAATCCTCCCTATCCATCAGGCACAGATTTTATCCTACTTGAAGCTTTCTGGACATTCCTTGGGCTTTCTGATCAATTTTCATGTCGACATTCTCAAAAACGGCATTAAAAGAGTTGTCAACCAATACTGATTTTCTCAGCGTTCTCCGCGAACTCCGCGGTAAAAGGGTTTTCATAATGAATTTGACCTGTTTTAAAGCCTACGACATCCGCGGTCGCCTGCCGGATGAGTTGAATGAGGAGATCGCCTGGCGGATCGGGCGGGCGTATGCTGAATTTCTGCAGCCAAAGAAGGTGGTCGTGGGGCGTGATGTGCGGCATTCGAGTGCGGGGTTGAGCGAGGCCCTGTGCCGGGGGCTGATCGAGGCTGGGGCGGATGTGTACGACATCGGCCTGTGCGGGACCGAGGAAGTCTATTTTGCGACATTTCATGGCGAGATGGATGGCGGCATTATGGTGACCGCGAGCCACAACCCCATGGACTACAACGGCCTGAAGCTGGTGCGGGAGGGGGCGCGGCCCATCAGCGGCGACAGCGGCCTGAACGAGATCCGCAGGTTGGCGGAAGAGGCTGATTTCAGCACACCGGAAAAAACGGGCACGGTACATGAGTACGACGTGAAAGGCGCCTATATCCGTCACCTGCTCGGCTATATTGAACTGCCGACGCTCAGGCCGGTGAAGATAGTGGTCAACGCCGGCAACGGCTGCGCCGGCCCGGTCCTCGACCTGCTGGAGGCGCAACTGCCCGTCGAGCTGATCAAGGTGCATCACGCTCCCGACGGCAGCTTCCCCCACGGCATCCCCAACCCGCTGCTGCCGGAGAATCGCGCCGCGACAGCGGAGGCGGTGCGCGCCCATGGCGCCATTGTCGGCCTGGCGTGGGACGGCGATTTCGACCGCTGTTTCTTCTTCGATGAAAACGGCGACTTTGTCGAAGGCTACTATATCGTCGGCCTGCTGGCGGCCAACATCCTGCAGAAAGTTCCCGGCGCCCGCATCATTCACGACCCGCGCCTGACCTGGAACACCATCGAGATGGCCCGCGAAGCGGGGGGCGAGCCGATCATGAGCAAGACCGGCCACGCCTTCATCAAGGAGCGCATGCGCAAAGAGGACGCGGTGTACGGCGGCGAGATGAGCGCCCATCACTATTTTCGCCACTTCGCCTATTGCGACAGCGGCATGATCCCCTGGCTACTGGTGCTGGAGCTGATGTGCCGGGAGCAGAAGACGCTGTCGCAGCTGGTCGGCGAGCGCATGGCGCGTTTTCCGGCGAGCGGCGAGATCAACCGCACCGTGCAGGATCCGGCGGCGGTTATGGCGGCTGTGGAGAAATGTTACGCGGACGAGGCCCTGGAGATCGACCACACCGACGGGCTGGCAATGGAGTTCGAACAGTGGCGCTTCAACCTGCGCATGTCCAACACCGAGCCGGTGCTGCGCCTCAACGTGGAAAGCCGCGGCGATGAAGCATTGATGCGGGAAAAGACGGAAGAACTGCTGGCTATGGTGGGTGGTGAGAATTAAATCTAATAGGAGTTTTTGTAGATGGCATCACGCGATGAACTTGTCAAAGAACTGGCGCAGGATGTACAGCGGCGCTTCGCCGCCAACACGCCGCTCGATCAGGCGCCGTCCGGCGAACTCAACAGCTACCTGGCCGAACAGGTCGGAGCGATGATTAAAAAGCTGCCCGATCCCTATCAGGCCCTGATCGCCGACTGGCAGGGGGAGGCGCATCAGCTCGACCTGGCCTGGTGGGAGAGCGAACCGACCCCGCGCCAGATCGTTCTCGGCCTGGCCGCCGCCATCCTCGAGCGCGAAATACGCGAATACCTCGATCTGCCCCGATAGGGGCTCTCTGGCCCCGTGAATGTTGCCTTGTCACGCTTCTTCTGCCAGCTCCCCTTTAAATTTACGACAAACTGGTATACTGAGCTAATGAGGGTGCTGAACCGACCCTCGTTGATACCAGAAAGGGGGTTTATCCATGAACAAGAATATCGGCAAATTCGGCATCGGCGGCAAACGGAAACGCACTCCCACCAGCGAAGATCCCTATATGCCTGAAGGAGGGCACAAGGAACCGGCGATCTGCGAGAGCTGCCAGGCACTCTACCGCAACAAGCGCTGGTATCTTGACCCCGCCGAAGCGAAAAAGGCTCTGAACGACAGCAGTGTGAATCGCGTCACCTGCCCGGCCTGCCGCAAGATCGCAGAGCACTATCCCGAGGGGATTGTGACTCTGAGTGGCAGCTACCTCTGGAAACATGAAGAGGAGATCCGCAATATTCTGCGCAACGAAGAGAGCAAGGCGACTTCCAAAAATCCTCTGGAGCGCATCATGCGCATGGAACGGGAGGAGGATGATCTGGTGATCGAGACCACGGAAGAGAAACTGGCCGAGCACCTGGGACGGGCCCTTCACAGCGCCCATCAGGGCGAACTTTCGGTAGACTGGACCGAGGACCACAACGTCTGCCGGGTGCAGTGGCGGCGTGACTGATCCGGATCGTTCGTGAACCGTCACCGACAGATCGAACACACTGCTGACCTCGGCCTGGAGGTGTGGGGCGATTCCCGCAGCGAACTTTTTGCCCAGGCGGCCTGTGCGCTGCGCGAGGTGATCGTGGCCGACGCGCCGGTGAGCCCGCGCGAGACACAGGAAATCGAGGTCAGCGGCTCCGACGACGCCGAGCTGCTGGTGGCCTGGCTGTCGGAGTTGCTGTTTCTGTTCGAGTGCGGGGGATTTCTGCCTTCCGATTGCGAACTTGAGTTCGGGGAGGGTTCCCTGCGCGCCCAGATCAAAGGTGAACCGTTCGACCCGCAGCGCCACCCGCTGGAGCGTGAAGTCAAGGCAATCACGCATCACCAGGTGCTGGTGGAGGAGAAGAGGGGGGGGTGGCATGCGCGGGTTTATGTCGATATATAAAATCTTCAGACCTATTTCACCGCGGAGAGCGCGGAGTACGCGGAGAAAAATCTGAGAAAATCTTTTTTTTGGATAAAAAGCAAAAAACTTAAAGCTTAAATCCAAAAAAGCAGATTTTTCAGGGTTTCCTCAGGTTTTCCTCCGCGTGCTCGGCGTCCTCCGCGGTTAACAAGGTTTCAAAAAGGTTCTCACCCATGCCCATCAAGCTCCAACAGATCGACCCCTGCCGCTGGCGCATCCCCCGCGAAGGGAAGATGCGTGTCGAGGGACTGGTGTTTGCCGATCGGGCTATGATCGAGGTCTTGCAGAAGGAACAGGCGCTGGAGCAGGTGCGCAATGTGGCGACTCTGCCGGGCATTGTCGGCCGCTCCATCGCCATGCCCGATATCCACTGGGGCTACGGCTTCCCCATCGGCGGGGTGGCGGCTTTTGATCCGGAGAATGGCGGCGTGGTGTCTCCGGGCGGGGTGGGTTACGATATCAACTGCGGGGTACGGCTGCTGCGCAGCGAGCTGGAATCAGAGGAGATCCGCCCCCACCTTAAGGAGCTGGCCGATGCACTGTTTCGCAATGTGCCCTCCGGGGTCGGCTCTCATCGCCGCGATTTGAGCCTGGCGCCGCATGAAACCCGCAAGGTGCTGGAACAGGGTGCGGCCTGGGCGGTGAAAAACGGTTTCGGTTCGGCGCAGGATCTCGATCACATCGAGGAGCACGGCACCATTGCCGGCGCCGACCCGGAGGTGGTTTCCGACCGCGCGCTGGAGCGCGGACGCAACCAGCTCGGCACGCTGGGTTCCGGCAATCATTTCCTTGAAGTGCAGCGGGTCGACGAGGTGCTTGATTCGCAGGCTGCGAACGCCCTGGGGCTCTTTGAGAATCAGGTGACGGTCTCCATCCATACCGGCAGCCGTGGGCTGGGCTACCAGGTGTGCGACGATCACCTGAAAATGATGCTGCGCGCCGCCGCTAAATACGGCATTGAGCTGCCGGACCGCCAGCTGTGCTGCGCGCCGCTGGAGAGCCTTGAAGGGGGGCAGTACCTGGCGGCGATGGCCGGTGCGGCCAACTTCGCCTTTGCCAACCGCCAGCTCATCACGCACTGGGTGCGCGAAACGTTCGAGCAGGTGCTGCGCGCCGGCCCGTCGCAGCTGCGCATGAGCCTGATCTACGATGTGTGCCACAACATCGCCAAGTGGGAAACGCATCAGGTTGAGGGGCGCGCGCGGCGATTGTGCGTGCATCGCAAGGGGGCCACTCGCGCCTTCCCGCCGGGGCATGCCGAGACGCCGGAGCTCTACCGCGAGGTGGGGCAGCCGGTGCTGATCCCCGGCGACATGGGGCGCTGCTCCTATGTGCTGGTGGGCACAGAAGATGCCTTCAACGAAACTTTCGGTTCGACCTGCCATGGTGCGGGTCGGGTCCTGTCGCGCCACGCCGCCAAGAAGCTGGCCCGCGGCCGCAACATTCCGGCCGACCTGGCCGCGCAGGGAATTCTGATCCGCGCCGCCGGCCGCGCTACCATGGCGGAGGAGATCTCTGAGGCCTACAAGGATGTTTCGGAGGTGGTGGAGGTGGTACGCCGCGCCGGGATCGGCCGCATTGTGGCGCGGCTGGTGCCGATGGCGGTGGTGAAAGGATAGTGAAACCGGACCGGCGGTAAGGTTTGGAAGCGTGAGAAGCCGGGCGGTGAGGAGGGCCTGCGCCAAGGGACGCTTGAACCCATCCCTGGGTGCTTGACTGCCGCCGTCCGGGCGGCAGACACCCTTGGCGCAGGCCCTCCTCACCCCCCTTTATTTGAAGGGTTCCTTGGGGATTTGATTCTTCGGTCAGGGCAGGTTTCTTTTTAATTTTTGGTAAGGAGTATGCGATGAAAGTTTTTCTGACGGGAGCGACGGGGTTTGTCGGCAAGGTCATGCTGCATCGGCTGCGGAAGGACGGTCATGTGGTGCGCTGTCTGGTTCGCTCGGGGTCGGAGAAGAAGCTGCCCGTTGAGAAAAACGTCGAAGCACGCCTGGGCGATGCGACCGATCCTTCGACTCTGGAAGGGGCCATGGAAGGCTGCGATGCAGTCATCCACCTTGTCGGGATCATCCGTGAATTCCCCTCGCGCGGCGTCACCTTCGAAAAGCTGCATGTGGAAGCGACCCGCAACATGGTCACCGCGGCTAAAGCGCAGGGGATCAAACGCTACATTCAGATGAGCGCCAACGGCACCCGCCCCGATGCTCACACCGACTATCATAAAACCAAATGGCGCGCAGAAGAAACCGTGCGTCAGTCCGGCCTCAACTGGACGATCTTCCGCCCCTCGCTGATCTTCGGCCCCGAGGATGAATTCGTCAATGAGCTGGCGTCGATCGTGCGCAAAACACCGGTGGTGCCGGTTTTCGGCGACGGAAACTACCGGCTGGCGCCGGTGGCGGTCGAAGACGTTGTCGAGTGCTTCTGCCAGGCACTGCAGAAAGAGGAAACAAAGGGCCAGACTTACGCCATCTGCGGTCCGCAGGACTACAGTTACGACGACCTGCTCGACGAAATCGGCCAGGCGCTGGACAAAAAATCGGTGCACAAGCTGCACCAGCCACTGTGGCTGATCAAGCCGATGGTCGCACTGATGGAGAATTTCTCCGCCTTCCCCATTACCACCACCCAGCTCACCATGCTGCTCGAGGGCAATGTCTGTGATGCCGAAGAGATGAAAAAGGTGCATGAGGTCTTTGAATACACGCCGAAGGAGCTGCCCGGGGGGATCCGGGAGTATCTGCGGTAGTCTTTGGATTTTTCGAAACCAGGAATCTGAACCACGGAGGACACAGAGAGCACAGAGAAAAACCACAGAACAAGGGGTAAAGCATAAAAACAGATTGATTTTCAGATTTTTCTCCGTGTTCTCTGTGCTCTCTGTGGTTCTGTCTCTACGGTGCTCTTTGGCGGCATAAACCTCAAAACCTGAACCACAGAGGACACGGAGAGCACAGAGAAAAGCCACAGAGCATGGACTTAGATAAAAAAACGTGCTATTGTGCGCATAGAATGCGCATGGAGGCAGTTATGGGAAATACAGTCCGCAAACAATCGGCAAATCTGAGCATTAGAAGCGACCTTCTACAACAGGCCAAGCAAAAAAAAATCAATCTGTCAAAAACCTTAGAAGACAGATTGGAGCAGATCCTGAAAGACCGGAATAGAGAGGAATGGCTGAAAAATAATCGAGAAGCGATTACAGCAGCCAACGCTTATGTTGATCGCAAAGGCCTCTGGAGTGACGAGCTAAGGCAGTTCTGATGGCCAAATTCGATATTTACATCTCACCATCACGTAGCGCGGCCTACCTACTGGATCTCCAGGACGAACTGATCGAAACGCTTTCCACGAGAGTCGTGGCGCCGATGGTTGCCACTGAGGATGTTGATAAAAGAATGAAAACTCTCAATCCTGTAATTCGTTTTGAAGGAACCGATTATATTCTTATGACCCACTTGCTGGCGGCCATACCGATTACAGCCCTGAAAAAGAAGGTTGGCTCTGCATCTTCGCAGCGTGACGAAATAATTGCTTCGCTGGATTTCTTGTTCACCGGCATTTAGCTCTCGATTTTTAGCCGACCAGATCACACCTGTCGAAAACCTTACCGGCGAAACTCACGACTTTCGAGACATAATGAACCACAGAGGACGCGAAACCATAGACCTGAACCACAGAGGACACAGAATGCACAGAGGAAACCACAAAGATTAAGGTTTAAAACCAAAAAAGATGGGTTCTCAGATTTTTCTCTGTGTTCTCCGTGATCTCTGTGGTTCAAAGATTCTGTGTTCAATGTTTGTGTGTTTCAAAATCCGAAGTGTTTGAAATCCACCCCCATCCGCGCGATAATGGCTTCCTTTCATTGAGACCCGGCAGCGGGTGACGAGGAGCCTGTTTTGATCGAGACTTTTGTGGCGGCGCAGGCCTGCGCGCTGATGCGCGAGGCCATTGCCGAAGCGCGCGGCAACGAAGTATTTTTTCTCGGCCACACCGACGCCGAACGACGCGTGGTGTCGGTGGAGGTGCTGGCGCGCGGCAGCCAGGAGGCGGTGCCGGCCATTATGCAGCTGTGCGCTCATGGCGACGTGGTGCTTCACAACCACCCGTCCGGCGTGCTGCAGCCGTCCAATGCCGACATCGAGGTCGCCTCCCGCCTGGGCGCTCTTGGAGTCGGCTTTTATATTGTCGACAACCCGGTGAGCGAGCTCTACCGGGTGGTGGAAGCATTTGCACCACGGGAGCGGCATCAGCTCGACCCCGCCCGTATCGCGGAGATCCTGGCCGAAGGCGGCCAGGTGGCGCAGCGCCTGCCCGGCTGGGAGGAACGCCCGGAGCAGCTGCGCATGGCCTTTGCGGTGAGCGAGGCGTTCAACCTCAACCAGCTGGCAGTGATCGAGGCGGGCACCGGCACCGGCAAGAGCCTGGCCTACCTGGTTCCGGCCGCCCTGTGGGCGGTGGGCAACGAAGAGCGGGTGGTGCTCTCCACCAACACCATCAACCTGCAGGAGCAGCTGATCCGCAAAGATATCCCCTTCCTGCAGCGCTCCACCGATCTTGAATTTAATGCCGTGCTGGTCAAGGGACGCAGCAACTACCTGTGCCTGCGCCGCAGCGAAACGGCTCACACTGAACCGGGGCTGTTCGATGCGGAGCATCTCGGCGAACTGCGCGCCATCCTCGACTGGGCGGAACATACCCGCGACGGCTCCCGCGAGGATCTGCCGTTTATCCCGAAAGAATCGCTGTGGGAAGAGGTGTGCTGCGAAATCGACCAGTGCGCCCGGGTGCGCTGCCCCCATTACAGTCGCTGCTTTTTCCATCGCGCACGGCGCGCGGCGGCATCCGCCGACCTGCTGGTGGTCAACCATGCCCTGCTGCTGAGCGATCTGGCTCTGCGCCAGCAGACCGACAATTACACGGCCGCGGCGGTGCTGCCCCCCTTTGACCGCATCATCCTCGATGAAGCTCATCACCTGGAAGATGTGGCGACACGCTTTTTTTCCTCGCAGGTAACCCGCTTTACCTTCTCGCGCCTGATGAGCCGCCTGCGCCACCCGCGCAAGGCGGAGCGCGGGCTGCTGCCGCGCTTCATGTCCCAGCTCTCCAAGGAACTGCCTGACAGCGAAGACGAACTCTACCGCACCCTGCATGAACAGGTCGATGCTCTGACGGTGGCACGCCAGGCACTGCTCGACCAGGCGGTGGAGACGCTGGAGGAAACGGGCGAAGCGCTGATCCAGTCCGCCGCCGGCAAAAACGAGGGGGGCGAGCTGAAGCTGCGTTTGATCCCTTCATTTACCGGAGGCGGTCTGTGGGGGCAGATTCAGCCCCGGCTGCGGGCGCTGGCCAGTGAGAGTGCGCTCTTTGGCAAACAGCTGCGGGCGCTGCTCAAAACCTGCAACGCGCTGCCGGAGAAAACAGCCGACAAGATGCTCTCCACCCTGGTGGAACTGCGCGGCTGCGCGGGGCGCTGCGAGGGAATCAGCGCCGATCTTGACCTGTTTATCGCTGCCGATGCCGGGCAATGTTCCTGGTTCGAAGTGGCGCAGCGGCGTGTCGGCCGGGGGGAGATGCTGGTCACCCGTTTATGCACCGCGCCGCTGGAGGTGGCGGAAAATCTCGACCAGGCGGTGTACCAGCGCTTCCGCACGGTGGTGATGACCAGCGCCACCCTGGCCGTGGGTGAATCCTTCGCCTATCTGCGCGAACGGGTCGGGCTGGAGCGTGCGGAGAAGGAGCGGCTGCGGGAGCTGCAGCTTCCTGCGCCCTTTGATTACCGCGAACAGGCGCTGGTGGCGGTGCCCACCGATCTGCCGGAACCGGGACGCCCGGGCTTTGCCGAGCAGGCGCGGGACCTGATCGAGCGATGCATCCTGGCGGCCGGCGGGCGCACGTTCGTGCTGTTTACCGCCTATGGCCTGCTGCGACGGCTGCATGGCGAGCTGGCGCCGGTGCTCGGGGCGCGCGGCTATCACTGCCTGCGTCAGGGTGAGGCCAATCGCCATCGCCTACTGAAGCAGTTCGCCGACGAAGATTCAAGCGTGCTGTTTGCGACCGATTCCTTCTGGGAGGGAGTGGATGTGCCGGGGCGTTCCCTGGAGCAGGTGATCATCACCCGCCTGCCCTTTCGCGTACCGACGGAACCGGTGCTTGAAGCGCGCGCCGAAGCGATTGCCCAGCGCGGTGGCGATCCGTTTATGAGCTACACCGTGCCGCAGGCGGTCATCAAGTTCAAGCAGGGGTTCGGCCGTTTGATCCGCCATCGCGATGATCGCGGCGTGGTGCTGATTCTGGACAGCCGGGTGGTAAAAAAGGGCTACGGGCGCGCTTTTCTGCGGTCGCTGCCGGATGTGCCGGTGACGGCAGCAGGGTCGGCCGAAGTGCAGGAGGCAATCGCCCGATTCTTCGCCGCACTGCCTGCCGAGGCAGGATAATCCCATGAAATCCGCACCGCGGACGCCAGAATCCCGCCGCTGGAACCGACGTATCCTGTTGCGCTACACACTGCTGCAGCTGCCCGCACTGGCCTTGCTGATTGCAGTTCTGTGGCTGCTGGCAATCTGGTTCGGACTGCCGCGTGCGTGGTTGCTGCTGGTCATCGCCGTCTGGATCATTAAAGACATTGTTCTGTTCCCCCTGGTGTGGCATGCCTATGATCCAGAACCCCGCCCCCGCGGCAACACTCTGGTCGGCGGCATGGCCCGGGTGGTACAGGAACTTTCACCTGAAGGGTTGGTTGAAATCCAGGGAGAGCTCTGGCGTGCCCGTGCAGCCCAACAAAACCTCAGGCTGAAGAAAGACTCCCTGGTGCGCGTAACCGCCATGCAGGGTCTGCTTCTTGAGGTTGTTCCCATGCCACCCGCCCCACTCGAGAACAAATCGGGTAAGAATAACCTCCATTCTCCGCCTACTTCCCTTGATTCTTAAGTGATAATCACTATTTGGTTGACGAATAAACTTCATTTAATTACCCTGGTTTCAAAAGATCAAATCTCAACCCCAACGCGAGGAGTCGGGTGTGAGCCAGGAGCAATTTGCAGAGAAAAGAGCCCAGAAACGCAGAAACACTCTCTACTACCTGGAAGTCTTCAATCTTGAGACAGCTGAGTTGCTCGGTCGCCTGGTCGATATCACAACCGAGGGGATGATGCTTCTGTGTGAAAAGCCTCTCACTCCCGACACCACCTACCCCTGCCGCATGCGCCTGCCGTCTGAAATTCTGGGTCGCACCAACATCATCTTCGATGCCACCTGTGTCTGGCAGCGTCCCGCCGCGAATGATGACTTCTACGAGGCGGGCTTCAAATCCCTGATCGCCGATCCGGGTGATATCGACGCCATCGAAATGCTGATTCAACACTTCGCCTTCAAGGACCTTTAACCCGGATTATCATCCTGAGGATCACCGGCATCTCCAAGAAAGCAGGACAAACGGCGAAAATCTGATAATCTGTTCGGAAGCCCACAACTCTTTGCGGGCTCGGACAGAGACTGCAACTTTATCAACTCAGATTTTATCGCGGTGATTCATGCCTCAGGCCAATTCTTCCTTCTTTCAAACACACCGAATACTGATCGATCATGTCGCGCCCTTTGCCGCGTGGTTGATTCTGATGGAAACCCTGCCTCGCACCGGCGCCGGATATGCCCTGCGCACCCTGATCTGCACCGGGCTTTTGTTTTGGCTGCGTCCCTGGCGGCATTATGAGGCCTTAAACCTGCGGCATCTGCTGCCGGCACTTCTGGTGGGGGTCGCTGTATGGGCGGTGTGGATCCTGCCAGAACTCTCTTTCTGGCGAGACTGGCCTGCGTTTGAGACGTTTTATCGGCGCTGGGCGATTCTGCCGCCGTGGGAGACTTTCAGCGCTCCTGCGGTGAGCGCCTACGCCCCCGAGACGGCCGGCTGGCCGTTGGCTCTGGTCCGGCTGGCGGGATCGGCGCTGGTGATCGCGGTGATCGAGGAGTATTTCTGGCGCGGCTTTCTGTATCGCTGGCTGATGGAGCGCGACTTCTCCCGGGTGGCGCTGGATCGCTTTCAGTTGGGCGCGTTCGCCCTGACGGCGCTTCTGTTCGGCCTGGAGCATAACCGCTGGCTGGTGGGAATCATCGCCGGCCTTGCGTATGGAGCCCTGGTTCTGCGCACCCGCGATCTGCATGCCGCCGTCATCGCCCATGTGGTCACCAATCTGCTGCTGGGTCTGTATGTCCTGTTCGCCGGTGCCTACGGTTTCTGGTAGGGCTCCCTTTTCTTTTCAGCGGCGGGGAGATCATGGCAGTGAACTTTTTTTGTTTTAAAATATCATCGATTGCTTGACAGCCCGATCACGGCACGTATAATTATGACCGATTTTGTTATAATTATACGTGCCGTCGGTCACTGGAAATTTACTCCCTCAGGGATACAATTTGATTGGTGACCTCTATCGGAAAAGGAAGCTCTTCCACATGCTTAAAAAAATCTACCTTTTCTACTACGACGGTTTCCGCTCCATGCGCCTTGGGCGCACCTTGTGGAAGCTGCTTGCGATCAAGCTTCTGATCATGTTCGGCGTGCTCAAGCTTTTTTTCTTCCCCAACTTTCTCAATACGGAATTCGAAACCGATGCGCAGCGGGCAGACCATGTTCTCTCCAACCTGACGCAGGCGCCATCGTCACAACCTTGAACCCGGAGTCGCCTCTGCAGAGGCTCTCTCTCAACTTTCTGCCATGGAGGTCATCGTGCTCGAGAGCATTGACTGGAGTCAGGTCAACTGGTCGCGCGGCCAGTTTGCCCTGACCGCCATGTATCACTGGATTTTTGTGCCCCTGACATTGGGGCTGTCGTTTCTGCTGGCTTTTTTCGAGTCGATCTATGTCAAAACCGGCGATGAGCGCTGGAAGACGCTGACCAAATTCTGGATGAAGCTCTTCGCCATCAATTTTGCCATCGGTGTGGCCACCGGGCTGATTCTGGAATTTCAGTTCGGCACCAACTGGTCGAACTATTCGTGGATGGTGGGGGATATCTTCGGAGCGCCGCTGGCGATCGAGGGGATCTTCGCCTTTTTCATCGAAGCCACCTTCTTTGCCGTCATGTTTTTCGGCTGGGACCGGGTCTCGAAAGGATTCCACCTGTTTTCCACCTGGATGGTGGCCATCGGTGCCAATCTCTCGGCGCTGTGGATCCTGGTGGCCAACGGCTGGATGCAGAACCCGGTGGGGATGGTGTTCAATCCGGATACGGCACGCTTTGAAATGGAGAATTTCTGGGCAGTGCTCGGCTCGCCTTCGGCGCTGAGCCGCTTTACCCATGCCACCGCCTCCGGCTTTGTGCTGGCGGCGCTGTTCGTGGTAGCGGTTTCCTGCTGGTTCCTGCTGCGTGACCGCCATAAGCTGCTGGCCAAGCGCAGCATCGTGGTGGCCTGCGTGTTCGGCTTCATCTCTTCGGTCTACCTGGCCGGTTCCGGTGACGAGTCGGGGCATATCGTCGCCCAGGCGCAGCCCATGAAGCTGGCGGCGATCGAAGGGCTCTATGACGGCGAGGTCGGCAGCGGACTCAATGTGTTCGGCATCCTGCGTGGCGACAAACAGATCGATGACGATCAATCACCGCACTACTTCGCGCTGGAAATCCCTTACGCGCTATCCTTTCTGGCCAACCGCGACTTCAACAGCTTCGTCCCCGGGATACGCGACCTGGTGCGGGGTAATGAAGAACACGGCATCATAAGTGTCGAGCAGAAAATAGAAAACGGACGCAAAGCGGTGGCCGCGCTTGCTGCCTACAAGGAGGCCCGCAAAAATGGCGGTGACGCAGAAGCCGCAACAGCGCTGGCTGACTTCCGCGCCCACGAACAGCATCTGGGCTACGGCTACCTCACCCACCCCGAGCAGGCCGTTCCGCCCGTCGCACTCAACTTTTACAGCTTCCGCATCATGGTGGCACTGGGCTTCTTCTTCCCACTGCTGTTCGCGGTTCTGTTCTACTACACCCTCAAGAGCCGCCTCGCCCATACCCCCTGGCTTCTCTGGCTGGGCGTGTTCTCTCTCTTTCTGGGATATCTTGCCTCGCAGACCGGCTGGATCGTCGCCGAGGTGGGACGCCAGCCCTGGGCAATTCAGGGGATGCTGCCGGTCGGGGTCGCCACATCGAATCTGACCACCGGCGCGGTGCAGACCACGTTCTGGACGTTTGCGGTGCTGTTCACTATTCTGCTCATCGCTGAAGTTCGCATTATGACCCGGCAGATCAGCCTGGGGCCGGAGGAGGACTGATATGATAGGCAATCTTGACCATGCAACCCTGCAGCACCTCTGGTGGCTGATCGTCTCTGTCGTAGGCGCGCTGTTTGTTTTCCTGACTTTCGTTCAGGGGGGACAGACGCTGCTGTTCACTGCTGCGCAGGATGATATTGAGAAAAAACTGATTGTCAACTCCCTGGGCCGCAAGTGGGAGCTGACGTTTACCACTTTGGTCCTTTTCGGCGGCGCTTTTTTCGCGGCCTTCCCCCTGTTCTACGCCACCAGTTTCGGCGGCGCCTACTGGGTATGGATGCTGATTCTCGCCACCTTCGTGCTGCAGGCCGTAAGCTATGAATTCCGCACCAAGCCGGGCAATCTGCTGGGAGCGCGCACCTACGAAGCCTTTATGTTCATCAACGGCAGCGTCGGGCTGCTGCTGGTGGGAGCGGCCCTCGGCACATTTTTCACCGGCGCGAGCTTCACGCTCGACGATTACAACCGGGTGACCTGGCTGCATTCGCTGCGCGGACTTGAGGCGGCATTCTCTCTGTTCAACCTGAGCATGGGACTGTTCCTGGTGTTTCTGGCGCGGGTGCTGGGGGCGCTGTACCTTTGCAACCATATCCGGCATGAAGACCTGCACGAGCGGCTGCGCCGTGCGGTGGTGATCAACATGGCCATCGCTCTGCCCTTTCTGCTGTATGTGCTGATGCGGCTGGTCACCATGGACGGTTTTGCGGTCGATTCGGCCAGCGGGCAGGTGACGGTCGAATCGTTCAAATATCTGAAGAACCTGCTGGGTATGCCGGTGGTCCTGATCATGCTGAGTGCAGGTCTGCTGCTGGTGATCGCCGGTGTCGTCATGACCGGGAAGGGGCGCAACACCCGCGGCATCTGGCCGGCGGGCATCGGCACGGTTCTGACGGCCCTGTCACTGCTGCTGACCGCGGGTTTTCATGGCAGCGCCTTTTACCCTTCGGCGGTCGATCCGTCCAGCAGCCTGACCATCTTCAACGCCTCAAGCAGTCACTTTACCCTGACGGCCATGAGCTATGTGGCACTGGCGGTCCCTTTCGTGCTGGCCTATATTGCCTGCGTGTGGCGCATGATGGATCGGCGCAAGTTCACCACCGACGATCTTGAAAGTGAAAATGCCAAAAATCTTTACTGAAAAATTTTCCGAATAATTCAGATAAGGAGTCATCCCCATGAGCTTTGTGCTGGTTTTCGGCTGGTTCGCCGTCATTATCGTCTCTTATTTTCTGGCCCTGTGGGCGTTGCGCAAAACAGATCTGCTCTAATCCGGGCTAACAGTCAGCCTCCCCCTCCCTGCAACAGGGGAGGGGGAGGCTTTTTTCAGTGCATTCAAATCCTCCCCCTTGCTCGAAACCCCTCGGATGTGCTTTACTTTCATAAGAAATCCTCAGCTCCGAAGGCTGCCGCCGAAACCCACAGCCTGATCCCCATGGACTGATTTTCCAACCACTGTGATTCACTCACGCACCCCTTTCAGATGCAGGTGAATCCCTCCGAAGAGAAAAAGCGCATTCAAAATGACCCGTATGACACGAAAACTCCTTCTTGTGCTGCTTCTGCCCCTGCTCCTGCTTCCGACGACGGGCACAGCCTTTGTCGGCTCCGACGCGGACTCAGACTCCTTTGATCTCAACCGGGCTCGGCTGCTGAGTTTCGTCATCCGCCAGCAACTGGTGAGCCATCATTACAGCCACAAGCCGCTCGATGATCAACTCTCCAAAGATGCCTTCACCCTGTTTCTCAAGCAGATCGACTCACAGAAACGCTTCCTGCTGAGCGAAGATGTACAGCGCCTTGAAAAATTCGAGACCCGCATCGATGACGAGCTGGCCAGCAGCCAGGTCCGCCTCCCCCAGGTGGCGGCCAAAACCATGAAACAGCGTGTGGCGGATGTCCGCGAGATGGTTTTCTCTCTTCTGGACGAAGGATTCGATCTGCACCGCGAAGAATGGCTGGAAACAGACCCGGACAAGATCAAATACTGCGAAACACCCCAGGAGTTGCGGGATCGTTGGCGCAAAATCCTCAAACTCCAGGTGATCAACCGCCTGTTTGCGCTGGAGGAAAACGCAGCGGCAGAAGATGATGATGCGACTGAGGGTGACGAGAAGGCCCTGCGGGCTGAAGCGATCGAGAAGGTACGTAACAACCAGGAGCACCTTTTCAACCAGTTGCAGGAAGATCGCAGTCAGGACTATTTCGACCTTTATTTCAACGCGGTGGCGAGCGCTTTCGACCCGCACTCCAACTACCTTCCTCCCATGACCAAAGAAGACTTCGACATCAGCATGCGTGGCTCTCTCGAAGGGATCGGCGCCACGCTGCGCGAGGAAGAGGGGTTCATCAAAGTGGTGCGCATCATTCCCGGCAGCGCGGCCTACCGCCAGGGGCAGCTTGAAGCCGAGGACACCATCCTTGCCGTTGGCGAAGGAAGCGACGACGCCGTCGATGTGGTCGATATGCGCCTGCGGGATGCCGTCAGGCTGATTCGCGGCAAAAAGGGCACCGAGGTCCGCCTGCATGTCCGAAAACCCGACGGTCGAAGGGTCGTCATCCCCATTGTACGCGATGTGGTGCAGATCGAGGAGACCTTCGTCAAATCAGCAGTACTGCCCCTGCCCGACAAGGAGAGATCCTACGGCTACATCAAAATCCCCAGTTTCTACCGGGACTTCGAGGGCGGCCTGAACGGAGGCGGACGTAACTCCACCGATGACACACGCAAAGAGCTTGAACGCCTGGTCAAGGCCGGCATTGAGGGGCTTGTGCTGGATCTGCGCAACAACGGCGGCGGAGCACTGGCCGATGCCGTTTCGGTCGCCGGACTGTTTATAGAGGGGGGGCCGGTCGTTCAGGTCAAGAACGCGGATGGCAGGATCGAAACCCTCACCGACAAGGATGAAAGCGTCGCTTACGAGGGTCCGCTGGTAGTGCTGGTCAATAAATTCAGCGCATCGGCGTCTGAAATTCTCGCCGGCGCCCTGCAGGACTATGACCGGGCGGTGATCATCGGCAGCGAGCACACCCACGGCAAAGGGACGGTTCAGGCGGTCATCGACCTCGACCGCAGCCTGCCGTTTCCCAATATGGACAAGTACCGCCCGCTGGGAGCGATGAAGGTCACCATCCAGAAATTTTACCGCATCAGTGGTGACTCGACCCAGTATCGCGGCGTCGTTCCCGACATTGTCCTGCCCGACCGTCTGCGCCATGTGGAAAGCGGAGAGCAGTACCTTGAACACTCCCTGCCCTGGGACCAGGTTTCATCCGCCGAATTTTCCACCTGGCCCGCCTCCCCTCCCGTGCAGAAACTTGAAAAACGCAGCCTGGCGCGCGCGGCCGAAAACGAAGAGCTGACCGAAATCGCCCGCGAGGCGGAACGCGTCCGCGAGCGCATGGCCGACACCACCTATCCTCTGCACATCGATCAGGCCCGCGAGCGTCATCAACAGCTGCAGAACGAACGAGAGAATCGCCCTTTTCATGGCATGGCTGCGTTACATGCGGAAGATGCCGCTGAAGACCGTGATCTCTCGGAGGAAGAACGCAAGGCGCTGTGGGCGGAAAAGACAGCCGAGGACCCATACGTTCTCGAAGCCGTCTCGGTATTGCAGGATTTCCGCCGCCTGGAAGACCTGACAAACGATTTCAGCGAGAAAGCAACCACGGCCGCCACCCCCTGATCGTATAATTTTGCTTTCAGGCGGTGTATCTTTTATACATACAACTGTGCCCGAAAAAATAAACTAATTCATTTCAAAGACTTAGCCTGCCCGTTCCAAAAATATAAAGGAACGGGCAGGCTTTTTTCGTATAAAAATTTTATACGTCGTGCTCTTTCAAACGTCCGTCGACCCTTATGATGAAATAATTTTTCTGTTTTTTTCCAGTGGTTTAGAGTTCTCCTTAAAGTTTTCCTCAATTCCGGCACGGCTGATGCTAAATAAGATAATCAAATGCCGAACAAAAAGGAGGCCGTCATGAAAAAACAGATCATCACTCTGACACTGGCACTTTCCGCCGCAACCGGTAACGCTTTTGCCGGATTCGGAACCTCGGTCGCTGGTGATGGCCTGGTCGGCAAACTTTTTCTGGCCTTTCTGGCAGCGATCGTCGTTTTTCAGCTTCTGCCCGGATTGACCCTTTTCGCCGCGATGCTGAAAGGGATGTTTCGCGGAGCGCATAAACCCGAATCCCGCTGAAGAGATTACGAGCGGCATGTGACATGCCAATTTTTCCCTTATCACCCGGCAACACCAAGGAGGACGCTATGACCACCATGAGAACCCTGCTGACCACACTGGCAACCATTTTAGTTTCTGCCGCACCAGCCTTTGCCGCTGGAACGCGGACCGATCACAGCGGACTGGTGGTATGGATGTTTCTCGGTTTCTGCGCACTGATCGTCGCTGCCCAGCTGATCCCGGCCGTGCTGATGATGCTGGGACTGGTCAAAGGGGTTGCCCCTCAAGAGAAAAAGGCGGCGCAACAACGCTGATCCGAGTCAGACCATAGATACAGAGTAGAACAAAATACTAAGCCCGGGCGTTTCATGTACGCCCGGGCTTAGTATTTAAGGCGAGGCTTTTTTCAAAATCGAATCAATGTTGGTCTCCGCCAGACATAATACATCTGGCAATGCCGGCAAATTATGAATAAAATGCAAAATCACGTCTTTTATTTTCATTCAGGACACAGGTTCGAGCTCATGACCTTTTATTCGCCCCGTAATCGGCAACCGCGCCAGAAGGCCAACGCCCCGGTCCGCATCGGGCGCAATGAACAGCTTACCGAGGGCGGAGTGGCTCTCGATTTAAGTGTCGGAGGAATGTATCTTCAGACCAGCGCCCTGCATTCAACAGGTACCCGTCTCCTCATCGAGTTTCAATTGCCCTCCTGCCATGAGCCGATCCGCTGTCGAGCGCGCGTTGCCTGGTGTAACCGCCCGGAGAATGCATCCAAGCCTGCATTCCCTCCGGGCATGGGCTTGCAGTTTATCGACCTGGCCCCTCTTCACCGCGAAGCCATCATGACTCATTTAAGCGAAATCGAATCCGCCACCTACCACTGAGCCCTCCACGGGAAAACCGGACATACGAAAACCTATGATTGCGCCAAAAGATTCTTGACAAGGGAAAAGCGGCTGTGTTAGCTATTCCCTGTTTTGCCGCACGGCAAACATTTTTTTATTTCAACCTCACCTTGTATACAGTATGTCGACCCATCAGGGCGGCTTCCGCAAAACCAAGCATTTGACGAGGTATTTCGGTGATCAGTCTCGATTGGACCCTGTTCCTGCAATTCGGCAATTTCATTATCCTCCTGGTTCTGCTTCATTTCCTGCTTTATCGCCCCCTGTTGAGGGTGATGGAGGAAAGGCGCCAGGCGACGGAAGGTGGGCACGAGCGTGCCCGCGAACTCGAGGACGAGATTCAGTCCAGAATGAAAGCGTACCGCGAAAAACTTCACGAAGCCAAAACCAGGGCCGGTGAAGAGCGTGCAGCCCTGCGAAACGCTGCTGCCGAGGAAGAAGGGCGCATTCTGGCCGAGGCGCAGAAGAAATCTTCAGCACAGATCAAAAGCGTACGCGACCAGGTCGCAAAGCAAGCCGAGGAGGCCCGCAAGGGGCTGCGCGGCGAGGCGGAAGACCTGGCCAAGCAAGTGGCATCAAAAGTCTTAGGTAGGAGTCTTTAATTCCATGGGTATGAGAACTTTGCGCGCAACTGCCGTTGCCGTCCTGACCTTCGCCGCCGTTCTCGGTGCAGCCTCGGCCATGGCCGCCGGCGGCGGTCATCACGCCGATAGCGGCGCTTTGCTGAAAGACTTCATTTTCCGCGTCCTGAATTTCGCGGTCGTGGTCGGCATTCTGGTCTATTTCGTCACCAAGCCGATCAAGCGTGGGTTGGCGAGCCGCCGCGAGAGTCTGGAAAAAGCGTTGGAAGAAGCGGAAAAGGCCCGTCGTGAGGCTGAAGCCAAGCATGCCGAATACGAAGCCAAGCTCAAAGACGCCTCTGAAGAGATCGCCGAGATCGAAGAGGAAATCCGTCGCGAAGGGGAGCTTGAGCGCGAGCGGATCCTGGCAAACGCTCGGGAGATGGCCGAAAAGATGGCCAAGGATTCGGAGCGGGCCGCAGCGCAGGAGGTCTCCAAGGCGACCCGTGAACTGCGTGAGGAAGCCGCATCTCTGGCGATCTCTCTGGCGCGCGAAATGTTGAAGAAGAATTTCACTGACGCCGACCAGAAGCGTCTGGTTGACGAATACATGCAGAAAATGCAGAAGGCGGGAGAATTAAGTTGAGTGTCAACGCGATTTCCAAAAGATATGCCCGCGCCCTGGTTGAAATAGGGACCGAGCAGAAGAAGGTGGAACAATTTGCGGATGAACTGGACGGCATTCTCGCCGCCTTTTCCGAAGAGAAAAATCTGCGGCTGGTGCTCACCAGCCCGACCTTTCCCTTCGAGAAACGCTCCGCGATCCTGACCGAAGT
>NPIE01002310.1_pt1 | contig 60061 bp, 77 predicted proteins | sample 8637661 | NCBI WGS metagenome assembly NPIE01 (sample SAMN07420842, study PRJNA396082) | bioreactor metagenome | isolation source: sample BA12 brine-fed electro-methanogenic bioreactor BA | place: Japan: Kochi | collected 2016-12-09 | reverse complement strand
CCATAAAGCAAGGGTTCCCGCCAGGATCAGTGACAGGAACCCGAAAATGATAGTCCGTTCAATGCCGAACGAACGGAACGTTCTCAGGGCTATCTCGCAAGCGCCTCCCTGGCCTGGTCAACCAGCCTGGCGAAGGCGGGCATATCCTGGATCGCCAGATCCGCCAGAACCTTGCGGTTGATCTCGATGTTGGCGCACTTGAGACCGTTCATGAAAGAGCTGTAGGTCATCTGGTTCATGCGCGCCCCCGCGCTGATCCTGGTTATCCAGAGCTTTCTGAAATTCCTTTTTTTGGCCCTTCTGTCCCTGTATGCGTTGGCCATGGAGTGCAGGTAAGCTTCCTGGGCCCTGCGGAAAACGTTCTTTTTCCTTCCAAAATATCCTTTAGTTGTTGCAAAGAGTTTTTTCCTCTTCTGATCGCTGGCACTGCCGCCCTTTACTCGTGGCATAACCGGTCACCTCTTTCACAAAAATAGTACACTTGGAACATTATTCCGGTTGTTTCTCTAGGCGTAGGGAAGAAGAGTCCTCATGCGGGTTTCCAGAGAGGTCTGGATAACGCCTTTTTTTCGCAGACGACGGAGCCTTGCTGCGTTCTTTTTCCTCAAAAGGTGGCCTCTTCCGCTCTTCTTGAATACAAACTTTCCTGTTCCCGTCGTGGAAAATCTTTTCTTTGTTCCAGAGTGGGTCTTCATTTTAGGCATTTCCCGTTTTCCTCCTCTTTTTTCAGGAACTGCGTTATTTAATTTTCTTCAGGAGCAGACGGTTCACCCGCGCTGACCTGTTCCGTGGTTTCATCCAGGGGCTGCCTGCTTTTTTTCTGAGTCTGGGGTACCGGGGTCAGCATGAGCCTCATGTATCTGCCTTCCATCCGGGGAGGCATATCGATCTTGCCTATTCCTTCGCAATCCCTGACGACCTTGTCCAGAACTTCCCGGCCCCTGTCGAGAAAGGCCATCTCGCGCCCCCTGAAAAAGACAGCGACCTTTACCCTGAAGCCGGAAAGGAGAAAATCCTTGACCGCGCGCACCTTGAAATTGTAATCATGGAGATCGATCTTAGGTCGCATCTTCATCTCCTTGACCACCTGTCCCTTGGTCTTCTTCCTGGCATCCTTGTCTCTCTTCTGCTGCTGAAACTTGAACTTGCCGTAATCCAGTATCCTGCAGACCGGAGGATCGGCCTGGCCCGAAACCTCGACAAGATCCAGCTCACGCTCTTCAGCAAGTGCCAATGCCCGGGACGTTGGAACAACTCCGACCTTGACCCCCTGGTCATCGATCAGGAGAACTTCCTGAACCCGAATTTCTTCGTTGATGCGCGGTTCATCGCTTTTTTTAGCTATAATTCGTCACCTCCATCAGATAATAAAATGGGACCGGACATTCAAGCCCGGCCCCAGTGTAATCGAACGTACAGACATATCATCAGACTGTCCCGTCGAAATACCCTGCAACGGCTCACCAAGGGGCGTCAAAGGGTGGGAGGCATGGCTCCTCTTGCATATTCTTTTTTCTAAACAACAATACCCGATCCAGGGAAGGATACTAGCACATTATGCCCCGTGATTGCAAGTTCCGGATGACGGGTCCGGCTGTTTTTCCAGAAGGGAGAAGAAATCTTCCACGCTCATGGACCCAAGGTCCCCACCTGAACGTTCCCTTACCGAAAGGGTTCCATTTTCGACCTCTCTGCCTCCGAGCACAACCATGAAGGGGACTTTATCCATCTGGGCGTCGCGGATCTTCTTGCCCAGTTTTTCGTCCCTGGTGTCCTTTTCGACCCTGAAACCAGCCATCCTGATTCGATCCTCAATTGACGCGGCATAATCTCCATGTTCTTCCTTGACGGGAATAATTCTGACCTGTACGGGCGCAAGCCAGAAGGGGAAAGCACCCGCATAATGCTCTATCAGTATCCCGAGGAACCTTTCAAGGCTGCCCAGGACAGTGCGGTGAAGCATAACGGGCCTGTGCTCCTTTCCGTCAGGACCTATGTAGGTCATGTCAAATTTCTCGGGCATCTGGAAATCAAGCTGGATTGTTCCGCACTGCCAGGTCCTGCCGATGCAGTCCTCGAGGTGGAAATCGATCTTGGGTCCGTAGAAGGCACCATCTCCCGGATTGATCCTGTACTCGATGCCGAACTCCTCCAGGGCCTCCTTGAGGGCCTTTTCCGCAGTGTCCCACATCGCGGGATCGCCCATTGCCTTCTCCGGCCTCGTGGAAAGTTCCACCCTGTATGGGAAACCAAAGACATCCCTGTATATGAATCTCACCAGATCCATTATCCCGATGATCTCTTGTTTGATCTGCTCAGGTGTTACATAGAGATGAGCGTCATCCTGGGTAAAACACCTGACCCTCATCAATCCGTGCAGAACGCCGGAGCGCTCGTGCCGGTGAACCGTCCCGAGTTCGGCTATTCGCAGAGGGAAATCACGGTAACTCCGGATTTTGGTCTTGTAGACAAGAATACCCCCGGGACAGTTCATCGGTTTGACAGCAAAGGGGCGCTCGTCGATCTCCGTGAAATACATATTCTCCCGATAGTGGTCCCAGTGTCCCGACCTTATCCAGAGTTCCTGGTCAAGAATAAGGGGAGTCCTGATCTCCGAATAACCCCTGCGAATATGCTCCGCCCGCCAGAAGTCGACCAGTTTGTTTATGACGACCATTCCCCTGGGGTGGAAAAAGGGGAAGCCCGGCCCCTCGTTGTGGATACTGAAAAGATCCAGATCCCTGCCGATCTTGCGGTGGTCCCTTCGCCTGGCTTCCTCCAGGCGGTTGACATGCCTTTCCAGGGCCTCGGCCGAATCAAAGGCCGTTCCGTATATCCTTGTAAGCATTATGTTCTTTTCGTCGCCCCGCCAATAGGCGCCGGCTATCGATAAAAGCCTGAAATGCTTCAGGTCCGACGTAGATGACACGTGAGGTCCGCGACAGATATCGGCGAACTCCCCCTGGCGATAGATGGATATTTCATCATCCTCGATCCCTTCGAGAAGATCCAGTTTATAGACCGCATCCCTGTCACGAAAAAACTTTTCCGCCTCTTTCCTGGGAAGGAAAACTCTCTCCACAGGAAGGGACTCTTTCGAGATACGATTCATCTCCTCCTCGATCCTGGGAAGGTCCTCTTCCGATATTGTTCCCTTTATCTCCATGTCATAATAGAAGCCGTCCTGTATCGACGGCCCTATGCCGAGCCTGGTTCCAGGGAAAAGTCTCTGTACGGCCTGTGCCATCAGGTGCGATACGGAATGCCTGATCATGTCCAGACCTTCAGGGCTTCCAGCCCTGACGGGCTCAATTGTCGAATTACCTTTGACCTCTGTCGAAAGATCCGCTACGACACCATCGACCATTGCCGCAACGGAATCGCCCGATATTCCCCATTTTTTCAGAATTTCGCCGGCTTTCAGGATCTTCTCACTTTCAAGAATCCTGTCTTCGGGACCCCTGTATTCTGGCAATAGATTCATCCTCCCTGATAGATATTCGGGTTTTTTAAGCCTGACAAAGCTGGTTGTCCGGTTTCGTGGAAAGAATTGTATCACAGCCCCGCCTGTTGTGAACTTTAAACAACTACAGATGTATATAATATACAGCCTCCATGTAGTGTTGCAACAGCATATAATAGGTTCAATCTTTTCATTATTTGTTTTCTGCAGTTTATTTCCTCAAGAAGGGAGTGATCCGCGGAAGATAGTTAAAAATTTCTCTAGCGTCAGTTTTTCCCGCAACTGTTTTTTTCCGTTTTCCAAAGTCAGGTATCCAAGTCAGGTTTTCAAGGAGGGATTTGCAGAATGGCTGAGAAAAAAAAGGCCGACCAGTGGTCATCGCGTTGGGGCCTCATCCTGTCCTGCATCGGTATGGCAGTCGGGACGGGTAACATCTGGAGGTTTCCACGCGTAGCCGCCTCTCAGGGCGGCGGTGCATTTATTTTTGCGCTCTTGATTGGACTTTTCCTTTGGGCCATCCCGCTCCTCATGGCTGAGGCCGTATGGGGCAAGGTGTCAAGGATGGGTGTAATCGGATCATTCAAGGAGATGGTCGGCAGAAAGTGGACGTGGATGGGAACAGTAGTTGCGGTGATCTCTCTTGGCATCGCGTTCTACTATGCCGTCGTCGTAGGGATGTGTGTACGATATTTCGTCTATGCCCTTACCGGGGTTATCAAACCGGGTCTCGACTCCGAAGCTCTCTGGACCGCTTTCTACACCACTCCCGGAGCGATGGTCCCGTGGCATTTAATTACCATGGTAGCCGCAACACTGATCCTCTTCAAGGGTGTCTCCCAGGGACTTGAAAAGATCAACAAGATCCTCATTCCCGCACTTTTCGTCATGCTCGTGGTCCTCGCGATCAGGGCCAACATGCTCCCGGGGTCAACGGAGGGTCTCCGTTTCCTCTTCCAGCCCAAGTGGGCCGACCTGCTCAAGGGCCGTGTCTGGCTTGAGGCATTCACACAGGTCGCATGGTCCACTGGAGCCGGGTGGGGCCTCATGCTGACATACTTCGTCTATACGAAGAAGCGCGAGGATATTGCACTTAACGCCACAACGGTCTGCTTCGCGGACACCATGGCAGGCTTCCTGGCCGGACTGGCTGTCATCCCCACCATCTTCGCCCTTTCTCCGGACCCGCAGGCGGCAGTCGCGGCTGGAAACAACGGCCTCGCTTTCATCCACCTGACGAATCTGTTCACCGTCATGCCCGGAGGCGTCTTCTTCGCTGCACTGTTCTTCCTGGCACTTATATTCGCGGGCTTCAGTTCGCTCCTCTCGATGGTCGAACTGGGCATCCGCCTGCTTATGGATGCCGGATGGAAGCGCCATAAGGCAGCCATAGCAGCCGGAGTCGGCATAACCGTCCTTGGACTGCCTTCATCCTACTACTGGTGGTTCCAGGAGAACCAGGACTGGGTTTGGGGCGTGGGACTTCTCCTCAGCGGGCTGATCTTCTCCATCGCATCCATGAAGATCGGCATCCAGAAGATCTGGAACGAGTACATCGCTCCCGATTCAGATCTTAACGCGCCCTGGATGTGGAAACTTATCGCTCTCTTCCCGCTCTGGTTCGTGATCATCTTCGGATGGTGGATCAAGCAGGCCGCAAGCTGGTACCCGGAATCCTACATGAAGTGGCTCCCGATCTCGGATTACGCCTTCACCGTAGGCACTATGGTCTACCAGTGGGCAATTCTGGTGGTGCTCGCACTGGCCACCAACAACTGGCTGGCAAACAAGTCCACCGTCAAGTTCGAGGTAACCGACTAGGGAGGTTTCCCTTTTCCCAAATTTAAGGAAATCTACCGATAGGGGGGATACATATGGGCTGGCAGTTCAACATGGTAATAATAATGGCTCTTGTCTTCGGTGGCACAGGCTGGTGCGTTTACCGGACCATGAAATCCGAGGATAAGAAATAGCACAGCGGGTAAAAATACAGGGGGCCGCCTTTTGAAGGGGCGGCCCCCTTTTTATGTCTTCTTGTCGCCGATATTCTTTTTACTTGCCGGTACTTCCAAAACCACCGCTTCCGCGTTCGGTATTACCCAGTTCTGGCGATTCCTTCCAGTTGATCTTCTCAACACGGGTCAAAACCATCTGGGCTATCCTGTCGCCCTTTTCGATCCTGAAGGGCGATTCACCTAGGTTGACCAGAATTACCTTTATCTCGCCCCGGTAATCGGCATCTATCGTTCCCGGAGCGTTCAATACAGTTACCCCATGCTTCAGGGCAAGACCGCTCCTGGGTCTGACCTGGCACTCATACCCCTCCGGGATCTCGACCTTCATTCCGGTGCCTACAGCCATCCGTTGCCCCGGCTGGATCTCTGCGCTCTCACAGGAACGCAGGTCAACGCCAGATGATAATTCCGTTGCGTAGGAGGGCAGGAGAAAATCGTCATTATCCCGAAATACCCTTACGGTAACGGGCTCCGTCATCAGGACCTGTCCCTGTTCCTGTCGGAGGAACCGCCCCTTCGGGGGCCTCCGCTCTGGGGTCTTCTGTCTCCGCCGCGCTGGCCCGAACCCCTGGAGTTTCTGTCTCCCCTGTCGGAAGGAGCCGAAGGGGGAAGATTCTTTATCTTCTCTTCCCGCTCATCCTCAAGGATGATGGCGTCTCCAAACTTTCCGGCTATCTCCGGTTCTTCTTTCCTTTCCAGCACACGCCTTCTGGAGAGGTTGATCCTTCCCATGTCATCGATCTCCTTGACAACGACCAGCACAGTGTCGCCGGAACTGAAAACATCGTCGACCTTGCCGATATGGGTGGTACTTATCTCGCTGACATGGAGGAGTCCCTCCTTGCCGGGAAGAACTTCCACGAAGGCCCCGAAGGCCATTAGCCGCGTGACCTTGCCAAAGAATATCTCGCCGGCTGTGACCTCACGTACAAGGTCGTTGATTATTGCAAGGGCCTTTTCGGCCGCTTCGCTGGTGGGCGAGGCAACGTAGACGTGGCCGTCATCCTCGACATCTACCTTTACGCCGGTCTGCGCAACAATGCTGCGGATAGTCTTGCCTCCAGGTCCTATTATGTCGCGGATCTTGTCCATGGGTACCGTAAGTGTATATATTCTGGGAGCGTGAGATGATACTTCCTTTCTGGGTTCGGCAAGGGCACCTTCCATTATTTCAAGAATATGGAGTCTCCCCCTGCGGGCCTGTTCCAGAGCTTTCTGCAGTATCTCCCTGGTGATACCCCCCGCCTTGTTGTCCATCTGGAGCGCCGTTATGCCATCCCTTGTGCCAGTTACCTTGAAATCCATATCGCCGTAATGATCTTCGAGTCCCTGGATATCAGAAAGGACAGCTACGTCGTCTCCTTCCTTGATAAGCCCCATCGCGACTCCCGCAACAGGTTTACTGATGGGAACACCAGCATCCATGAGAGAAAGACTTCCGCCGCAAACTGACGCCATGGAACTGGATCCGTTCGATTCCAGAATATCCGAGACCACCCTCACGGCGTAGGGAAATTCATCCTGTTCGGGCAAAAGCACCCTCAGGGCTCTTTCAGCAAGTGCCCCGTGCCCGATTTCCCTGCGTCCCGGACCTCTCATGGGACGAACCTCTCCCACCGAGAAGGGCGGGAAATTGTAGTGAAGCATAAAACGCTTGGAAGGTTCGTCGTGTTTGAGCCCATCCACGAGCTGGTCATCCTCTCCAACCATCCCGAGGGTCGCTGTTACAAGGGCCTGGGTCTCACCCCTGGTGAATAGAGCCGATCCGTGGACCCTTGGGAGCACACCAACCTCGCAGGTTATGGGGCGTATCTCGTCCATTGCTCTCCCGTCGGCCCTCTTGCCGTCTTCTACTACCCGTTTTCTCATGGTCTTCTTTAACAGTTTTTCTACAGCAGCGCCGATATAGGATCCTGCGTCCGGGAATTTATCCCCCAGGATCTCTACGGCACGAGAAGTGGCGACATCTACAGCATTTTCCCTTGGTTTTTTGTCGTGTATCTGTACCGCTTCAAGGATATCGGCTGAGAGTTCTGTCTCTACCCACTGATCGATCTCCGGAATTATTACCGGCCCGGGAATGTTCATGGCCGGCTTGCCCGCCTTGTTTCCAATCCCGCTCAGCATCTCAACGATCTTTTTTATCTCCTGGTGAGCCAGTTCCAGGGCATCAACCATGACATTTTCCGGAAGTTCCTTCGCTCCGGCCTCTACCATGGTGATCCCTCCGGCATGTCCACTGACGACAAGGTCCAGAGTGCTTTCCTTCATAATATCCTCGGTGGGGTTTACCACCAGTTCCCCATCGATCTGTCCTATCCTGACGGCGGCAACAGGGCCTTCCCATTCAATCCCCGAAAGAACAAGTGCAGCGGAAGCTCCGTTTATTGCAAGGATGTTCGGGGGGTTAAGCTGATCGACCGAGAGCGTCGTGGCAACTATATGGATATCGTTGCGAATATGCCCCGGAAAAAGGGACCGAATGGATCTGTCGATTATTCTGCTGGTCAGGGTAGCTGTCTCGGAGGGCCTTCCCTCTCTCTTGATAAAGCCACCGGGGATCTTCCCGGCCGAGTAGAACCTTTCCTCATAATCGACGAGAAGGGGCAGGAAATCGAGTCCCTCTCTGGGTTTGTCGGTTATACACGCCGTCACCAGGACCGACGTCTCCCCCTGGGTTACCTGGACGGATCCGTTGGCCTGTTTCGCCAGCTTACCCGTCTCGAAGGTCAGATTGCTTCCACCGACCTCGATCGTAAATGTTTCAGACATTTTTGTTTCCTCCTCCTGATTTTTCCTTCGTTTTATCTGTTACAGGATAACACAAGGGGAGCCCTGGTGGGCATAAACAAAAACCGGGAGCCCTCATTTACAGGCCCCCGGTAGGTCCCTTGCAACAATAATATCCACAGACGCAAAAAATATCGTCAGTGCCTGAGCCCCAGTCTCTGGATCAGTTCGCTGTAGCGGTTGAAATCCTTGTTCCGCAGGTACTGCAAAAGCCTCCTGCGACGACCGACCATCTTGAGAAGACCTCGCTGTGAGTGGTGATCTTTCTTGTGGATCTTCAGATGCTCTGTAAGATCCCTGATCCTGGTGGTGAGGATCGCCACCTGAACCTCGGGGGATCCGGTGTCGGCCGAGTGAACCTTGTAATCCTCGATGATACCCTGTTTCTTTTCTTTCTCCAGCAACTTGCTTCACCTCTGAAAACTTATTCCCGAAACCAAGAGTTGCGGCGGAGCGCAATACCTAGTATCGGGTTCCGGAATTATACCACCAGTCAGGGAAGGGGGCAAACAAATGTTCATGTAAGTTTCTGCTCATTCTGCACTCGACATTTTCTTAATTATGTGGTTTTATTGTTAATGAAGAAGGTTCAATTAATGACAATGAGGAAGGAGAGATACCATGAAGATCCTCATAATCGAGGATAACAGGGATCTTGTCCAGGTTCTCTCGGAGGGATTCGCCGAAAACGAATTCACAGTCGAAAGCGCATATGACGGTATCGAGGGACTCGACAAGATCCGCAAAAATGACTATGACTGCATCGTTCTCGACATTATGCTTCCCGAGATGGACGGATACGAGGTCGTAGAAAAGGCAAGGGAAGAAGGCAAGGACATTCCGGTAATAATGCTGACCGCGAAGGACACGATCGAGGACAGGGTCGAGGGACTCAACAAGGGAGCCGACGACTACCTGGTAAAACCCTTCGATTTCAGGGAACTGGTCGCGAGGATCAACGCTGTTACGAGAAGACGTTCAGAACTGAAAAGACCGATACTTCACTGCGGCCCCCTGGTAGTAGACCCAATAGCGCGGGAGTGCAAGGCCGAAGGCGAGATAGTCCCGCTGAGAAGAAGGGAATTTGATATTCTGGAACTTCTCATGCGTTACGAGAACCAGGTTTTTACACGGGAGAGGATCATCACCCACGTATGGCAGAAAGAATATGACGGCACAAGCAATGTGGTTGATGTTCACGTCAAATATCTCAGGGATAAGCTTCGTCCCTACAACCTTGACACCGTCGTAGTTACCGTAAGAGGAGTCGGCTACAAGGTCACCTGCCCGGATTACGATTAACAATTTCCGGGGGACGGAGGTCTCCATGGAATCATCGGTGAAAAAAACTTCAGACGGGCGGCGGCCGCCATGGCTCCGCTCGTTCCGTTACCGGCTGGTATTCTTTTCTGCTTTCACGATAACGGCAACAATCGCCGTTTTCGGATCCCTTGTTTTCATACTCTTCACGATGAAGGAACTTCAGCGCGTTGATGATCATCTGTCCCGTGCCTCCACAGAGGCGAGAGCCCACTTCGGTGAGAGTAGGACATACCATGACGGTTCCGGAAAGATCGCCCCGGGGAGATTTTTTTTTCATGTCTTCAACGAGGATTATTCTCTCCTTTTTTCCGCTCCGTCAGGCCTCGACGCTTCCAGGATACCGACAGATATGCTTGCACTCCCAGACCCGGTGGGCAGAAAAATGACCCTGGATCTCGCAAAGGGAAGGATCCTTCCCGTGTCCTGGTGGTTGCTGCCGTGGAACTGCCTGGGTGACAGGGATCTGTGGAGATCTTCAGTGGATATTGCAGAATTATCCGGAAAAAACGTATTCCTGGTAACCATGGTATCCCTGGAAAAAATGCTGGAATCCAGGCACATGCTCTTCTGGATTACCGCTTTTTCGGGTTTGGCGGCGATCATATTCTCGATCCTTATCGGGGAAACCGTTGCAGGAAAAGCCATGAAGCCCCTGAAGGAGATCAATCGGGCTCTTTGCCGGGTGTCGGTCGAAAACATGCAAATAGAACCTCCCACAGGAGAGACCGACAGAGAAATACTTGAAATAGTCCGCCACATCAACAGAATGCTCAAGGGTCTTGACCAAAGCCTCAGGAATCTTCAACAGTTCACTTCCGACGCCGGACACGAACTCAGGACCCCCCTCGCCATCATGAGAGGAGCCGTTGACGTGGCACTCCTCAAAGGAAGGGATCCGGAATACTATATAAAAAAACTCCATGAGGTCATCTACGGGATAGAGGACATGCAAAACCTCGTGGGAGCTCTTCTGGAACTGGCAAGGCTCGACTCACTCCGGGGCCTGAAAAATACGGAGCCCACCGATCTTCTCATAGTGGCCGAGGACGCTATCAGCACCGTGTCCCCTATAATCCGGAAACGAGGCCAAAGACTGAGATCCGACCTTGCCCCGGCTCCGACTAACGGCAGGGAAGCCATGATCCTCAGGCTGGCAAACAACCTGCTGGAGAATGCTTCCAAACATTCACCCCCTGACAGCCAGATAGTTATCAGAACCTACACGGACACGGAGAAAAACGGATCTATCCTTGAGATCCGGGACAACGGACCCGGACTTAGTCAGGAGGAAATTAACCGCTGTTTCGATCGTTTCTGGAGGGCAGAAACATCGCGAACCACGCCAGGCTTCGGTCTGGGCCTTCCGTTGGTCCACAGGATAGCGGAGATACACGGGGCAGATATCGAGATAGAATCCGAAAAGGGCTCCGGGGCACTTTTCCGGATAATTTTCCCTCTCGACAAAAAAGCTTTGGAAGAATACGACTTCGAATAATAGAGGGGGCCAGAAGGCCCCCTCTATTTATAGATTGGCTGAAACAAAAAAGGTGCGCTCCTCCCTCAGGACCAAAAAAACCACGTTTCCCGGCTCTTTCGAGAGGATCTCTTCCCATTTTGCTGTATCGGTAACTTTTTGGCCGTTGATCTCAAGAATAACGTCACCTTTTCCGAGGCCCAACCTGTTCCCCACTGAACCCGGCTGAACCTCGGTAACCACAACTCCGGAATCAGAGGAAAAACCATATTCTTCCCTGGTATCGTCCGTTACGGGTGAAACGGTGATACCGAGCCTTGCGGCAACCTTCGGAGCCCGTGGGGTCGGAGTTTTTTCTGCAATGGAAGCGGATGGAACGTTTCCGAGAGTAACGGCGATCTTCTTTTCTGAACCCCTTCGAAGGATCAGGATCTCTATCTTCTGCCCCGCCAGCTGCTGTCTTACCCCAACTATGACATCCCTGTGATCGACGATTTTCCTGCCGTTCATCTCGATAATAACATCACCTCTGGCAAGACCTGCCTTTTCAGCTGGAGATCCCTTTACCACATCACTGACAACTGCACCGGAATCGGCCTCTATGCCATAGGCGCTCGCAAATTCTCTTGAAAGGGGCTGGAGGTATACACCGAGCCACCCTCTGTTAACTTTTCCATATTTGACAAGATCGTCCATTATCTGTTTCGCCATGTTCACGGGCACCGCAAATCCGATCCCCTGGGCATAGGGAATTATTGCAGTGTTGATCCCGACCACTTCCCCTTCGAGGTTGAGAAGAGGTCCGCCGCTGTTGCCCGGGTTTATTGCCGCATCAGTCTGGAGGAAACCGTCAAAATTCAGATCCCTCGCCCTTACGGAACGGTTTTTGGCAGATATCACTCCCATGGTTACGCTGCTCTCGAAACCAAAGGGGTTACCTATCGCTATAGCCCACTCGCCTACCTCCACACGGTCGGAATCACCCAGAGGAATAGTTGGCAAACCTTTCGATTCGATCTTGATGACTGCAAGATCAAAGGTCGGGTCTTTTCCCACGACCTCCGCGGGAAAAGTCTTCCCGTCAGAAAGGGTTACCTCGATCTTGATGTTTTCCGGGCCATCGATGACATGATTATTGGTAAGAATATAGCCGTCTCCGGTCACAATAAAACCCGACCCCTTCCCCCTCATGGGAACTTCCCGGGAAAAACGGTCGCCGAAAAGTTCACGAAAAACCGGGTCGTCGGGGAATGGAGACATTGTCCTCTGTACCATGGCTTCGGTGTCAATATTAACCACCGCGGGAGAGGACTGCCTTACTATCCTTGCCACGGGATTGCCGGTGAAAATATCCTGCGCGCCTGCCGGGAGCGGGGCCAAAGAGAGCGTAACGACAACCGCAAGGAAGAAAAACAGGATGGAACATTTTGTCCTGATATATTTTTCCCCCATCCGAAGCACCTCCTACAATTGATGGACTGATTATGCAGGTTTACTGTTCTTTCGGTATCGTAAATTCTACTGAAACAGGGTCACCTGGCTTGAACCCCAGCATGTCGGATGCGCTGCCCCTGTTGACGGCGATCGAAACAAACCCCCAGCTGTCCTCCAGGGCCACAAGGTCCCCGGAATCTACATCCGCAAAGGTCCTTCCAACTGGAATGCTGAATAGCCATCCACAACTGATTTTCATTCCAGACCCACCAATATTGCCAAGGGTACTCCATGGAATGTTGGTCCGGACGGTCCCGAAGGCATCCACAAGGGTTACGTGCCCCGAAATTTTCCCTGGCTGGATCCTGGGGGCAGATAGAGGAAAAGGTGTCAGATCACCCCTGAGAACTTGTTTCCCGCAGTTTTCCGGGGGCATTCCTCCTACAAGATCGGCAACTACAGGAGCCATTATGTCTCTGGCATGGAAAGTGGTAGAGACCGTACCGATATCATCGGGGGATCTTTCCACTGACCAGCATTCATTTACCCCTCCAGTCCTCTCGGCAGCCGGAATAAGGAGCCCGTTGTCGGGACCGACGAAAAGGTCGCCCCTTTCGCTTCTGACGATAAGTATCATCCGCTCTGTGCCTACTCCAGGATCGACTACGGCAAGATGTACTCCCGTGGGCATGTAAAGGATAGCTCCAGCCAGCATCCATCCTCCGGAAATGATATCGAACGGGGGAACCTCGTGGCTGATGTCGACAAGAGGCAGATCCACACCTCTCCTCAGCATAAGCCCCTTGCAGCAGGCTACGGTCTCATCTGCCAGGCCGAAATCGGACATGAACGTCACGCACCTGAAACGCCCCTCCATCGGACATCCCCCCTTGTCTTAATACTATATCAAAAAAGGGGTCCCCGGCACCTGGCCGGGAACCCCTTTTACAAAATCGGTCTGCCTGGATCAATTGATCCTTTCCGTTCTCTTCGAAGGAATGACCTCAACCCTTCTCATGGGCTCTATCCCGTTGGAACTGGTCGTCACATCGCTCCGATCCTTGAGCTTAATATGAACGATCCTTCTTTCCCAACTGCTCATGGGTTCCAGGCGAATGGTCCTACCTTTTCTGATGGCTTCCCTTGCCGCCGCTTCGGCTATCTTCTCAACGCTCTCCTGCCTTCTCATCCTGTAGCCGTCGCTGTCAAGCCTTATTCGGCTGTCGGGCATGGTATCCCTTATTACGAGGTTCGTCAAAAACTCCATGGCTTTAAGTGTCTCGCCGTATTTACCGATAACTATTCCGGAGTCATCTCCCGCGAGATCAACTGTCCCATCTTCCAGAACAACGGGTTCGACCGATAGTTCCATCCTTGAAACAAGTCCTTCAAGAAACCCCGGCTTGAACTCCCCTCCAGTGTTTTTTCCAAGAGAAACGGAGACTCTCATCTTCTTTCCCAAAATACCAAAGAGCCTTTTCCCTTCCTCGATGACCTCAACCCGAAGATCGGAGGGATCAGCTGACCACCTTAGAGAGCCTATGTGCCTGGCCTCTTCAAGGGAGTTGACCTCCACTTCGAAAGTTTCATGATCTTCCATGTAGGTTCCTCCTTGTCTTGCTGAAAAAACTAGGCAGAGCCCTTTTTTGTCGGTTTTTCCTTGAGAAGGACCGGCTTTTCCTGCATTTCAACCTCGGTCTTGCGTTTGATATGCCACTGCTGAACTACACCGATGAGCGAAGACACACCCCAATAGAGGAGCACGCCACCGGGGAGGCTAAGGCATATAAATGTCAGAAAAAGAGGCATGAACCAGCTCATGAACTGCATCTGCGGATTTGCGCCACTGCCACTGAGTTTCTGCTGCAGCCAGGTCAGAAAACCGACCAGCACCAGAAGAACAAAATTGCCCGCATAGACCCCAAGTCTGAGCAGACCTGACGGGTTCCCCATTATTCCGGAAAGCACAGCACCTATACCGGTCACATCTGCGGGAAGCCCTACCGCGCTGCCAAGTGTCGAAAGGACTGAACCTTCCAGGCTGATACCCAGAAATCCCGCGCCTCCAAGATCGAGGTTCATTAGAACACGGAAAAGGAGAATGAGTATAGGAAGCTGAACCAGCAGCGGAAGACACCCCGCGGCAGGGTTGACGTTATGCTCCTTGTAGAGCTTCATTATCTCCTTGTTGAGGGTTTCCTTGTCGCCTGCGTACTTCTCCTGGAGAATCTTCATCCGGGGCTGGAGTTTCTGCATCTTCTGCATGCTGACCAACTGCTTGTGCTGAAGCGGGTGAAGCACGATCCTGATGAGAATGGTAAGGACAATGATCGCTATGCCGTACGAATGTGTAAAAGAATACAGGCTGTTAAGAACAAAAAGCAGGAAATCTCCCGCCGCTTTCCAAAGTGCACTCAAAGGATTCACCTTCCTCTGGGAGAATATTCTTTGTTTTCGGAAAAACCACAAAAAAATCGCGGGAACTCGTCGGGGACAGGGTCAAATCCACCGCTGTTCCAGGGACCGCATTTTATTATACGCAATAAGGAGAGGATCAAACCCCTTGAAAACCCGAATCGAGAGATGCTCTTTATGGCATAGCTGGAGCACGAGGGATAAAACCGGCAGTTATCACCCAGCAGGGGCGATATAAAGACCTGATAGAACCTGATCAGGCAGATGGTGATCCTTGAGGGAAGGCGAGTCATTCTGATCCACTCCTGTCCGACATCCAGTCCACGCCGGGCCAGTCCTTCTCCATAAGGCCGGATCTTCGAAAAAGTCTTGCCATCTCCTCGTAGACATCCCTCGCGTTCCTTCCAAGGGCAGAGTTTCTTAGCATGCATATGACCCAGAAACCTTCCCTGACCCAGGGGCGAAGCCTCCTTATGGATTCCCTCAGAACACGCTTGCTTCTGGACCTCACAGGTGAAGAACCCTGGTGTTTTCCTGCCGCCACACCAAATGCCGTGGTCCCATCGGGGGAAGGCAAAAACAGCAACCGCACCAACGCGCCATTCACCCGGCGGCCGGTGCGGAAAACGAGGTCAAACTGCCAGCCCTTTCGAAGCCTGTACTGGCGCGGATAGCCGAATCGAATCCGCAACTAGACCGCCAGCCGCTTCCTGCCCTTGCTTCTCCTGTTCCGCAGTATACGCCTGCCGCCCGGAGAACTGGAGCGCTGAAGGAAACCAAGCCTTCTCTTTCTTCTTCTATTGTGTGGCTGGAAGGTCTGTTTCAAGTTCGACACCTCCTCCTGCAATTGTCATACACCATAACACCACCGGAAAAAAACCAGCCCGGATACTATAGCATACCGGGAAACCGGCAACAAGTACGAAACTCCAGATTCACGCTACCTGACCTTTACCTTCACTTTCCTGTAAACCACCTTCGGGAGCGCTTCGGTGATCCTCCAGTCCCGCCTGCCGAGAACCCGGCCGTCGAGAATGACCACTTTTCCCCTGTCGATCCGGCTCCGGATAAGCCTGCCCGCAGCCTGCTTGAGAAGCAGTTTTGCCAGGGGAAGGATCATTTCGGTGAAGATAGCTGGACCCTCCATTGCCCTTCGTGTTACAAGAAGAGGGTCGCCAGGATGCGGGAAGGGTATTCTGTCTATTATGACCTGGGTCAGACCATCACCCGGAACATCTATTCCCTCACGGAAAGAGACGCTCCCCACCAGCACCGATGATATTTCCTCCCTGAAACGCCTGAGCAGTTCATTCCTCGGAAGTTCCCCCTGGACAAGCACCGGCCATGGTCTGGGGGTTTTCCCCAGTTTCTCCGCGACAGATCTCATCAACCTCATGGAACTCAACAATACCAGAGTACTGCCTCCGTTCTCCTCGCACAGTTTTTCCACTACTGCTGCAACATTTCTGTCGTAGGCTTCATCGGTCACCCTGAGGCCCATATCCACTATCCAGAACTTCATCTGCTCTTCCAGCGGAAAAGGGGAGTCAAGAACCATTTTTTCGGTGCCACGTAGCCCTGTCTCGCTCTCCCAGAAAGAAAAGTCGTTCCCTATTGCCATGGTCGCCGATACGGCTACAAGCGCATGAAGAGGTTTGGGAAAAAACCACTCCCTTATGAACCCAGAGCAATCGGAAGGAGCACTCATTATCGACCTGCCATCCCACCAGTAGGCCCATTCAGGGAACCTTCCCACCGCGGAGCACCAGCGAAAGGAATCCAATATCTCCAACATTCCTTCCCTCCACTGGGCAAGTTCAACTGCATGTTTTTCCCTGTTATTATCCTTCTCCGTAGAATCCGGAGGTTTACCCACGATCCTGAGCATTTCTTCGGTACTTCCAACAAGTTCTTCGGCCCCTTCCGGGGGTCGCGCTCCCTTCCCGAATACTTCTCCGTGGCTCATTTTTTTCTTCCATCCGGAAAAAAGGGTTTCGGCCTCGAGTTTCACTCTTTCAGCTGCCGAGATCGCATCGGATATTTTCTCTGTGGAAAGCCAGTCAAGAGCCGGTAATACCCTGGCTCTTCCGTAATCAAGCAATCGCAACCAGTCTTCTGCGGCACTTCTCTTCGTAGCGGCGGTTCTTGCAGCCTCGGTCAGCCTGTGAGCCTCATCACAAATAACAGCATCGAAGGGTACAGGGAACCCGCTGTCCACCGAGGCAGAGTACGAAAAAAAGAGGTGATAATTGGCTACGATTATTCTCCAGTCGGAAGCCTGCTGAAACACTTTTTTCAGAAAACAGGTGTCCCGAAAGGGACATGCGTTCCCCCTGCATATATCGCTTCCGGCCGCGACGGCCGCTAACACAGGATGGGATGGCGGCAAAGATATTTCGGAGAAGTCCCCCGTCTCGGTACTTTCCATCCAGGCTTCGAGTTCAGCCGCCGCCTCTGGCTCAAGCAGTGGCATTAATTCCCTGGACGAAAGTTCCTTCCCCCGGAGCCTGCACAGGTAGTTGCTCTTTCCCTTGATGAGACCGAAGGGGAATTCCTTTATTCCGAGGCAACGGCAAAGCTCTGGAAGGTCTCTCCTGACTATCTGTTCCTGGAGAGGTATCCCCGACGTGAGAAAAAGCACCCTGGTATCGTTTCTGAGAGACCAGTAGACGGCCGGGACAAGTAGGGCATGGGTCTTTCCTGTCCCGGTAGGGGCCTCTGCAAGAAGGATGTCACCTTTGCCAGACTCCAGCGCCTCCCAGACGGACCTGGCGAGATCCTCCTGCTGGGGTCTGTACTCGAAGGATCCCAGGTTTTTCGAAAGAAGCCCCTTCTCAGAAAAGATGTCTTCCATGGATGGGGTTATCAAGCCAGTATCGGTTCTGCTCATGGACAGTTTCGCGACCTCCTCATGAGCCTGAAGCCCATAACCCACATGACTGCCACCAGAAGCATGGCGGCAAGCACTCCCCCAACGGTCCCGGTCAGAAGGAGATAGTTATAGAACCCGTGAGCAGCCACGGGAAACCAGAGTATCCGCCATAAGGAGAACTTTTCATAACCTGACATCTTCTGTCTTGCGGCCTCGTAGCCCATGGCAAGCCCGCAAAGGGCGTGAAGGGGAACAGAAAGAAGCGCCCTCCATCCCGCCACCGCCCAGGGGTTGATCGAGCCGACAACATAGAAGATATTCTCCAGAGTTGCAAAACCCAGAGCAACGCTGGTCCCGTAAACTATCCCGTCATAACATTCATCGCACTCCGGCGAGACAATGTACCTGCGCAAGGCGATCCATTTGAAGTATTCCTCAACCAGCGCTACCCCGACAAAGACTGAAAGAAAGGGAGAAAAAACAAGAAAATCCTCGACGAGCATTTCCAGAAGGCCAGCGGGAATAACCAGCAACATCCCCCTTAAATAGGCGGAGAAAACCAGTGAAAGGGGTTCCGGCTCTATGATGTCCCTGTTGTAGAACCACCAGAGGAGCGCCAGGCCAGGCGCGGTCGCGACGGCTGTCAATAGTCCGGCGTTCATTTTTATGCGCCTCCTTCTGGAGATTCGTGATAGAATAATCCGGTTTCACCGATAATATTCTCCGCTTGTTGCGGATAACGCAAGCGCCATGATAAAATGTGGCCTGTTTGCAAAGGGGGTGACATGATGCCGAACAAGAAATCTGCCGAGAAGAGAGTCCGTACTTCCGAAAGGAACAGGATCTACAACCGGTTCTGGACGACTCGCTGCAAAAACAGCGCCAGGAAGGTACTGGAGGCCGTTGAAACAAAAGACATGGAGATGGCCGTTAAAAGGCTGGATGAGGCGCAGTCCGCTCTGGACAAGGCTGTGGTCAAGGGGGTTATTCACCGCAACACTGCAGCGCGCCGGAAATCAAGACTGACCAGAGCCGTCAAGTCTCTCGCACCCCAGGCCTGATGCGCCGCAAACCCCTTTATATGATCATCCGGCAATCGCCGCCACGGAGTTTTCTCCGTGGCGTTCTTTTTTCCCGGCACTCGCCAGAAGCCTTATTATCTCCAGTTCTATGCCATCCCATCCGCTTCCGAGACCAGTCTTGAAGAGAGCGCTTTCCCTTGCCATGGCAAGAACAAAATCACGGAGGGCATCGCGGGGAAACAGGTCTATGGATTTTTTCGCAAGTCCTGCCTGATATTTCGTTATCTCCAGGGCAGTCTCTACTGCCTCCCGCCATTTTTCCCCGGCCAGGGAAAGGTACATGGCCATACGCATCCTCTTGTGGAGGGCACTGATGATCTTGATCGGTACTTCCCGTCGCCTGAGGATCGAGAGAGCATCTATGACCGCAGATGTTTCTCCACGGCAGATCCCGTCCAGAAGTTTCAGCATCTGCCGTCCTCCGTCATCCATGATCAGCGAACTCGCAAGATCTTCGTCAATGAGTTTTTCTCCCGCGGCTGCCGCAAGTTTTATCAGTTCCGAAAGTATAACCTCTGGGTCATCCACAAACTCCACCAGGAGATTGATCGCCCCTTTGTTTATGTTTATCTTCCTGGACCTGGCCTCCCGTTCGACCCACCTGACGCGCTCGCCAAAAAAATAGGGAACCGCCGCCGGCTTCCTGACGGTTATTTCCTTTCTCTGCCGTGTGGGCAGCGTCTTTGAAGGATCGCCATCAAATACCAGCAGAAAGGTTACACAGGCGGCGGATCCCTCTATCTCCCCAAAGAACTCTTCCGGGAAGGTACCGAGGGCATCCGCCGACTCGACTATGACGGCACGCTTTTCTTCGAAAAGCCCCCCAGTCCTGGAAACATCAAGAAGGTCCTGCCAGGAATCCCCGGAGAAGCGCTCAACAGAGCCGCATCCCCCTTTTTTGAGTTCCGCTGTACAATCGGAAAGAAGCCTTCTCTGTGCCGGGCCCGTCCCGGCGACGGCTATGAATTGAGGCACTACCTGTTTTTCACCACCACGTTTACAAGCCTGTCCGGGACGGGGATCACACGCAGGATCTCCTTGCCTTCAAGCCTGCTTTTGACCTCCGGCCGGGAAAGAATCTCTTTTTTCATCTCTTCGGGATCCATCCCTGCCGGGAGTTCGAACTGCTCCCTGACTTTTCCGTTGACCTGGAAAACTATCGTAACCGTATCGGCTACCAGCGCTTCACTTTCGATAACCGGCCATTCCTCCAGGGATATGAGAGTCGTCTTTCCGGTTATTTCCCAGAGCTCTTCACAGATGTGCGGGGCTATCGGCGTGAGGCAGACCAGAAGCGTATCGACTCCCTCCCTGAACAACGACCATTCTGCGGGCGACTTTGGAGAGAATGCCCCGAGGGTATTTGAAAGTTCCATCAACCTTGCTACGGCTGTGTTGAACTGTTTCTCGTCCTGAATATCCCTGGTTACCCTGTCTATGGTGTAGTGTATCCTGCGCTTGAGATCCCTGCACCTGTTTTCGGTGATGGCCGACATGGGCACGGTATCGGATGAGGTTTTTTTCAGCCCTTCCAGGTTTGTCTCGACAAGTCTCCAGACCCTCTGGAGAAACCTGTGGGATCCCTCTACCCCCTGATCTGACCAGTCCAGGTCTTTTTCGGGCGGCGAAGCAAAAAGAATGAACAGCCTCGCTGTATCGGCTCCCCACCTGCTGATTATTTCGTCGGGGTCCACCACATTGCCCTTTGATTTGGACATCTTTGCCCCGTCCTTGATGACCATCCCCTGGGTGAGGAGGTTTCGGAAGGGTTCCCTTACCTTGAGCATTCCCAGATCGGCAAGGAACTTTGTGAAGAACCTTGCGTATATCAGGTGCAGGCAGGCGTGCTCTATTCCCCCTATATACTGGTTCACGGACATCCAGTAATCGGTGTCATCTTTTTCAAAGGGGGCATCCTCTGTCCATGGAGAGGCAAATCGCAGGAAATACCATGATGAGCATATGAAGGTATCCATCGTGTCGGTCTCCCTGGTCCCCTCGCTCCCGCACCTGGGACACCTGGCTTTCTTCCAGTTATCCGCCCCGGCCAGAGGATTCTCCCCCGGCTTCATTTCTATCTCCAGGGGAAGTTCCACGGGCAGGTCTTCTTCCGGCACCGGGACAACCCCGCATTTGTCACAATATATAACGGGTATGGGAGCACCCCAGTATCGCTGCCTGGATATCAGCCAGTCGCGGAGCCGGAAGTTGATCTCCCTTTTGCCCCATCCATTTTCGGCGAACCATTCTGTCATCGCCGGAAGGGCCTCGCTAGTGGAAAGTCCGTCGAACTTGCCGGAATTGCACTGTATGCCATCATCTTCATAGGCAACGGTCATGCTTTCTCCATCGAGGATATTTTGTCCCGGGGGAGTGATGACGGGCCTTACCGGTATTTTGAACTTTTTCGCGAAGTCGAAGTCTCTCTGGTCGTGGGCAGGGACACCCATTATCGCTCCGGTCCCGTATTCCATGAGGATATAGTTGGCTATCCAGACGGGGACCTTCTCGCCGTTGGCGGGGTTTACCGCCACAAGCCCCGTGTCTATACCCTTTTTCTCGCCCCCGGCGGCCGTGCGGTCCCTTTCGCTGCTATCCATACACTCGGCGGCGAACTTCCTGATCCGGGCTCCCTCGGGAGAAAGGGCCGCTATCTCTTCGACAGCGGGGTGTTCTGGCGAGAGGGCCAGGAAGGTCACACCGAAAATAGTGTCGACTCGGGTGGTGAACGTCTCTATATCAGTCTGAAGGCCCTCCAGTTTGAAGGAGAGTCTCACCCCTTCGGAGCGCCCTATCCAGTTCCTCTGCATGAGTTTGACCCTCTCCGGCCAGCCTGGCAGATCGTCGAGGGAATCAAGAAGTTCCTGGGCATAGTCGGTGATCCTCAAAAACCACTGCTCCAGGTTCTTTTTTACGACGGGGGTGCTGCATCTCCAGCAATGGCCATCGTTTATGACCTGTTCGTTGGCGAGGACGGTCCCGCAACTCTCGCACCAGTTGACAGGCGCCGTCTTCCTGTAGGCAAGGCCTCTTTTGAAGAACTGAAGGAACAGCCACTGGGTCCATCGGTAGTAGTTCGGGTTGCATGTCTCGACCCTTCGTCTCCAGTCGTAACTGCACCCCATTCTTTTAAGTTGATCCGTCATGTGCTCTATGTTGTCCCATGTCCACTTGTTGGGATGAGTTGAGAACTTGATGGCCGCGTTCTCCGCGGGGAGGCCGAAGGCATCGTAACCCATGGGGTGAAGAACATTTTTGCCTCTCATCAGGAGATGCCTTGAAAGCATATCCCCTATCGAGTAGTTCCTGAGATGCCCCATGTGAAGGGCCCCGCTTGGATAGGGAAACATCTCCAGGCAATAGAATTTTTCCCTTGATGAGTCTTTCTCAACGTTGAAAGTACCTTCCTTTTCCCAGCGTTTCTGCCATTTTTTTTCGATAGACACAAAATCGTAGCCCATTCAGGAATCCTCCTCGATGCGGAGCACTATGGCGCTTCCGGTTTTCGCAATTGGAACATATTATATCCGTCCGGACCTCAAGTCGCAAAAAAATTGCGGGAGAAGCGCGACAGCCTCCCCCGCGGTTTCGATTCAAAAACCACCCCGTCGGGGCAACTTGCCCATAGCGGCTATTTTTTTCCTTTACTTTCCAGGAAGGCCTTCATCATGTCTATTGGAATCGGGAAAAGCGTTGTCGAGTTGTTTTCCGATGCGACCTCGCGCAGCGTCTGGAGGTATCTCAACTGGATCGTTATCGCTGATTCCTCCATCTTGACCGCAGCCTGGGTGAGTTTCTCGGCTGCCTGGAGTTCTCCCTCGGCTGCTATTATCTTGGCCCGGCGTTCGCGCTCCGCTTCCGCCTGCCTTGCCATGGCTCTTTTCATACCCTCGGGGAGTTCAAGTTCCTTGACTTCTACGGCGCTCACCTTTATTCCCCATGGGTCGGTCCTCTCATCGATTATCTGCTGAAGTTCGAGGTTGATCTTGTCCCTGGCCGAAAGGACATCGTCCAGCTCCGCCCTTCCCACGACCGACCTGAGGGTCGTCTGGGACAACTGGCTTGTTGCCATAATATAGTTTTCTACCTCGATGACTGATTTGGCGGGATCGATAACCCGGAAATAGACCACCGCGTTTACCTTGACAGGAACATTATCCTTCGTTATTACCTCCTGATATGGGACATCAAGGGTAACAACCCTGAGATCGACCTTGAAAAGTTTGTCGATGACCGGTATGACTATCACCAGACCAGGCCCCTTTGAACCGACGAACCTTCCAAGTCTGAAAACAACGCCCCTCTGGTACTCCGGGATTATTTTCAGAGCCGCCGCAAGCAGGACCACAATTATCACAAGTGCCCCGACATAACTTCCCATGCTGAATATAATCTCGAACAGTCCTCTCAACATTTTCTTTCCCCCTTTTTACCGGGATACTGCCCCGTTATCGTTCTTCGCCGGATCCACCGGCTTTGGTCATTTTTACAACCAGGGTTAGACCATCGACTCTTTCCACCACACCGGCAGAACCTGACTCGATGTTGCTGTCATCTGCAGAGCGGGCTTTCCATATCTCCCCCCTGCACATTACGCTACCAGCGGGAGAGAGATCGGTTATCAGCAATACTTCCGCACCGGCAAGACCCTCGCTTCCAGAAACAGGCCGGTTCCCGAGCGATTTCCAGACCGCCCAGGCCGCCAGTATGAAAAAGCCCGTTATTATGACAACGGCACCCGTCATCAGACTGTAAGACATGTTTAGCAGCTCCCCTCCAGGGGCTCTGAAGAGTATGAGACCCCCGACTATTACGGCCCCTGCTCCAAGGAGGCTGAGTATTCCTATGCCCCCTACTGCAAGATCAAGGATCATCACCGCTACCCCTGCCAGCAGAAAAACTATTCCCGCCCAGTTGAAGGGGATCATCCTCAGCCCGTAAGCCCCGAAAAGCACCAGCATGCCTCCGGAAACTCCCAGCACAAAACCTCCGGGAGAGAGAACCTCGAAAACTATCGCAAAAACCCCCGCGACAAGAAGAAGGTAGGCTACATCCGGGCGGGATATGAACTGAAGCGCCCTCAGCCTCGGGCTCATCTCTATCTCGACTACCCGATATCCGGAGGTGTCGACGACGGTCTCTTCCCCTCCGACGATAAACTTTTTCCCCTTCGACCAGGCGACTATTTCGTCCAGATCGGCCGCGACAAGGTCGATAACTCCAGCTTCAAGGGCCTCCGTGGAAGTATAGGATACACTCTCCGTGACCATTGCCTCCGCCGCCTCGGGGTTTCTGCCTCTCTGCTCTGCCAAAGCCCTGATCTGGGCAGCGAAATCGCTCAGGACCTTTGTTTTCATGTCCTCGTCGGGGATATCCCCTCCTGAGGCAACTACCGGGTGTGCCGCCCCCATATTGGTTCCCGGAGCCATCGCGGCGATGTGCGCCGCCTGGACAATGAAGGCCCCGGCCGAAGCGGCCCTCGAACCTGAGGGAGAAACCCACACGACCACAGGGAAGGGCGCTTTTTCTATCTGTTGTATGACCCCCTTCATGGAACTGGAGAGTCCTCCCGGCGTATCCATTACCAGAACGAGCATGGCCGCCTCTTTTTCCGTCGCGACCTCCATGACTTCCTCCAGGTGCGACTCCAGGGCTATTCCAACCACGCCTTCGATCTTTGCGGAAACGATCACGGCCCCCCCTTCCTGATCTCCCGATGCGGACAAGGGAAGACCAGTCACTCCGGACAACACAATGATGCTGATCAACATGGGCAACAACAGGTGTTTTTTCATTTTTTCACCACCCTCAATGCCTCTTTCAGATTGCCGACCCGGATCACATCGATCCCCTCCGGCATTTCGTCGGTCTCGTACCTGCTTATGACCCCTTTCCTGAAACCGAGCCTCCCCGCCTCCCGAAGCCGGAGAGGCGTTCTGAGCGCTGGCCTGACCTCCCCCGCAAGACCGACCTCACCTATGAAACAACAGTCCGGCGGAAGAGGGGCATCGAGAGAGGCCGAACCGACGGCCATGCAGAGAGCCAGATCGGAGTAGGGGTCCTTTACGGTCATACCTCCGGCGACATTCACGAATACATCGAGAGAGCCCGAGGAGATACCGCATCTCCTGTCCAGTACCGCCAGCATAAGTTGAAGCCTTCCCGCGTCCACCCCCCTGGCCGTTCTTTTAGGGTAGGGGAACGGGGTCGGAGCCACCAGTGCCTGGATCTCCGCCACAAAGGGCCTGGAGCCTTCAAGGATCACCCCCATGGCCACTCCCGACACGGGTTCCTTGGCTGTACTCCAGAAAAGCCTTCCCGGGTCCTGGACCGGGACCAGGCCTTTCCCCGTCATCTCGAATACACCCAGTTCGTCGGTACTTCCAAAACGGTTCTTGGCAGATCTCAGAAGCCTGTAAGGGGAACTTCTGTCTCCGGCGAAGAGCAGCACCACGTCCACCATATGCTCAAGAAGTTTTGGCCCGGCTATGGAACCCTGTTTCGTTATATGCCCCACTATCAGGGCGGGAACATCCATGGCCTTGCATCTTTCCATGATCTTCTGCGCCGCGGCCCTGACCTGTGTCGTGGTTCCCGGGAAACTGCCCCCCTCCTCTGTAGTGAATGACTGAATGCTGTCGAAGACAGCTATCGAGTGACCATCCATGGATCCCAGCGACTCGTCAAGGTTCGCCGAACTGATGATCCCGAGACCGTCTCCCGGACTGCCTCCTACCCTTTCAGCCCTCCCCGCGACCTGGGGTAACGATTCCTCGCCGGATACGTAGAGAACCTTCATCCCCTTTGCTGCCATGGCTGTACAGGCCTGCAGCAGAAGAGTTGATTTGCCAATGCCCGGCTCTCCCCCAAGGAGCACAGATGATCCCGGCACAAAACCTCCTCCAAGGACTCTGTCAAGCTCTCCCATACCGCTGGAAAGCCTCTCCGGGATGGTTATCTCCCCTATCCCTCTCGGGGTGACGGAGTTTCCCGACTCCTTTCCGCGCGACACCGGACGATCCTCTACCATGGAACCCCACTCCTGGCAGGAGGGACATCTCCCGGCCCAGGTAGAACTGATATGTCCGCATTCCGCGCATACGAACCTCTGTTGCCTCTTGGCCATAAGATCTCTCCTGTCATCAACCGGCCCGCGTCGATACTGTTATTATGATTCTTTATCATAGCGCATCGGTCTTTTTTTTGCATCCTTTTCATTTCAAAAAGAGCAGGTTTAGTCAAACTTTCATGACTCTTTTTTCGTGTATTATTGGCGTATAATGTCCCTTTTCGCCGCTTCATCCATTTTTGTTACCCTTGTCTTTATTCTGGTCGGGATAGTCTCCGCTCGCGGGTCGGGAGCAACGGATTATTCAATGGCTGGGAGAAGGTCCACCGTGACAGGCGTTTCGGGGATACTTCTCGGCTCGCTGGTGGGTGGAGCATCAACGGTAGGGACCGTACAGATGGCCTACCAGTGGGGAATATCGGCATGGTGGTTCACTCTCGGGGGAGGTATCGGATGCCTGGTGCTGGGCATCTGGTTCGCCGTTCCGCTAAGACGGTCCGGGATGGAAACTATCCCGGGATTTCTGTCCCTGTCATACGGCAGTAAAGCGGGGCTTGTCGCTGTAACGGCATCCGCCAGCGGTACTTTCCTGTCCATAGTAGCCCAGTTCCTTTCGGGAGCCGGGCTTCTCGGGGGAGTGGTATCTGCGGGTCCCCTGGTATCCTTTTCCTTAGTAGCCATCCTTGTGGTGTCTTTCATCTTCCTCGGAGGCCTCAGGAGTTTCAGCTCAATAGGTGCAGGAAAAATTATCCTCCTGTACTTTACCCTTTCAATATGTGCTGCCAAAGCCGTCCTTCTTCTGGTCTCCTTCGATGGTACACCTGTTTCGATGCCGGTTCAGCCATTTTTCAGCCTCTTCGGACAGGGGATCGGCAACGGCCTGGGTTCGGGCGCTTCTCTGGTCACCGGCGTTCTTTGCACCCAGATTTACATTCAGGCTGTTTTTTCCGCATCATCCCCCTCGACAGCAAGAAAAGGAGCCATTCTTTCTGCCATCCTGATGCCTCCTCTGGGCATCCTGGGCATAATAATCGGAATGTCCATGAGAAGAATGGGGATCGTGACCGAACCGGCCTCGGCCCTTTCCCATTTTATAGCTACAGGGTTTCATCCCCTTGTCGGGGGGGTACTCTGGGGCGGGATCCTGATAACTGTGATCGGGACAGCGGCTGGACTCACTTTAGGGGTGGCCGTGAACATCGTCTCGGATATCCTGGCCCCCCGTTTCCCGGGCCTTCGCGAGGGGAAGATGTCGGCCACCGCAACCAGGTTTACCGTGCTAGCACTGATCCTTGCCGCGGGTCTTGCTGGAATTGCAGGACAGGGCTCGATGATACTGAAGTGGAGTTACCTTAGCATGGGGCTGAGAGGATCGGGAATATTTTTCCCTCTTGTTGCCTCGGTTCTTTTCCCGGGGAGGCTGTCTCCGGGAATGGCAGCGATCTCTGGCGGGGCCGGGCTTCTTGCCACCATCATGTGGCCCCTGTCCGGTTTGCCCCCGGAGCCACTTTTTGCAGGGCTTTCGGTTTCGGCGGCTGTCGTCTTTCTCGGAATACGTTACGGCAGGAGAGAACATCCCCTGCCGTAACAGATTCAGGACCTACCTCTTGTAGCCAATAATATTTCTCAGCAGATCTTTCCTGTCTTTTACATCGGCCTCGCTCTCCACTCCTGTCGAAGAGTTGCCGTCGATGACACCGGCGATCCCCCGTCCCTGTTCGCTGACAAAAACGAGGACCTGCAGAGGGTTTGCCGTCGCGGCAAATATCCTGCATACCTCCTGGACCTGCTTGATCCCGTTGAGAACGCTTATAGGGAAACCGTTCCTCATGAGGATGACAAACGAGTGTCCGGTACCCAGCGCAAGGGCATTATCCCTCGCCGCCTCGATAAGGTCTGATGAATTACCCTCCGACCTGACCAGGCATGGCCCGGAGGCCTCGCAAAAGGCAAGGCCAAATTCAAGTACGGTCGATGATGTCGCAAGAACCTCGAAAAGATCCTCGACCGTCTTGATGAAATGGCTCTGTCCCAGGATTACATTGCATCCCTCGGGAATTTTAATATCCACCAGGTCCCATGCTACTGCTTTTCCGGCCATTATCCCAACCTCCTCCATGAATAATGAAGTTTTTACTTCCTTCCGGATCCTTCGCTCACGGATTCGGACAATATCTCTTCAAGTGGCTCCAGAATATGCGCAAAACCACCTGCCGAAGCCGGCGGAAGAACTATATGGGCGACCTCCCTCAGGGACGCTCTGGCATCATCCATCGTTATCGCTATGTCGGCAAACTTTAGCATCTCCAGATCATTCAGGTGATCCCCCGCCGCGGCCACGATCAAAGGCCGTTCGCTTTCCTGCATGAGACTGATCATCTTTTGAAGGGCAGCCCCCTTCGAGACCCCTGAAGGAAGGATGTCAAGAAAACCGTTTCCGGCCATGACGGCACGACATTCCCCCGCGAGCCGCGAGGCCCCAACCCTTTGTCCCGCTGACTCGACCTCACCCGGGTCCCCGTACAGGATAACACGGTAAACACCTTCTATCGGTTCGGGGAACAGAAGCCCTTCATCCACTGGCACGCCGATCTTCGAGAAGTATTCCGCCGCCAGGGTGTCCCCCTTTTTACACAGGACATTCTCATCACGGAATACCTGTATTCCCCATGGAATGTCCCACAGCATTTCCAGAACACCCTTCACTACGCGGGGGTCCAGTTTCTGTCCCCAGATCTCGCGGCCCGTGACCGCGTCCATGACCCTGGCGCCGTCATAAACAATGGAAATCGACGAGGCACCGGTCCTTAAAATATGTTTTTTTGCGCTTCCGAGGATCCTCCCCGTGGCAAGTACCATGTCCCATCCCCTTGCCACAAGCGCGTGACATGCATCGGCAACAACTTCCGGAACATGGTCATCGTGAGCGAGCGTTCCATCGATATCGGCGACGAGCAATTTTTTCATGCTATACCCCCCGGGAGCAGGTCCGCCTGCCCGTTTTCCTGTTCATTTAATACTACCATGGGACTGGTGCTGAACATAACCTTCTTCCTCTTGATTGTTATCCGATTGTGGTAACATATTCATATTTCCATAACTATTTTCAGGAGGTGTAGGTTTTGAGGAAGATCCTTGTTCTGGCATTGCTTGCAGTTTTTGCGGTTTCAGGTTTTGCTGCGCCAGCTCTTTCCGCGGATGTGATCAAGGTGGGCTATCTCGCCGCCCTTACGGGCGACTGGGCTGCCTACGGACAGACCGAGCTCAATGCGGCCAAACTTGCCGTCGCCGAGATCAACGCCAAGGGTGGAGTACTTGGGAAACAGATCGAGCTTTTCCCCTATGACTTCCGCACCAGGCCCGAGGACGCAGTAAACGCCTTCAGGCGCATGGCCGAGAACGACAAGGTCGTAGCCGTAGTAGGGGCCAACGGAAGCGGCATCAACATCGCCACCGCACCACTCGCCAACAAGTATGGCATTCCCCAGATAGGAACGGTCTCTACCAACCTTCTCGTCACTGTAAATGAAAAGGGAGAACTGAACCCCTTCATGTTCCGCACCTGCTTTACCGACCCCTACCAGGGTCAGGCCATTGCCGTTTTCACAGCGAAGGAGCTCAAGAAAAAGACAGCCGCCGTCCTTTATGACGTCGGCAGCGACTACTCCCAGGGGCTTCGCGAATTCTTCATCCAGTACTTCGAGGAATACGGCGGCAAGGTCGTTGCCGACCAGGGCTTCAGGGCAGGCACAGACGTAGACTTCCGCGCACAGTTGACCACAATTCGCGACAGCAAGGCTGAGGTCCTCGTCCTCCCCAACATGGGCAAGGAAATGGCCCTCATCATGAAGCAGGCACGTGAACTCGGCATGAATGATATCGTATTCGTCGGAGGCGACGGTTACGGCGAGTTCATGTGGGAGATCGCAGGAGACGCCATGGAGAACTCCTACTGGATCAACCATGTCGCTCCCGAAGACCCAGCAATGGCCGACTTCTTCGCCAACTACAAGAAGACCTACAACGACGAGTGCAAGGAGTTCGTCAACGGGATCCTGGCCTACGATTCTATCTACTGGCTGGCCGACGCCATCGAGAGGGCCGGCAAGGTCGACAGCACCGCCATCAGGGATGCTCTCAGGAACACCGTCAATGTACAGCTCCATCACGCCGTTATGTCGATCGACCCCGAAACTCACAACCCGAAGAACAAGACCGCCGTCGTACTTGTCGCCAAGGACGGACGGGCCCAGTTCTTCACGAAGGTCACACCTGAATAGAAACTCCCCTGTTTCAGGCAACGATTCTGACAGGGCGGACGCCGTAACAGGCGTCCGCCCTGTAGTTGCAGCATATTAAGGATGGTGAACCCGTTTTGGAAACTCTACTTCAGCAGGTGATCAACGGGCTTTCTCTGGGTTCGGTTTATGCTCTTATCGCAGTCGGATATTCCCTGGTTTATTCGATTCTTCTCTTTTCGAACTTTGCGCACGGCGGATTTCTTGTCATAGGTGGATACATCTGCTACTACACTCTGGCCGCCGTGGGCCATAACATCTGGATAGCCAGTCTTCTGGCCATGTTCGGCGCAGGCGTGGCAGCGGTAATGGTCGAGCGCCTTGCCTACAAACCGATCCGTGAGAGAACCAACGTCACTCTATACCTGCTCATAGCTTCCATGGGAATGAGCATCGTTATCGAGAATATTTTCGTTGTGACCGTAGGAGGCCGCTTCAGGGCACTTCCACCGGTTATTCCGATGAACCCGGTAAGTGTCTTCGGCATTGCCACCACAAGTGCCTTCGATATCCTGTCGCTTGTTATGGCAGTCCTTTTCCTTACGGGACTCCAGATCTTCCTTTCCAGGACCAAATGGGGACTCGCCATAAGGGCAGCCTCCTACGATCTGCGGACTGCCGGGCTTATGGGCGTAAATGTCAACAAACTTATCTCCATCGTATTTTTCGTTGCCGGGTTGCTTGCCGCGGTCGGGGGCATCTTTCTCTCGGTCCGATACACCCTTTACCCCCAGTTGGGCCTGATAACAATAAAGGCTTTCGTGGCAGCAGTCATTGGGGGCCTTGGGAGCCTTCCGGGAGCCGTGGTCGGCAGCCTTATCCTCGGGCTTGCCGAGATGCTGACGGCCGGGTTCATATCGAGTCAGATGAGAGATATTGTTGTTTTCGGTCTGCTTATTTTAACGCTTCTGTGGAGACCAACCGGCCTCTTTGGCAAGCACGTCTCCGAAAAGGTTTAGGGGAGGTGCAATATGTCAGGATATACTGAAGGCATCATCATTCTCATCTGCATCAATTCCATAGCGGCAATGGGCATAAGCCTCCTTACCGGATTCACGGGAATATTCAGCCTCGGTCACGCTGGATATATGGCGATAGGAGCCTATACGGCAGCGATCCTCTCAGTTCGCCATGATGTGCCGTGGATAGTGGCCGTGGTTGCCGGAGGAATGCTGGCGATGCTGATCGCGTGGCTCATCGGTATTCCGACACTAAGGCTGATGGGAGACTATTACGCAATCGCCTCCATAGGTCTTGGAGAGGCTATACGTCTTGTACTTGAGAACTGGCAGTCCTTTACGCGAGGGGCCAGAGGATTCCCCGGCATTGATAATTTTACAACGCTTCCCGTCGCTGCAGGGTTTTTTATTGGAATGCTCGTTCTTATGTGGTTTTTGATAAGCGGGAACTATGGACGCGCTTTCAAGGCCTGCAGGGACGACTACATAGCAGCATCCCTTCTTGGTTTCAAGACGGCCCATTACCGGGTCTTGAGCCTGGCAATATCCGGATTCTACTGCGGGATAGCCGGAGCGCTCATGGCCGGGTTCCTCACCTTTCTTCAGCCCATCATGTTTGACCTTAACAAATCGACAGAACTCACGGCAGTCGTCGTATTTGGAGGCCTGGGATCTCTCAGCGGCTCAATAATCGGCACGACCGTCATTGGAATAGTAACTGAGGTTTTCCGCCCCATATCCCAGTACAGGATGCTCATTTACGGCGCCATAATGGTCATCATAATGGTCATGCGCCCCGAGGGCATAATGGGTCAGCACGAACTTGGCCCGAAACTCCTGCGCTCCCTCTTCTCCAAAAAAACTGCGGGAGAGGAGAATGCATCCAATGGCTGACATCATTCTTGAAATCAGGGAACTTAACAAACATTTCGGCGGGGTCCATGCTGTACAGAACATATCCTTTACCCTGAAACAGGGCGAACTTGCAGGGCTTATAGGCCCTAACGGCGCCGGAAAAACAACGGTCTTCAACCTTGTCACTGGCGTGTATTCTCCCGATTCGGGCTCCATTATTTTCAAGGGGGAGAACATCGCGTCCTTCAAGACATACGACGTGGTCGGGAGAGGTATCGCCAGGACATTCCAGAACCTTCGCCTCTTCCAGAGATCTACCGTCCTTGAAAACGTTATGACGGCATGCCAGCAGCATCACAGGTACAACTTCTTCGAGGCTGTGACTCACCTGGGAAATTGGAAAAAGTGCGAAAAATCCATTCGCAGCACAAGCATGGAACTTCTCGAAAGGGTTGGACTTGCCGATCTGTGTGAACAGGCTGCCGGAACCCTTCCTTATGGCCACCAGCGCCGGCTTGAGATAGCCCGAGCCCTTGCGCTCCAGCCGGAACTTCTTCTTCTGGATGAACCGGCTGCAGGGATGAACCCGGAAGAGGTTGTTGTACTCAACGACCTTATCCGCAACATCCATCGCGATTTCAAACTGACAACCCTTGTTATCGAACACCATATGGAAGTGATAATGGAGATTTGCCCCCATATTGTCTGCATGAATTTCGGCGCGAAGATCGCCGAGGGTGACCCCGAGCATATTCAGAACAACCCGGAAATTCTAAAGGCATACCTTGGAGAGGAGGTCGAGGAATAGTGAAACGTGACGGTGACCCTCTTCTCAGGGTAAGGGACCTCCACGTCAGTTATGGAGCCATCAGGGCGATCAGGGGAGTGGATATAGACGTCTTTCAGGGTGAAATTGTTTCTGTTATAGGAGCCAACGGGGCGGGGAAATCCACTCTGATGAACGCAATTATCGGTAGCGTTAAACGGGAGAAGGGGACCCTCCTGATAGACGGCAACCCTCTCGCAGAAAGAAGTTTCCAGGTAGTATCCCAGGGTGTGTCTCTCTCTCCCGAAGGGAGAAAGGTTTTTGCTCCACTTACGGTTTTCGAGAACCTTATGATGGGGGCCTTCCCTAGCAAGAACAGGGACAAGATACAGCACGACCTGGAGTGGGTTTTCACTCTTTTTCCACGTCTGAGAGAACGAAAGGAGCAGCACGCGGGAACCCTTTCCGGAGGTGAGCAACAGATGCTTTCCATTGGAAGGGCCCTTATGTCCAACCCCAGGCTGCTTCTTCTTGATGAACCATCTCTCGGTCTTGCACCGATTATTATCCGTGACATTTTCCGTGAACTGAAAAGGATCAACGAAGAGGGAGTTACCATCCTTCTGGTCGAGCAGAACGCACGCCAGGCACTTTTGCTTTCCCACAGGGGATACGTAATGCAGACAGGGAGGATCCTCATGGAGGGTTCTGCCAGTGACCTTCTGAATAACCCGGAGGTCGAGGCCGCGTATCTGGGAACAGCCAAGAAGTAGCGTTTCAGGCAATTTTGCGGATGAAAAAGCCCGGGCCTCAAGGCCCGGGCTTTTTTCAGTACAATACTTGCTAGGCGTGCTTCTTTTTGAGTTCCTGAATAACGTCCTCCGTGAGGTCGGCACCTCCGAAGAACACCTGTGTCTTGTCAAGGACCACGGTCACGTTCTTTGCCTTTGCGACCGTCCTGATAGCGAGGTCTATGTCCTTGAATATGGGCTCCATTATCTTCTGCTCTTCGCGAGCAGCCTCCTGCCGTTTGGTCTCGAAAATACGCTGTTTCTCGTTGTTGTCAGTGGTCTTGTCCATTGCATCCTTGGCTTCGGCCTGTTTCTTTTCGACCACGCTCTTGATCTGTCTCTGCGTCTGCTCGAATTTGGGATGCTGGAACAGAACTTTCTGGGGATCGATAACGCCGATCTTTTCCTCGGCGGCCGCCAGGCCCGCCAGGGCCGTAACGAGAAGAACACCCAGTATCAGAACGGGAATGATCCTTGCTGAACGCGACATAAAAGAACCTCCTTTGATTTCAGTCAATCAGGTAAGTATTTTATCCTTACCAACGGGCCCCGTCTAGGTATAATTACATATATAACGCTGAACCCATTGGAGGAATCGATTTGAACAACTGCGTTGCAACCTTTGATACTACCCACATGGCCATCCTTTTCGAAAAGACCTGCCGAAGCGCGGGACTGGAAGTAAAGATAATCCCCGTCCCCAGACATCTCTCGGCGAGTTGCGGCCTGGCATGCCGGTTCGAGTGTGAACAGTCCGAAAAGGTCCGTTCCATAGCCTCCGGCAATTCGATCGAAGTCATGGAATACCACGAAATATGAAAGATCCTGATAAAACTCCGCCACGGTGACCTTTGCCGGGGCCCTTACACTGCGGCCCAGGCCAGGGCCGCAGTGACATCATTTCCGGATGATCTCACGGCCTCAATGCAACTCCTGAGTGTGGCTCCGGTGGTGACAACATCATCAACAACGCATATGTTTTTCCCCCGCGGGATATTTCCTCTCCATACAATGGCATCCCTGGGCATTTTTTTTCTTTCCCCCGACGCCATACCTACCTGGGTGGGTCTGGCGATCCTCCACTCCAGACGTTCTCCAAACTCCGCATTCCAGATATCTGCGATCCCTCTGGCAAGTTCCAGGGACTGGTTATACCTCCTGGGACTTCCCCCGTGCAAGGGAACGGGAACCAAAAAGGCGTTATCGACAGCAACCAGAATTCTTCCCATGCTTCTTCCCATGAGCCTGCCGAGTTCCCTGCGAGAGCCGTACTTCACCATGTGAACAAGATCCCTCGGGAGGCCCCTGAAGGCGTTACAGCTCCTTACAGGGACACTCCCCCTGTGGTTTGGGCAAGGAAAGACTCCCATGCACTCAATACACATCTCCCTCAGCGGGTACTGCGCAAGCCCGTCCAGGCAGGACCCGCAGGCAGGCGTTGCGACTTTCCCGCAAACAGGGCAGGACACCGGCCACAGTAGATGCAGCAGTAGTTTCGTGATCCCGGCAATTGAGTCTTCAGACAGGACTATTTTTTCGCCGCCCTGGAAAGGATCTCTGCCCTGTCCGTTCTTTCCCATGCGGGGAGCGGATCCAGGTCGATCCTTCCCATGTGGCCATAGGCAGCAAGAAGCCTGTACTGGGGCCTGCGAAGGTCCAGATCCCTGATGATCGCTGCCGGCCTGAAATCGAAATTCTCCCTTACGAGAGCTGTGAGTTCGCAGTCGGGAATGACCCCCGTGCCGTTGGTCTCAACCATAAGGGATACCGGATGAGCCACACCTATTGCGTAGGCTACCTGAATCTTGCATTCGCGCGCAAGGCCCGCGGCGACAACGTTCTTGGCCGCATAGCGGCTCATGTATGCTGCCGAGCGGTCGACCTTTGTGGGATCCTTTCCCGAGAAGGCTCCTCCACCGTGAGGGACAACTCCTCCATAGGTGTCAACAATAATCTTTCTTCCGGTTAGCCCGGTGTCGGCCATGGGTCCCCCCATTACGAATCTCCCCGTCGGATTGACGAGGATCCTGGGAGCAGTTTCCATCAGGTACTCAGGAATAACAGGGTTTATTACCTCGCGGATAATATCATCCCTGATCTGTCCCGACTCAACGGCGGGGTGATGCTGTGAAGAAACCACCACTGTGTCCACTCTTATCGCCTTGCCGTCAAGATATTCGATCGTTACTTGCGTCTTTCCATCGGGGCGCAGATAAGCCAGAGTCTTGTTCTTGCGAACCTGGCTTAGTCTTCTGGAAAGCCTGTGAGCAAGAGCGATAGGGAGAGGGAGAAATTCTTCTGTCTCGTCGCAGGCATACCCGATCATCATCCCCTGGTCACCGGCTCCGATACTGTTGATTTTTTCCTCCGACATCTCGCCTTCACGCAGTTCCAGCGACTGGTCCACCCCGCATCTGATATCGGAGGACTGTTCGTCTATGGCCGTTAATACAGCGCATGTGTCACCGTCAAAACCGTACTTGGCCCTGGTGTAGCCAATATCCTTGACTATGTTCCTTGCCAGTCGGGGAATATCCACATAGCAGTTGGTGGTTATCTCCCCGGCTACTACCACAAGGCCAGTAGTTACAATGGTCTCGCAGGCAACCCGGCCCATGGGGTCATCCTTGAGTATCGCGTCCAGAACACCGTCGGATATCTGGTCAGCCAGTTTGTCCGGATGTCCCTCTGTTACAGACTCGGATGATACAAGATACTTTCTTTCCAATTACCTTCCACCTCCCTGGTTTTTTGGGCAGAATTTCGGATTCCTGCCCGTAAACGTATAGTCCCTCATGATCGTTTCATGAGTATTCTATCGGCTTTCGAAGAAGCATCATTGCTCCTTCTTCGTGTCTGAACCCCAGTCTCGAAAGAAAAGGGGCCAGTTCGCTCGTGTAGGTAATTATCAGCGGCAGATCCCTCAGGCCAGGGTGATCGAGAGCATAATCAAGAAGTGAAGAGCCAAGACCCTTTCCCTGATGATCCGGATGAACCATTATATCCCAAAGGGACGCCCTGAAAACAAAATCCGTAAGGATCCGGCAGAAAGCGACCAGTTCTCTGCTGTATCTCACAGAGAAGCACATGGAAGTCCCCTGAAGCATGCGGTCGATCTGCTCTATCGAACGGCTTCTCCCCCACCTCGTGAACCGGTACAGTTCCTGGAGGTCGTTTGCCGTAACGGCATTCTTGCTGTCGTAGAAAAGGTACCTTTCCGTCTCATTCGGCATTTTCAGACTTCCGTATCCCCCGGTCCCGGGTTAACGGCATCGACAGGAACGGAAAAACCCATTCCTCCAAGTATCTTTCCCAGGTCCCCTCCCCTTGCGTCAACACTGACAGGGAGCTGTACGACCTGACCCGTGCCGCATTTGCGGCAGGTCCACCTGGCTCTCGCGATGCCATCGCTGTCGGGAGTCCCCGGAATAATCCTGAACTCTCCGCAAATCTGGCAGGCTACGATAAGCATTCTGTTTTTCGCCTTTCCGGGTCACCTGGGAGAAATTTCATTCGTCGATCACCTGGATCGCGACTTGAACGGGACCCTCTGAATAAACATCTGAATCTGCCCTTATTACCACCGTGGAATTTTTGTCTTTTCCAGAAAGGGTATCTACAGCCTCGAAAAAATCAGAGGCACCAAGGTTACCGACGGTCCCTCTCAGTGGATCCGGAAGGACTCCATCGCTTTTTGCGCGGGTGTTGACTGCAGTGAGTATCGCATAAAGACGGGCTTCGGCCTCTTCTGGAGAGAGCGACCCCGGCAGTCCCGTCTCCCTGGCCAGCACGTGACCTCTTTCATAGATTTTTTTGCTTTCGTGGATTGTCGCCTCAGCGGCTATCATCTCTCCCTGGACAGTGTTCTCCGACGCGATAAGCCTCAGGATCATCCTGGCATCGGATTCGATGCAGCAATCCCTGATCTTCCTGGTTGATTCCGGACCGATCCATATCCTTACCTCTTCCGCATCGACACCGTAACGTATGGATATGGAGCTCCGCGCCTCCCTGAGGAGATTTTCCATTATCGCCTCGGGGCTTCTGTCTGTTCCTGCAGAAGAGGGAAGCATCACAGCCTGGGCTATCATCTCACCCGCAAATACCACTATCCTTCCGCCCCGGATGTATTCCAGTCCTTCCCTCAGCCTCCGGGATTCCGTTTTGAGGGTGTCAACTTCTTTCTCCAGGGACGATCTCTCATTTTCCAGTTCCTCCAGGCTGGAAAGGGTCGCCTGTTGTTCGGCCTTCGCCCTTCCCAGTTCCGCCTCTATCTCTCTCAACCGGGTCTCGCTGCGATCCAGGTCACCTTCGACATTGGCCAACTGGAGCTGTTTGGATACAAGGTCCTTCTGGTTGTCAAGGAGTCTAGTCTCAAGATCAACGAGTTCCGTCCTGCTCCCCTGAAGTTGCGATGTAAGTTCCGTTATCTGTTTCTGGACGAATTTCATGCTGAAGATAGCTGTCCGTACTGTCTGGGACGTTGCTGAAAGAACAGCGAGTGTCAGGATAGTTATCAGTATCCCTGATACTACCGTTATCAGTGAGGATGTGGCCCTCGGCCTCAGACCAAAGATGCTGATCCGCTTCTTGCCAAAGCGCATGCCGACAATGTCCCCTATATAGGCGACTATGGAGCTCACTGTAAGAAGGATAATAATCAGCATCCAGTTCATTTCCATGACCAGATCCATCAATCGACCGGCACCCCCTGCCATGTAACGTTACCACATTACACGCCTCTTTGAACAGCAAGGGCCGGGGAAATTCCCCGGCCCTGATATTATCCCGTTTTGTCCCTCTGTGTGGGAAGATTACTTCGCGCACTCCCTGAAAACTTCTTTGGAAATGTCCAGGGCATGCTGCAGGTCTTCCAGGGGAACGTTGAGTGCCGGACGGAACCGGATCGAGACATCTCCACAGGGAAGAACCAGCATCTTTTTGGCCCAGAAGGATTTGAGCGCCTTGTTGCGCATCTCTCCACTGTCAAAGTCGTAGGCACACATCAGACCCTTGCCCCTGACGTTCTTGATAAGCGTCGGGAACTCCGCCTGGAGTTTCCTGAGTCCGTCCAGAAGCGCTGGCCCGGCCGTATTCGCCACGTAGTCCAGCACATTGTCCTCTTCGTAGATCTCGAGGTATCTTGTCGCCCTTATCATATCGACCAGGGCCCCGCCCCATGTCGAGTTGATACGGCTGGAGACCTTGAAACAGTTGTTTTCAACTTCATCAATCCTGGGGCCAGCCACCAGACCGCAGATCTGGGCCTTTTTCCCAAAGGCGAACATGTCAGGTTTTACGGGTGTGTGGTGTTCGAAGGCCCACATCTTGCCCGTTATACCCATTCCACACTGGACCTCGTCGAAAATAAGAAGGATCTCTTCCTGATCACAGATCTCCCTCAACTGCTGGAAGAACTCGGTCCGGAAGTGGTTGTCTCCGCCTTCACCCTGGATGGTCTCTATGATAATGGCACAGATATCGTCCGGGTTGTCCCAGATAGCCTGCTTGATCTGCTTTACAGCCGTCCTTTCCAGCCAGGTCACAACACCGTGGTTCTCTTCGAGGGGCCAGTATATCTTGGGATTGATGACCCTGGGCCAGTCGTATTGCGCGAAGAACTGGTACTTGTTGGGATCCTGGGTGTTTGTTACTGTGAGGGTATAACCGCTGCGGCCATGGAAAGCCTCGTTGAAATGAATAACCTTTGTTCCCCTGCGTCCCTTGATCGCATCTCCCTTGCTGATCTTGCCCTTTTCGAGAAGTTTCTGGACTTTCCAGTCCATTGCGACCTTGAAGGTATTTTCGACTGCAAGTGTCCCGTAGTCAATAAAGAAGACGTGTTTGAATCCCTCAGGAACGGCAATATCACCAAATGTTTTTACGAATTTTGCCATAGGTTCGGTATAGATGTCCGAACTTGCGACCTTGTTGATGGCGGCCTTGAATATTGTCTCCTTGAATTCGGGGTTGTCCAGTTTGGGGTGGTTCATTCCGAACGGGGCAGAAGCAAAGAATGTGTAAAAATCCAGCCAGTCCTCACCGTTGATCTTGTTGATCATGTGAGAGCCCTTTGATTTCTCCATATCGATAACGATATCGAATCCGTCGCGGAGAAGCCATTTCCTGATCTCCTCAAAAGCTTCCGGTGCAGCAACAGTCCTGTCTACCTTTGCCATTCGAGCTACCTCCCTGTGATTTATTCTTCGGGATGCCAGGCATCCCGTGATTCCTGAAAATAAATTTACCCGCGACCACCATACTCATCCTGACTCGTCCGGGCTATCTCCGGAGGGCTCAAACCGGGCAAGCGGAACGTGGATCCTAAAGGTCCGGGTAGGGACTTTTCAGCAAAAGAGACTCTATCTCCTCCGCGCTGAAAAATTTTCCGTTATTCATTCCAGGGCAATCAGCCGATGCCCTGTCCCAGTCCGACCTCGATCTTAAAAGGCTCGGCCAGAACGGGAACAGAGAGCACTGTGGTGGCCGGACAGGATAGATCATGCACCTTGCGGTCAGGGTAGAATACATGACGCATTCCCCATTCGGCTTTTCCCTGAGGCTCGGCCTTTTCCATCTTCCCGTAAGGAAAGACCTCCTGAAATCACCCTCGTCCTTCTCAAGGTACCTCGCCGCTGCTGTAATATCTTCGTCGGAAACCCATATCGCACCGGGATCACCCCTGCAGCAGCGACCACACCCCAGGCACGAAAAATATAAACCCTTTGACCACCATGGTTTATATTCTAAACCCTCACCGGTCATTTCTTCAACCTTAAATTACCATAACAGAAGTTTTTACCCGTTACCATACTCTCTTGTCCCGGCGTCTTGAAGTCCCTATCAGTGAACCACTGTTCCTGAGTTTATCAATATCTTCCAGTGCTTTCCCTGTTCCAAGGGCCACGCACTCGAGAGGAGAATCTGCAACCCAGGCCGGGATAAGGGTTCTTCTCGTTATAAGTTCGGGAAGTCCCTTCAGAAGGGCTCCCCCTCCGGTAAGGGTTATTCCCCTGTCGATAATATCTGCGGATAGTTCCGGGGGAGTCTGCTCAAGGACATGTCTTATCCCCTCGATTATCATTCCAATGGTTTCCTCGATGGATTTCGCAATTATCCGGTCATTGATCTCTATCTGCCTCGGCAGGCCATGAACAAGATCCCGCCCCTTGATGACCATTACTTCTTCTGCCTGCCCAGGACAACTGCTTCCTATCGTCATTTTGATGTTCTCCGCTGTCTGTTCCCCTATAGCAAGGTTGAACTCCTTTCGGACAAACCTGAGGATGTTCTCGTCAAACCTGTCCCCACCTACTCTCAGGGACTCTGTGACCACTATCCCGCCGTAGGAAAGGACAGCAATATCCGTTGTCCCTCCCCCTATATCGACCACCATGTTCCCCCTGGGCTCGGAAATATCCAGATTGGCTCCGATCGCCGCGGCCATGGGTTCCTCGATCAGAAAAGCCTCCTTGGCTCCGATCTCGACAGCCGCTTCCAGCACGGCTCTTCTTTCCACATCAGTCGCGCCCGATGGGACACATATCATTACTCTCCGGCGGGTGAGACGGGCAAAGCCGGTAATTACTTTCTTCAGGAAAAATCTGAGCATGGCCTCTGTCATTGTGTAATCGGCAATAACACCGTCCCTGAGAGGGCGGATCGCCACAACGTTGCCAGGGGTTCGTCCCAGCATGTTCTTGGCCTCGTTGCCCACCGCCACGATCCTGTCTGTATTCTGGTCAACCGCCACGACAGAGGGTTCTCTCAGAACGACACCTTTTCCCTTCATGTAAATTATTACGTTAGCCGTTCCGAGATCTATCCCGATATCCGTGCCCCACATGCAAAATTCCCTCCTTCGATCTATAACCCGACGAGAGGCGGCGGGAGTTTTAAGCCTTTTCCATGATGGAAGCCGCCCTCAAGGCGGCACCCATAGACTATATCCTATTCAGGGCTGGACCCTCAAGAGCGATCCAGAGAGGCGTCGCCATAACCGACTTTCCAAAGGAAGAGACCTTTTGCCGGGGCAGTGGGTCCTGCCTCCTCTCTGCTCTTTCCCTGGAGAAGAGATTCAAGCCAGGAAATATCTCTTTTTCCTGTTCCTACCAGATCGATAGAACCGAGTATGATCCTTACCATATTGGTCAAAAAACTTTTTCCTCTTACCCTTACGCGGCAAAGAGGGCCTCTGGCCGAAAAACCAACTTTGGTGACGGTCCTCACACTGTTCTCCGGACGGTCACCCAGCCTGCAGAAAGCACCGAAATCATGTTCTCCCTTGATAACGGAACAGGCTTCCCTTATTCTCCCATAATCCCAGAGAGATGTATTTTTCCATACATAGGGTCCTATGTGAGGAGGGCACCCGTGTTCCTTCCATACAAAATAGATATATTCCCGCCACAACGCGCTGTGGCGAGCACTGAAATTATCCGGAACCTCCAGAACACGCAACACCGTGACGCTTTCGGGAAGGTTTGCGTCCAGAGCATTCCTGAGTTTTCCAGGCTCCCAATATCTGGACATGGAAAAGGATGCTACCTGCCCGGCAGCGTGAACACCCTTGTCTGTCCGCCCTGCCACTGTAACAGGAACATTTCCGCCGTCCAGGATCGCCAGGGCTTTTTCGAAAGTGTCCTGAATCGTCGCTCCCGCTATATCCTTCTGCTTCTGCCAACCGCAGAACTGCGACCCGTCATAGGAGAGCTTCGCGGCATATTTCAACGAAGATACTGTCCCCTCTCTGCAAGAAATGCGGCCACGGAGAAAAGAACCGCTACGGACAGAGCCATGGAATCCATACCGTTCCAGTCAAGGGGATTCATTCTTGTACGACCTTCTCCACCCGAGTAGTTTCTTGCCTCCATAGCAGTTGCAAGATCATCGGCTCTCTGAAAAACAATCACGAAAAGGGGGACAAGAACTGGGATAAAGGCCCTGAGCCTTTTAAGTGGCCCTCCCCTGTCAAGGTCGGCACCACGAGCAGTCTGGGCCTTCATGATCCTGTCCGTCTCGTTAATAAGGGTCGGTATGAAACGAAGGGCGATGGTCATCATCATGGCCAGTTCGTGGGCCGGAAAACCGAATCTTTTAAAGGGTGAAAAGAGGCTCTCAAGCCCGTCAGCAAGTTCTGTCGGGCTCGTTGTGATAGTGAGCATTCCGGCAAACATGACCAGAAGCAGCAGTCTCATGCCCATTTTAAGTGCCATTGCGGCTCCTTCACGGGTTATCGTTATGATTCCCCACGAAAGAAGAGGTTCTCCCCTGGTAAAAAAAAGGTGTATCACGGTTGTAAATACTACCAGGATCCATACCGGTCTGATTGTTGATGCCACCAGGCGGGGCGGAATTTTCGCAAGGATCGTCAGTACAGCAAAAAAAGCGATCCATCCGACGAAAATCATCGGAAGACCGGCGAGAAAAACCCCCGTAAGGCAAAAAAGGACAGAAACGATCTTGCACCTTGGGTCAAGTGAATGAACGACAGAATCAACGGGAACATATTGACCAAGGGTCATGTTTTCGAGAAATTTCATTTTTTTACCCCCGCGCAAATAGCCCGGGCAAGCCTTTCCGGCTCCCATGTCATGGGAACATCCAGGCCGACCTCCCTGAGCCTTGAAGCAAACCTGACTACGGGAGGAACCACCAGTCCGCTGATATCTCTCTCGGCAAGTTCCTCCAGAATAACCGCCGGAGAACCCCACAGAACGCTTTTCCCCTTGTCCAGAACAAGCACGATATCTGCAAGCCTGAGTGCCAGATCAAGGTCGTGGGTGATATGTACTATACCCTTTCCCAGCGACCTGAGATCTGAAAGAAGATTGACAAGATCTCTCTTTCCGCCAAGGTCAAGTCCCGCTGTGGGTTCGTCAAGAACCAGGTAGTCCGGCTCCGATGCCAATACCGAGGCAATGGCCACACGCCTTTTCTGTCCCCCCGAGAGCCTGAAGGGGCTGCTTTCGAAGAGTTCCGGCCCTATGCCGACAATGGAAAGTGATCTTTTTACGTTCCTTCTTGTCTCATCCTCTGAAAAACCCCAGTTAACCGGGCCAAATGAAACTTCCCTGAAAACGGTCTCCTCGAAAAGCTGCTGCTCAGGGTACTGGAAGACCAGACCCACTTTCTGCCGGATACTGCGAATAGATGAATCTCCATGGTCAATGGTTATCCCGTCTACAGTCACTGATCCCTCTGAAGACCTCAAAAGACCGTTCAGGTGCTGGGCCAGAGTTGATTTTCCGCTTCCGGTATGTCCAACGATCGCGACCCACGCCCCTGATGGCGCCTCGAAGGTGACCCTGTCCAGGGCCCTTGTCTCGATCGGTGTTCCTGGGTGATAGATATGAACGAGATCCCTAACATCTATGGACATAATTCCTCCACCATGGCCTCTATTTCCGTCGGAGTCTCCGCTTTCAGCGCTCCTCCTTCGACAAGCATTTCCCACTCCCTGATGATTCCCGGAACTTCAAGTCCCCAGGTCTGAATCCGCTTACCCTGTCTGAATAGTTCCCTTGGGGTACCCTGCCAGACAGTACGGCCGCCGGAGAGAACTATGCATCTGTCGCACTCAAGGATCTCTTCCAGCCTGTGGGTTATCGAAACAAGGGTCATCCCTCCGGAGTGAAGGGCGGAAAGGATCTTCATCAGGTCATCCCTCCCCCGGGGATCCAGCATAGTAGTCGCCTCATCCATTACCAGGCAGGGGGGTTTCTGTGCGATGGCACCGGCAACGGCAAGCCTTTGTTTCTGTCCGCCGGAAAGGGCATAGACAGGCTTCCGGGCCTTGTCCACCAGTCCGGATATCTTCAGGGCCCAACGGACCCTCTTCCTGATCTCCTCTGACGGAAGACCCATGTTTTCGGGGCCAAAAGCCACATCCTCTTCGACTACAGCCGCAATAATCTGGTTCTCCGGATTCTGGAATACCATGGAGACCGATCTTCTGGCTTCTTTTCTGCCTTCATCGTTTCTTGTGTTCAGGCCATTAACAAAACAATCGCCCTGCGATGGCACCAGCAGGGCGTTTAAATGTTTGGCCAGCGTCGATTTGCCTGAACCGTTGCTCCCCAGAACCGCTATCCACTCTCCGCGTTTTATTTCAAGGTCGATACTGGATATCGCCTGGTTTTCCGAACCTGGATAGGTGTAAGAAACACCGGTGAAACTAGCCAGACAATCGCCTGTCATGACCTCTCTACTAGTTCGATAATAGCCATCGGGGCCGCATCGCCATGACGGTAACCGGTCTTGACTATCCTGGTGTACCCGCCCTGGCGCTCCCCAAACCTTCCCGCAATATCTCCAAAGAGCTTCTGCAAAGCCTTGACGTTCCCCATGCGGGACGCGACCAGTCTCCTGTTGTGCAGATCACCCTTCTTGGCCTTGGTTATAAGTCTCTCGGCTACACGCCTGAGTTCCTTGGCCCTGGTAAGGGTCGTTTCTACCTGCTCCTCCAGAAAAAGGCTCGCAGTAAGGTTGGAAAGCATAGCCATCCTGTGGCTCCCGTATCGGCCAAGTTTCCTTCTGTCAACACGATGCCTCATCGGGCTTCATCCTCCTTCAAATCGTCCTCATCCTCTGGTTCCTCTCCCTTGATACTCAGCCCGAAGGGATCCAGTTTCTCCTCGATCTCCCTAAGCGAGATCTTTCCGAGGTTCCTTATCTTCAAAAGTTCAGCCTTGTTTCTTCCGATAAGGTCTCCTATAGTCTGAATTCCACCCCTGAGAAGGCAGTTTTCGCTCCTGATCGAAAGTTCCAGATCCTTGATCGGGCGTTTCAAAGCCCCGTCATCGGTCACAGGCTCTGGATCAGGCTGCTGAAGCTGCCCTGCCCAGCCTCCCTGTTCATCACTACCGAGACCCTGTACAAGCATGGAAAAAAAGTGCTGCAGGATCCCTGAGGCCTCTGTGGCAGCCTCTTCCGGTGAAACAGACCCGTTAGTCCATATCTCGAGAACCAGTCTTTCGTAGTCGGTCCTTTGCCCTACCCGAGCGTCCTGGATCTCGTATTTGACCCTGTTTACCGGAGAAAAGACCGCGTCTACCACAATAGCGTCAAGGGGAATATCATCGGGTCTCTCTCTTTCGGAGGTAACGTACCCTGTCCCGGATTCGACAAAAAGATCCATCTCCAGTGTGGCTCCGTCTTCAAGGGTACATATATACATCTCGGGATCCACAAATTCAATATCACTGTCAGGTGTTATCCCTTGCGGCGTAACGGCACCCGGGCCGGTGGCCTCGAGTCTTAAAACCCTGGGTTCTCCGGAATGGGATATTATTGCAAGATTTTTAAGGTTGAGAAGAAGCTCAATGACATCCTCTCTCATCCCTGGTATTGTGCTGAATTCGTGAAGAATCCCCTCAATCCTTACGGCTGTCACGGCGGCACCCCTTATGGAAGACAGGAGAACCCTTCTCAGCGCATTCCCAAGGGTAACTCCGTAACCCTTATCAAGGGGACCCAGAACGATCTTTCCGCTAAGGGGGGTGCTTTCCTCGACTCTGATATCAGGTCTTATCTGTTCCAATTTATTTCCCCCCAGACGTACCCTATCGGGCATAGAACTCGACTACGAGCTGTTCCTTGACAGGAACTTCTATCTGTTCGCGCGACGGAAGGGAGACAATATGTCCTTCCTGCTTTTCGGCGTTGAACTCAAGCCAGCCGGGCACGCTCCTGGAAGCGGCTACTTCCAGGTTCTCCTTGAGAACGGCGCTATCCTTGCTTCCCGAGTCCACGGATATAACATCCCCGGCCTTTACAAGGAAACTGGGAATATCAACCTTCTGTCCGTTAACAAGAAGGTGTCCGTGTCTTACGAACTGACGTGCCTGGCTCCTGCTGACACCAAAACCAAGCCTGTATACGACGCTGTCGAGACGCCTTTCCAATATCTGGAGAAAGTTATGACCAGTCTGGCCGGCCATCTTGACCGCAGAAGCATAAAATCTTCTGAACTGGGTCTCGTTGATGCCGTAGAAACGTCTCAGTTTCTGTTTCTCCCGAAGCCGGATACCATATTCGCTCTCCTTGCCCCTTCTCCGGCTCTGCCCATGCTGCCCGGGCTTCGAATTTCTTTTGTTGATGGCGCATTTTTCCGTGTAGCACCTGTCACCCTTGAGGAACAGTTTCGTACCCTCAGCCCTGCAGAGCCGGCACACGGCACCTGTATATCTACTCATTATCTGGATAAACCTCCTTATTCGGCCCGGTTAGACTCTTCTGCGCTTGGGGGGCCTGCATCCGTTGTGGGGGACCGGCGTTTCATCCTTGATCGCATTTACCTGAAGGCCCGCGGCCTGCAAAGAGCGTATTGCCGATTCTCTCCCGGGACCAGGTCCCCTGACGATCACGTCTATCTCCAGCATCCCGTGGTCCTGTACCTGCTTCGCGACCTGCTGAGCCGCCATCTGGGCAGCAAAAGGGGTCGACTTCCTTGCTCCCTTGAAACCAACATTGCCGCCAGAAGCCCAGGAGAGCAAGTTGCCCTGCCTGTCGGTGACACTGATAATGGTGTTGTTGAAAGTCGAGAAAATGTGGGCAACACCATAACTGATGTTTTTCTTTTCCTTCTTTTTGCCTCTTCGCTGGATTCTCTTTGCCACGCGATTATTCCCTCCCTCGCCTTATGCCAGAGCCCTTTACAGGGCCATTATTTCTTGGCTGCGGGCTTTTTCTTGCCCGCGACCGCGCGACGAGGACCTTTCCTTGTCCTCGCATTGGTTTTTGTCTTCTGTCCTCTCACGGGGAGACCGAACTTGTGCCTCATTCCCCTGTAACACCCGATCTCGATGAGTCTTTTGATATTCATCGTGATCTCGCGCCTGAGATCTCCTTCGACCTTGCAGCTTTCTTCGATCTCGGCCCTCAGTTTCTGAGCCTCCTCCTCGGTCAGGTCCTTGACGCGAGTATCCGGGTCGATCGAGGTGGCCTTGAGTATCTTTTTCGCCGTCGTGGGACCGATCCCGAAAATATATGTCAAGGCGATCACAATGCGCTTTTCGCGCGGGATATCCACTCCTGCGATACGTGCCATGTTATGCTACCTCCTCGCTCCCTGTCTCTGTTTGTGCCTTGGGTTCTTGCTGCAAATTATCCTTACGATGCCGTTGCGCTTGATTATTCTGCAGTGTTCGCAGACTTTTTTTACCGATGGCTTGACTTTCATCTGAATCCACGCTCCTCAAAGAAAATCTTTTCGAGCATAACCCATGCTTCGACTTTTTTAAAACCCGTATCATTTATATCTATACACGATCCTTGCACGTGTCAAGTCATAAGGTGATATCTGGACAAGCACCCTGTCCCCGGGCAAAATCCTTATAAAATGCATCCTCATCTTGCCAGACACATGACCCAGAACCTTGTGTCCATTTTCCAGTTCTATCCTGAACATCGCGTTCGGCAATGGCTCCAATACTTTTCCCTTGACCTCGATCATGTCATCTTTCGGCATTCGGCTCCTTCACCCTCCCTGTCGCAATTCGGAGTATCCACCCCTGCTTTTTCGATCGCACAGTCGCTCCTGCCTGTAGGATCCCGGCCATGATCCGCGATCCGCCGCCGGCAGGTTTCCGGCGGAACGCCTCTTACTGCCAGGGCGTTATTACCTCCGGATCTCCACCGGTAACGACTATGGTCTTCTCGAAATGGGCAGCGTCGGAGCCATCAGCCGTAACTACAGTCCATTTATCCTCCAGAGTACAGACCCTCTCACTGCCACTCATTATCATCGGTTCAATGGCAAGGGTCATCCCGCTCTTGAGGGTAACACCCCTTCCCGGGGACCCGTAATTGGGGACCTGGGGTGGTTCATGAAGGTTTCTTCCGATGCCGTGTCCTGCATAATCCCGGACTATTCCATATCCCCTGGGTATTACATAGGACTCAACCGAGAAGCCTATATCCCCCAGGGTGGCACCCTGACGGGCAGCCTGGATCGCCCTCTGGAGGGATTCCCTTGTAACATCGACCAGATCAGCCCTCTCGGGGGATATATCACCTACAGGATAGGTGTAAGCCGCATCGCCGTAGTAACCCTCAATGCACACGCCAACATCAACGCTTACGATATCCCCCTCTTCAAGTCGCCTCTCCCTGGCGGGGATTCCATGGACGATCTCCTCGTTGACGGAAACGCAAAGCGTCCCGGGGAAGGGCCTTGGTATCCCCGGGACCCTGTATCCCTTGAAAGCCGGTTTGCCTCCTGATGAAAGGATATACTCCTCGGCTCTCTCGTCGAGAGTCAACGTATCCAGACCGGGCCTGACAATATCACCGATCATCATCAGGACATCTGCCACTATCTTTCCAGCCTTGCGTAGATGAACCAGGTCCGTCTCGTTCTTTAAAGAGATCATTACCTCTTACCGACTGCCTTTTCTATGTCTTTGACTACAAGATCCCCGTCCTGACTCGCGTCAACACGAACCAGATTGCCTTTGGTCTCGTAATAATCAATCAGGGGCGCCGTTTGCTCTTCATAGACCTCAAGCCTTCGATGAACGACTTCTTCCTTGTCGTCATCCCGCTGCTGGAGCACGCCTCCGCACCTGTCGCAAACGCCTGGCACTTTGGTGTCCTTGAATCTTACGTTATAGATCTCGCCACACTGGCCGCATATCCTCCTGCCGGTAAGACGCTGTACAACAAGTTCTTCGGGAACCTCGAAGAGGATCACTCCGTCAAGTTCCAGCCCCATCCGGCCGAGGAGAAGGTCAAGAGCCTCCGCCTGGGGAACGGTTCTTGGAAAACCGTCAAGGATGAACCCCTTTGCGCAATCAGGTCGAGCCAACCTGTCTTCCATCATGTCGATGATAAGATCATCGGGAACAAGTTTTCCAGAGTCCATATACTCCCTGGCCTTGTTCCCCAGGGGAGTGGAGTTTTTTACGTTTTCCCGCAAGATGTCCCCGGTGGAAATATGCGCTATATCCTGCCTTTCCCTGAGAACAGCAGCCTGCGTTCCCTTTCCCGCTCCGGGTGACCCAAGAAATATCAGTTTCATCACAAATTGTCCCTTCTAGAACTTGAGCAACCCCGAGGTTTTGCCTTTGGATCTCTTGAGGATCCCCTCGTAGTGCCTCATCAGCAATTGCGCCTCTATCTGGTGGACCGTATCAAGGGCCACACCTACCACGATCAGGACCGCGGTGCCTCCGAAATAAAAGGTTGTAATACCCATCATACGGGTCATCAATGTCGGAAGTAGCGCCACCCCCGCCAGAAAGACAGCCCCGCCAAGGGTTATCCTGGACATAATCTTCTCGATGTAATCAGCAGTAGGTTTTCCTGGCCTGATTCCCAGAACGAATCCACCATATTTCTTCATGTTATTTGCTGTATCGGCAGGGTCAAAGACCACAGCGGTATAAAAATACGAGAAGAAGATAATCAGAAGCACATAGAGAGCCATGTAGACAAAACTGTCAGGCGCAAGCAGGCGCTGTATAACTCCCGATATATCACCAGAAAAGAACCTGACGATAGTGGACGGGAAAAGCAGTACCGATGACGCGAAAATGATCGGGATAACGCCGGCCTGGTTAACTTTCAAGGGAATAAAGGTGCTCTGACCTCCATAGACCTTGTTACCCACAACTCTTTTTGCGTACTGCACCGGCAATCTGCGCTGACCCTCCTGTAGAAGCACGCAGCCAGCTATAACGATTATCATCAGCACAACCGCAAGAGTGATCACCAGAACGCTCATCTCTCCCATGGTCATAAGAGACCAGGTCCTGACGATCGCTTCCGGAAGCCTTGCGACTATCCCCGCGAAGATCAAAAGTGATATTCCGTTGCCAATGCCATGATCGCTGATCTCTTCGCCCAGCCACATTACAATCAGCGAACCGGCAGTTACGGTCACAATAGCGGCTATGAACCCCAGGGCCCCGCCGGTAAAAATACCCAGGTTGCCAAGCCAGAAAGTCATTCCTACAGCCTGGACAAGGGCAAAGAACACAGTGCCTATACGGGTGTACTGGACTATCTTTTTCCTCCCCTGCTCCCCTTCCTTCTGAAGTTTCTCAAGGGCAGGGAATACAACTACCAGGAGTTGCATAACTATGCTGGCATTGATGTAGGGAGCCACGCCAAGGGCAAATACGCTGAACCTTCTCAGCGCGCCTCCGGCGAACAGATCAAGAAACCCGAGTATCCCGCCCTGCTCGAAGAGCTGCGACATAGCCTCGGCATCCACTCCGGGAGTCGGGATATGGGTCCCGAGACGGAAAAGGAAAAGAACTCCCAGAGTGAAAAGTATCTTGCGCTTGAGGTCCGGCAGTCTGAAAGCATCCCGAAAGGCGTCAAGCACCTAGACCACCTCTATCTTCCCGCCCGCGGCTTCGATCCTGGCTGCAGCCTGTTTGCTGAAGGCGTTTGCCTTTACGGTAATCGCCCGGGAAATTTCTCCCTTGCCAAGAACCTTGACGGGCAGGCGGTCGTTGCTGATCAGCCCCGCCAGAAGCATTTCGGGTATCCCGACCTCGCTCCCAGCCTCGAAAGAATCTTCGATCCGTTCAATATTGACCACCTGGAAGCTTTTTTTGAAACGCGCGTTGCTGAAGCCGCGTTTTGGGGTCCTTCTGGAAAGGGGCATCTGCCCCCCCTCAAAACCGGGGCGTACTCCACCGCCGCTGCGGGCCTTCTGTCCCTTGTGACCCTTGCCTGCAGTCTTTCCTGTTCCGCTTCCCGCGCCCTGTCCCAGCCTTTTGGGCTTTCTCTTTGACCCGGGAGCAGGCCTCAGTTCATGTAATTCCATGAGCCTCTCCCCCTATTCCGCAACATTTTCCCAGACGACGAGATGAGAGACGGTGTCAATCATCCCTCTTATCTGGGGAGTGTCTTCATGCGTCACTGTGTGCCCCATTTTCCTGAGGCCAAGTGCCACGACCGTCCTGGCCTGCCTTGGAGAGCGGCCTATGGTGCTTTTTACAAGCTTGATACTGACCTTGGCCATGACCCTGGCCCCCCTAGACCTGCTGAGCCTGACGGATATCCTTGCCCCGGAGACGCATTACCTCTTCGGGGGTACGGAGACCCTTCAGTGCCTGCATCGTAGCATAGGCTACGTTAACAGGGTTGGATGTTCTCCCGATAACCTTTGTGAGAACATCGCTTACCCCTCCCAGCTCCATGATCGCGCGGACTACAGCGCCGGCAATGACGCCCGTACCGGGAGCAGCCGGTTTCAGAAGAACCTCGGCAGCTCCAAAATGCCCGATTATGTCATGGGGAATGCTTCTGCCGACCTTCTTGAGTTCGACCTGGTTTTTCTTTGCCTTGTCGATACCCTTCCGGATAGCTTCGGAGATCTCCCGTGCCTTCCCGATGCCGATCCCGACATTGTGCGCTTCGTCGCCTACTACGACCAGGACGCTGAACTTGAACCTTTTTCCGCCCTTGACGACTTTGCTGACCCTGTTTATCGATACAACTCTTTCAGCCATTTCCTGCCCTTTTGGGCCGCCGTTATTGCCCCTCATATCCTGCACCCTCCTTACAGCTTCAGGCCGGCTTCGCGGGCCGCGTCGGCAAGTGCCTTTACGTTGCCGTGATACATATGACCGCCGCGGTCGAAAAGGACCTGTGTTATGCCCTTCTCGATAGCCCTCTGGGCGATCAGTTTGCCGACGTTCTTTGCCGCTTCAAAATCCCCGTCACCATTGGAGTTCGACCTGATATCCTTCTCCAGGGTCGACGCGGCGGCTATGGTGTGCCCCCTGGTATCATCGATCAACTGGGCATACATATGATTCAGGCTCCTGAACACCGAAAGGCGAGGGCGCTCGCCGGTACCGGAAAGGGTCCGGCGAAGACGGCGATGGCGAATCAGTCGCATATCGTTACGTGTCCGTTTTTTCATCCTGCCCATCACCTCACTGACTAGGCTCCGGCCTTGCCGGCTTTTCTCGAAACACTTTCGCCGGCATACCTTATACCCTTGCCCTTATATGGCTCGGGTGGCCTGAAACCCCTGATTATCGCCGCTGTGTGACCCACGGCCTGTTTATCTATTCCTGTAACCGTAATTTTTGTCGGTCCGTCCGTTGATATCTCGATCCCGCTGGGGGGTTCAAATTCGACCGGGTGGGAGAAACCCAGGTTCATGACCAGAGTCTTTCCCTGCATCTGGGCACGCCATCCCACACCTACGATCTCCAGACGCCTTTCAAAACCCTGGCTGACCCCGGTGATCATGTTGTTCACCAACGCCCTGACCATCCCGTGAAAGGCCCTGGTCTTTTTTTCGTCGTTCTGCCGGGTTACCTTTACCGAACCATCCTCTACAGCCACGTCAATACCCGCGACCAGATCTACCGAAAGTTCGCCTTTCGGACCTTTGACCTTGACCTTGCTTTCCTCCACTGCCAGGGTGACCCCGGCCGGCATGCCGATCAGTTTTCTGCCAATTCTAGACAACCAGGACACCCCCTACCAAACATAACAGACGACTTCGCCACCGAGACCGTGGGTCCGGGCTTCGGAATCGGGCATCATCCCTTTTGATGTAGAGATGATCGCGGTTCCAAGTCCCTTCAATACACTCGGAAGTTCGTCCTTCTGAACATAGATCCTTCGCCCCGGTTTGCTGATCCTCCTGAGTCCCTGTATGACTCTTTCCCTCTGCGGCCCGTAGGTCAAAAACAGACGGAGCGTAGCATAAGGTTTCTTGGGATCATTGACGACCTTGAAATTCCTGACGTACCCCTCTTCTTTGAGTATCTTCGCAATAGCAAGTTTTACTTTGCTAAGGGGCATATCAACAGTTTCATGGTAGACCATGTTAGCGTTCCGGATGCGCGTGAGCATGTCCCCTACAGGGTCATTCACATACATCGCAATAGCCTCCTTGATCGCATCCCGTGCTACCAGCTGGACTTGACGACACCGGGAATTTTACCTTCCCGGGCCAGCTTCCGGAAGCAACAGCGACACATATTAAATTGCCTCATGTAGGCGTGCACTCGACCGCAGATAGGACACCTGGTGTAGGCTCTCACCTTGAACTTGGGTTCCCTGGCGGCCTTTATTCTCATAGCTTTTCGGGCCATTCGCTACATCTCCTCCCTTACCGGTTGAAAGGCATTCCCAGAGCCTGAAGCAGGCTCATCGCCTCTTCATCCGTCCTGGCGGTAGATACTATGGAAATATTCATACCCCTGATCCGGCTGACCTTGTCGTATTCGATCTCGGGGAATATTAACTGTTCCCTGAGGCCGAGGTTGTAATTTCCACGACCATCGAATCCTTTCGCGGACAGTCCCTGGAAATCCTTGATCCTCGGCAGGGCGACCGCAATAAGCCTGTCGAGAAATTCCCACATTCTGGAACCTCTCAGTGTCACGGAACACGCTACCGGCATTCCCTCTCGAAGCTTGAAACCCGCAACGGATTTCTTGGCCCGCTTCATCATGGGCTGCTGGCCCGTTATGGTCCGAAGTTCAGATATCGAGGCCTCCATATACTTGTAGTCAACCTTGGCCTCTCCAACTCCGATATTGACAACGACCTTCTGCACCCTCGGAACCTGCATAATGTTGGAATATCCAAACTGCTTCTGCAGGCGTCCGGTTATCTCGTTTTTGAACATATCTGCCAGACGCGGCATAATCCCGTCGCCTCCCCGTTACACCTTATCTATTATTTCGCCGCACTTTTTGCAGACGCGAACCTTGCGACCGTTCTCAAGAAAAGCACGCCCAACCCTGGTCGCCGCACCACACGCAGTGCATACGAGCTTGACCTTGCTGGAGTAAATGGGAGCCTCCTGCTTGACTATTCCGCTCTGAGGATTCTTTGCTGAGGGCTTTACGTGTTTGGTGACAATATTGACACCCTCGACAAGAACCATTTCCCTGACTGGAAAATGCCTCAGCACCTTGCCTTCCTTTCCCTTGTCCTTGCCAGAGATGACGTGCACCCTGTCACCCTTGCGAATACGCATTTTGCTCATTGCCCGAGTCCTCCTACACTACTTCCGGTGCCAGGGATACGATCCTCATGAACCGTTTCTCCCTGAGCTCGCGTGCCACGGGGCCAAAAATACGGGTTCCCCTCGGGTCTCCGTTGTTGTCGATAAGTACGGCCGCGTTGTCATCAAACCTGACGTAGGATCCGTCACGCCTCCGAATTTCCTTTTTGGTCCTTACTATGACGGCCTTTACAACATCGCCCTTTCCAGCGTTACTGTTGGGTATGGCTTCCTTGACGGAAGCGACCACTATGTCTCCGACGCTGGCGTATCTTTTTTTGCTTCCCCCGAGCACCTGGATGCACATTATCTTTTTTGCGCCGGAATTATCGGCGACCTTCATCTTTGTCCGGAGCTGGATCATTCGTTATGCCCCCTTCTCCTGGCTACCGCCAAGAACCGGCGCACGTTCGATGATCTCCACGACCTTCCAGCGTTTGCACCTGCTGAGAGGCCGTGTCTCCTCTATACGGATCCTGTCCCCGATACGGCAGCTCTCTTCCTCGTCATGAGCCATGAATTTCTTGCTCCTCAGAACGGGTTTGCCGTAGAGAGGGTGCTTGGCCATCCGATCGACCTTTATGACCACCGTCTTTGACATGCGGTCACTAACGACTGTGCCGACTCTTGTCTTTCGGGAAATTACCTTTTCATCCATTGCCTTTCCCTCCTACGCCGGGCGCCCGGGCCCGATCTCCTTTTCGCGCATCACCGTCAGGACCCTGGCTATGGATCTCTTGACGTCACCTATACGGCCGGTATTGCTCAACTGACCGATGGCATGCTGGAAACGGAGATTGAAAAGTTCTTCCTTGAACATTTTGTGCTTGTCGGAAAGTTCTTCTAAGGACAATTCGCGCAGTTCCCTGCTATTCATCCTTATTCACCACCCATTCCATCACGGGAGACAAGGCGGACCTTGATCGGAAGCTTGTGGGAAGCCGTCAGAAAAGCCTGCTCTGCTATCTCCCTTGACACTCCTGATATCTCGAACATGATCCTGCCCCTTTTGACGGGAGCGACCCAGAATTCCGGATTTCCCTTTCCCTTTCCCATACGCGTTTCAAGGGGTTTTTTGGTAAAGGGGTGATCAGGGAATATCCTGATCCATGTCTTTCCGCCCTTTTTCATCTTACGGGAAATCGCCACACGAGCCGCTTCTATCTGTCTCGCTGTTATCCAGGCGCATTCCAGGGCCTGGAGACCATACTCACCGAAGGCAACCGTCTTTCCACCTTTTGCCATCCCGCTCAGGGGACGGCGGAAAGGTTTGCGATACTTGACCCTTTTTGGCATCAGCATCTTCGCTTACCTCCTCTCGGCCGTATCCTGCTGGATTCCGGCTGGAGCAGGCCGCACTGCCTGACCCTTGTATATCCAGACCTTGATGCCGATTATTCCGTAGATGGTCCTTGCTTCGGCAAAACCGTAGTCGATATCAGCCCTCAGTGTCGAGAGGGGAAGGCGCCCCTCAAGATACCATTCGGTCCTGGCTATTTCAGCCCCGCCGAGCCTTCCGCTGCACTGGATCTTGATCCCCTCGGCTCCAGCCTTTGTAGCCCGGAATATTGACTGTTTCATTGCCCTCCGGAAACTGACCCTTCTTTCAAGGGCCGATGCCACTCCCTCGGCAACAACCTGTGCTTCCTTGTCGGGATTCTTTATCTCCTGGACATTTATCATGACCTTGCCGCCGGTCAATTCCTGGAGTTCTTCCCTGACCTTCTGGATTTCGGTCCCACCCTTGCCTATTACGACACCAGGCCGGGCGGTCCATATTGTAAAACGGATAACCTTGCCGATGCGTTCTATCTCTACCTTCGCCACTCCGGCGTTGGCCCACCTTTTCATTATCCACTTCCGGAGACGCAGATCCTCGTGCAGTTTGGCGGCATAATCTCTTCCGCCCGCATACCATCTGGACTCCCAGTCGCGAACTATACCAAGTCTGTACCCAACGGGGTGTACTTTCTGGCCCAACGGTCAACCCTCCCTAGCGCTCGGCAACCACAACGGTTATATGACTGGTGCGGTGCTTGTAGCCGTGCACCCTTCCCATCGAAACCGGCTGCCACCGCTTCATTGATGGACCCTGGTCCGCATATGCCCTGACAATGACCAGGCGGTCCATGTCCATTCCGTAATTATGCTCCGCGTTTGCAATAGCGCTTTTCAGGACCTTTTCTACGACCCTGGCCGCATCTTTGGGGGTAAAACGCAGCTCATCCAGAGCCTTCCCCGCTTTTTTGCCGCGGATCAGATTGAGGACCTGTCTCGATTTGGTAGGTGACACGCGCACCTGCCTTGCAACTGCCCTGGCTTCCATAAACAGCCCCTCCTAACGGACGCGGGTGTGGCGTTCCTGTCCGGCGTGACCGCCGAACTTGCGCGTGGGCGCGAACTCCCCAAGCTTGTGCCCCACCATGTTCTCGCTGATAAAGATCGGAATATGTGTCCTGCCGTTATGAACGGCTATAGTATGCCCGATCATGTCCGGAACAATAGTTGAACGCCTGGACCACGTCTTTATGACCTTTTTCTTGCCCTCCTCGTTCATTACTTCCACTTTTCTCAGAAGTTTCTGTTCGATAAAGGGTCCCTTCTTAGTGGAACGAGCCATTACCGTCCCTCCCTGCCACTACTTGTCAAAACGGCGCCGTACTATGTTCTTGTCCGACGGCTTGCGTTTTCTGGTTCTGTACCCCTTTGCGGGTGTTCCCCAGGGGGATACAGGGTGCTTGTGCGACTTGCTTCGCCCTTCGCCACCACCGAGTGGGTGGTCAACAGGGTTCATGACCATTCCGCGGACGTGGGGACGACGCCCCAGCCAACGAGTCTTGCCAGCCTTGCCCGATGTGAGGTTCTCGTGATCCTCGTTTCCTATCTGGCCAACTGTAGCCATGCATTCGAGCAGGGCAAGTCTGAGTTCTCCGCTGGGAAGCCTTATGAAAGCCTTTTTGCCTTCCTTGGCCATCAACTGTGCCGACGTTCCCGCCGAGCGGACCATCACCCCACCCCTGCCGGGCTCAAGTTCAATATTATGGATGAAGGTACCCACCGGTATATCCCTCAGTTTGAGAGCATTGCCCGGCCTGATGTCGGAATCTGGACCCGCGACTATGGTATCGCCAACGCCAAGTCCCACCGGGGCAAGGATGTATCTCTTCTCCCCGTCGGCATAATGTATCAGCGCGATCCGGGCAGAGCGGTTGGGATCGTATTCGATTGCCGCAACCTTGCCGGGAACTTCAAGTTTGTCCCTCTTGAAATCAATGATCCTGTAAAGCCTCTTGGCACCACCGCCGCGATGGCGCATGGTAACCCTGCCGAGATTATTCCTTCCCGCGGTCTTCTTCAGGCTTACGACAAGGGACTTCTCCGGCTCCTTTTTTGTGATCTCCTCAAAAGAGGAGGTCGTCATGGTTCTTCGTCCAGGTGTGTATGGTTTATATTTTTTGATACCCATATCCGTATCCTCCCCGACTACGCGTTAGCGCCTTCAAAGAACTCAATGCGCTCGCCGGCCGCGACCGTTACGACAGCCTTCTTCCAGGATCTCGACTTGCCGAGGAAGGCGCCCATTCTTTTGGGCTTTGGCCTCATGTGGATGGTGCTGACCTTTACAACCTTCACCTTGAAGAGTTCGACAACCGCATCCCTGACCTCTATCTTGTTGGCCCGGGGGTGAACCTCGAAAGTATACTTGTTCTGCTCCATCATGCGGCTGCTCTTCTCTGTAATAACGGGCCTTATGATGATATCCTGCGGCATTTCCTTCATGCCCCGTACACCTCCTCGATCTTTCGGGCAGCATCCAGGGTAAGAATGAGGTGCCTGTGATTCAGGATGTCGTAGACGTTAATACTATCGACATGGAGAAGCATCAGACCCGGAATGTTACCCGCGGACCTGGAGACGGCAACGTTGCTCTCACTCACCATAACCAGAGGTTTCTTGGACGCCTCGGCCACGTTGAGAAAGGACACCATCATCTTCGTGCTCGGTTTATCCATATCGATCCTGTCCAGAAGTATAAGGCTTCCCTCGCCGGCTTTAAGCGAAAGGGCACTTCTGATCGCGAGCCTTCTGACCTTGCGATTGACTTTCTGGTGGTAATCCCTTGGGTGCGGCCCATGAGTGATACCGCCGCCGACCCATATGGGGGATCTCCTGCTGCCGTGCCGCGCCCTGCCTGTATGTTTCTGTTTCCAGGGTTTCTTGCCACCGCCCCGCACGTCAGCGCGAGTTTTGGTGGAATGTGTTCCCTGCCTCGCATTGGCCTGCTGTGCCACAACCACCTGATGCATGGCCGGCACATGGACCGGGGCCGCGAATACCGCTTCGGAAAGGTTTTCTTCGCCTATGACCTCTCCCTGAAAATTCATTACCTTCACAGTCGGCATGGTATCCCTGCCTCCTTACCGTGCTGCCCCGTCCTGCTTGCGGATCATTACGAGTCCGTTCCTCGGACCCGGAATGGCACCTTTGACAAGCAGAAGGTTGTTTTCGATATCAACGCCAGCAATGGAAAGGTTTTTTACCGTAACTCTTTCTCCACCCATCCTGCCAGGCATTGTTTTGCCTTTGAAAATATGTCCAGGATAACTGCTGGCTCCTGCTGACCCGGGCTGGCGGTGAAACTTGGACGCGCCATGGCTCCCGGGGCCACCCTGGAAATGGTGCCGTTTGATGACTCCAGCAAAACCTTTTCCCTTACTCTTGCCGGTAACATCAACGGTATCTCCCTCCTGGAAAAGGTCTACAGAAACAACCTTGCCAGGTTCGTACTCCCCTGTGTCGTCAACACGGAACTCGCGGATCCATCTTGTTGGCTCGAGTCCCTTTTTTTCGAACACACCCCTGTAAGGCCTGGGAAGTTTCTCGGCTTTGACCTTTCCGAAACCAAGGCTGACCGAGGTGTACCCGTTCTTCTCCATTGTGCGAACCGCAACCACCGTACAGGGACCTGCCTCTATAACGGTGACCGGGACAGAATGCCCCTTTTCGTCGTAGATCTGGGTCATGCCCAGCTTGCGACCAAGAATTCCCATACTCATTTGTCGCATCTCTCTCCTTTTCAGCTCAGTGCTCCCCCACTACAGCTTGATCTGTATGTCAACTCCGGAGGGGAGATTCAGCTGCATAAGCGACTCCATGGTCTTTTGCGTAGGGTCGATGATATCAATGAGCCTCTTATGCGTCCTCATTTCAAACTGTTCCCTGGCATCCTTGTCCTTGTGAGGGGACTTGAGGACCGTAAACTTGTTGATCTCCGTCGGGAGGGGGATAGGCCCGGAAACCTTGGCCCCCGTGCGCTGTGCCGTCTCCGCTATCTGAAACGCGGAGGAGTCCAGTGCCCTGTGATCGAACGCCTTGAGCTTGATCCGGATCTTCTTTGCCACTGCGACTTCCTCCCTATGATCCTAGTTATCCAGAATTTCGGTCACGACGCCGGCGCCAACGGTC
>NPIE01000068.1_pt1 | contig 60068 bp, 59 predicted proteins | sample 8637661 | NCBI WGS metagenome assembly NPIE01 (sample SAMN07420842, study PRJNA396082) | bioreactor metagenome | isolation source: sample BA12 brine-fed electro-methanogenic bioreactor BA | place: Japan: Kochi | collected 2016-12-09 | reverse complement strand
TGCATCGATCGTGTACTGGTAGGGGCTTCCCGACCCGATGGTATATGATGGATTTGCTGAACTGCAAATGGTATATGCCACTGCTGGCGATAACATGATGGTGGCCACCAGAAGTGCCGCCGAAACTGCCAAAAATCCTCTGGTCATGTAATCCTTCCTCCGATTCCTCTCTAAACATATTCACATACTGAGCTTAAATATTCTCCCCTCTGACAAGAACCGCCCTGCTGACCGGCTCTCAAGGAACTGAGTATTCTTCACATATATAGACTTTCGTGGCCGTATTCCTTCGGAAAATGCCACCGTGGATTTCTATTTTGAGTTTGAAATGATTAACATATAAATAATTCGTGACCCATCCTGTAACGTGAGCGGCTAGTCTCTGAATATCGCCCGAAGTCGGCTTTGATGAGGGTCGTTTCTATGAGGTCGTTCCGATCCGCCGGGTGGAGTAGGAGGTGATGGTGGTGATGGTGGTGGAGGTGATGGTGGTGGAGGTGATGGTGGTGGAGGTGATGGTGGTGGTGGCGGAGGTGGTTAAGGAGGTGATGGTTAAGGAGGGGCTACGTCTCCGGCATCTGAGATATCGCCACGTCAAAACGGCTCTTGGAACCTGGCGTATAAGGTCCCTCAAGATCGCGGAGCAAGAGCCCCCTATAACCCTGATCCAACGACCACCGGAAGAACTCCAGCGCCTTCTCCGGATCGCCGATGATCCTCTCCTGGGCAAGGAATACTCTAGCAGATAAGGGATCTTTTGCCACGCCTTTCAGAGTCTTTCTCAATGCTCGTCTCCTCTCGGCGTAGCCCTTATCGATCGGCTCCTCCCCATTAAGGTAGAGGAGGTCTGACGCCGCGAAGGAGGCGGTCGCCGAATCTCTCGGCCTTCTCCTGAGGTTGATCCTTGCCACCATCTCCGGCAGGGGCGATATCTTCCCCTGCTGGACGAGAACGACCTCCCCCTCCATGACGAAGTTGCCCTCGACCGTCATCATCACCTCTGCCAGGTCTGAAAGGGGCTGGGTCACGTTTCGAAGACGGCTCGAATATATGAAGACCTGGTCGTTGAACTTGTGGACCTGGACCCTCAGCCCGCCATACCAGACGACGTAAGATGCAAGCCCAGCCCTCTTTATCGCCTCGGCAGGGATTCTCTCCCGCCCCAGTGGCATGAGCCTGACGGGATTTGGCGGCGCCAATTTCACCTCAAATATCTCTCCTCGAAAGGCGTTGAGGGCGACCATCCCAAAATCCGGGAGGCGAGCATACGCCCTCTTTACCACCGCCTCATCGACGGAGAAGGCGTTCCCGATGGCCGCCGAGATGAGAGAGGGCCCAAGGCCCGCTGCCGTCCTCCCCAGAACGGTCCTCGCTATGTACTTCGCCTCGAGGGGGGAGGCGTTGAGAAAAAGACCCTTCAGGATGGCCTTCTTTCTGAAAAGGGACCCTGGACCCTTTTGAGCTGAGATCTGGCGGAGGGCGTCGTAAACAGATAAAGAGTCCATCGGAGCCGGGGTCAGGGTCTGTTGAGACCGGCTCAGAACCATCATCTCCGCCATATCTCCGAGGTCGGGCCTCCGCCCTCTTTCGAAATCCAGCTGAGATGAGAGCTCCCCTAAAACCTCCCCCAGGGTTTCGGGCCCGATACCCATCTCCCGCAGTTCCCAGGGGGGCCAAAGCCGGCCCGATATGAGCCTGACGATGGGTCGGATCGTCTCAGGCGGGAGGCTTTTGAGAAGGTACGCCAGTGGTCCGGCTTTTTCGTCTCTCCGATCCTCTCTGGACGCCGCCTCCAGAGCCTTTGCTATATCTATGTAGGGGGGCATTGGATGCTACCGCTCGATCTTGACGTCCTTCAGCCCTGAGGTCATATCCTGGATCTGGTCGACGGCGCGGTCCAGATCTTTGAGAAAGGCCTCGGTCCGCTCAGTGGTGACGGCCCCCGGCGCCGAGGCAGCGATGAGCCCTTCCTGCTCCAGGACCCGCAGCGAGTATCGGACCTTGTGGCTGGGTATCCCCGTCTCTTCGGCCAGCTTGAGGATCCCGATCGGCTCGTTCTCCACCACGTATTTGAGGATGATAAGGTGCCTTCTAAGCATCTCAAGCTCTCTTTTCACCTTCTCAGTCAGCATATTTTCACATCCGATCTCAGCTTCCATAACAATATTTATTAAGCAATCTCGATGCCTTATAATTCCGTCGATTGGCACGGTGCGTATTATCCTTTGCGATCTTGGCCTTCATCCCACGATGATGACCATTTTTTGCTGAAGAGTCCTCCTTCATCACCCAAAAGGATATCTTAATTTTTATATTATCATTCATATCTTTCACATATTCATAATCCCGGATCGGCACAGGTTTCAATATGCCAGAATATGTCATGCCAGAACAGCCGCCTCTCACCCCTCACCAGTTATTTCGAATCAATAGGTTAATATATGTGTGGCTCGTTGCTAGTATTACAAAATCATGAAGAGTTGGACTTCGGATTATGGTGCCCCGAAAGGCTTTTTCGGTGCAAGGATGTTTGGTGGTCTGAAGATGCTGCGAACCTTGAACTCGGGGGCTGACCTGGCACAGCTTACTCCATGCGACGGCGAGCTGGTCATAGCCTTTGTGCCCACAAACCGCGAAATCTATAGAGTGCTCCAGGCTTGCCACCAGCTTAAAACCGTTTATGTCCATCCGGATACTTTCAAGGAGATGCCATGTGTGGGCCAGACCCTCTTTTACATGCAGAAGGTCAAACTGGTGGTGGACGCCGACGTTCCCAAAAGCTCTCCTCAAGAAAGAGAGGACGCCCTCCAGAGCGGAGAGGAAGTCCCCCCCCAAACTCACCTCCCCGGGATCGTTATGGTCTCCCGCTGACCGAGTTGGAGAAAGGGCCAGGCCACAGGATTCATCGTAGATGTGTGCGAGCATTTACCTGAAACGCGTCAGTTTATTATAGTCAGATATCAGACCGCCTTCTCCTCACGAAGTCTATGCCGTGCTTGGAGACGACGCGGCTCATTTTCTGCTCTTCTTTGCCCAGGATTTGGGGGGACGAGACGCCGGTTACCACCAGCATCGTTCTGATGCCGTTGTCGAGGCTCGGATCGATCTGGGCACCCCAGATGATCCGGGCGTCGGGGTTGATCCTTTCGTAGACCTCTTCGACCACCGTCTCGGCATCGGAGATCGTCATGTTCGAACCTCCCACCACGTTGACCAGCGCCGAGGTCGCGCCCGAGATTTCCACGTCCAGGAGGGGGCTTCGGAGGGCTTTGATCACCGAATCCTTGCTCTTCATCTCGCCTTCCGCCTCTCCGAGACCGATCATCGCGACCCCTCCGTTGGACATTATCGTCCTGACGTCGGCGAAGTCCAGATTTATCAGCCCCGGCCTTGTGATCAGCTCCGTTATCCCCTTGACAGAGCGCATCAAAACCTCATCTGCCACCTTGAAGGCCGCCTGAAGGGGCAGATCGGGGACGACCTCGAGGAGCCGGTCGTTGGGCACCACGATGACGGTGTCCGAGACCTCCCTCAACCGTTTTAGCCCCACATCGGCGTTGGCCATCCTTATCGCCCCCTCGGCGGCGAAGGGTAGGGTCACCACCGAGATGGTGAGGGCGCCCAGCTCCCTCGCCACCTCGGCGACGACCGGAGCGGCTCCTGTCCCCGTCCCGCCGCCGAGGCCGCACGTGATGAAGACCATATCCGCCCCCTCCACAGAGGCCCTGATATCGTCGATGCTCTCTCTCGCCGCCTCCTCTCCGATGGACGGAAGGCTTCCCGCCCCCAGGCCCCGAGTGGTGCGTCGCCCGATGAGGACGCGCCTGTCAGCGTTTATGTGGAGGAGGTGCTGGGCGTCGGTGTTCATGGCGAAGAGCTCTGCGCCTTCGATCCCGGTCTCGGCGAGCCGCTCGATGGTGTTGGACCCTCCACCGCCGCAGCCGATCACCCTGATAACCGTCGTGAGCTGTTCCAGAACCGCAACGAGATCCTCATCCTTCTCCCTGGCTCTCGACTGGGCCTGTCGGATATCGATATCCTCGTCGTACTCCACGGCTCTTGACGGAGTAGGCCGGCCCTCGAGCTCAGCTCTGTTAAGAGCCTCATCTATAATCGACTTCACGTCCATCACCTGGGCTTCTTAGATTCTGACCATGCAGCTTATTGGTATATGGATTTTTTCATAGTTGCCCTGGAATGGATCTCAAAAGCCCCTCACCGGGGCCCTCCAAGGGCACTATTGTTCCTTCGAAACAAGATATTCTCGCACCAGCGCAAAATAAGGGGCAGCACCTCTGCTGCCCCTCATCCATCATTGCCTGGTCATCCCTCCGACTTCTCTCCACCGACCTCCCTTCTGGTCTCGTTCAGGGAGCTCGCCATCGCTCCGAACCCGAGGCTTATCGATATCAGCTCAATTACAGACCCCGCATAGGGTATGAGGAATAGGACGCTCAGGATCACGTAGCCCAAAACGAAGGCGGGAACGTCTCCCAGGCTCCTGTTCAGGGAGGAGGCGATCCATCTTCCCAGACTGAAGGAGACAAAGAGGTTTGCGAGCAAGAGGGCGGCGACGAAGAGCGCCAGGAGGAGTAGCCCCAGGGGGATTCCCACCACGCTGATCATCGATATGACTATCAGGACCACTGATGCGACGATCAGCCCAAAGCCCAGAAGAGCCTTGACCGTGGGCGATCTCCTCGTCTCTCGATCGACAGTGAAAACCCCTCTTGGAAAGAGTTTCAGGATCAGGATGCCGACGATGAGAAAGCCGAGGATCATGAGGATGCTTAAGGTCGAGATGAAGGCCTCGGCCTTCTCCTCCGCCTCTTCCTCCTCCACCATCTTGTACTTGACGTCTCCCGCGGTTCCGGCGTTCTCGAAGCTTCCGGCGTTGACCCAGAGGGTGCCCGCCACGTTCCCGCCGTTGTAGACGTCACCGCCGGAGATGGCGGCGTCCCTTCCTATCTCCGAGGAGGAGAGGATCCTCACCGTCCCCCCCGCCATCACTACGTTCCTCTCGACGTCGCCTCGAAGGTCTATCGTCCCTCCCGCGGCCACGATCTTTCCGCCGACGTCTTCGTTGATCTCGACGTTGCCCCCAAAGACGATCAGGTCTTCCTTGATGGGAGCGTCTATCGAGACGGTCCCTCCGACGATGACGGCGCTATCCACTGGAGCGTTGACGTAAACGGTGTTGCCTCCAGCGAAGAGGTCGTCCTCAACAGGCGAGTCGATGGAGACCACATCACCGCTCATGTACTCCAGAGCAACGGCAGACGATGATGCTGCCAGGATCGATATCAGAAGCAGTCCGTACAACCATCTCATTCGGATCACCCTTCTTAAATGAATTTTATAGAATAAGTAAATTATGTTTAAAAAGTACCGCGCCGTCAGAGGATATAGACCGTCGGCGATGTCAAGCCGATAAAACTGATCTGCAGGAGCCCCGATAAAAAAGAGATGTTTTTGAGATCAAACTCAGGTCGCGGCTTTTGCGGCCACCCTCAAGAAGAGACCTCGTAGGTCACCACCACCTGAGATCTCACCTCCACCATCCCCGGTTCGGGAGAGCGCCCCATATCGATCGGGTCGAACATCCCGGCCCAGGAGAGATCGAAGATGTACATCATATCGAGGGGGTCGAAGATGGCAGGTTGTTGGAGGATCTGGGGCCGCGAGGGCTCGAATATCTCCAGCCTCTCACCGAGAACGAGGCCCGCGGCGGAGGCGAGATCTCTGGCCTCATCCTCGGCGTCGTCGATGGCCTTCTGCCGCGCTTCGGCGACCGCCTCGGCGGCGTCCACCAGATCATACCCCGATATCTCGGCCTCTGCCCCCTCGGACCTGGCCGTCTCGATGGTCCTGTTGATCAGATCTTCGTCTTCTGCATCGAATCTGATGACCACCTGTTCTTTTACCAGGTTCACGGCGTCGCTCGCGACGATCGCGCAGGTGGTGTTGTTGCAGACCTTGCTTTTGGTCTGGATGCTCTGGACGCTTCTGCCGCGGCCGGACGAAACGGCCTCTCTCTTTAAACCAACGTCCATCAGAGCCTCTATCGTTCTGTTCAGGGCGTCGGAGTTGGCGATCGACGCCTCGGTGAGGTTATCATCCTCGGTCGAAACGCTGATGGTTACAAAGACCGTGTCGGCCGGGAGGGCGACTTTGCCTTCACCGACGACGGTCAGGGTGGGGGCGTCCTCAGCCGCCCCCGAAAGGGTCAGAAGATAGAGCAGGCTCAAAAGAATCGCTATAGCCTTCATGCCATTCATCACCTCAGGCCAAGAGTAAAGACCGTAAAGGACTTTAAATTTTACGGTTCTTTTGGAGATCTGAGATCTCCCCAAAATATATTCGTTAAAACGTAGGACTATGCTGAGGTGAAAGAAACTTGGAGAAGAGAGCTCGAGCATGGAGACGTGAGGCCAGGGGGAAGGCGAGGTCCCTTTATCTCTGGGCCGACGGCCTCAGCCACGGCGGTCTCAGCTTAGCGGTCCAGGCTCTTCGAAGCTTCAATGAAGCCCGGGGATCGGAAGCTGCCGCGGCCATCTCCTACTACGCCCTCTTCTCCCTCTTTCCTTTTCTTATCATCATGGTGGTGATCAGCAGCTCTCTTTTGCAGAACCAGGAGGTTCAGGTCCAGATCTTCAACCTGGTGGGGGAGGTTCTGCCGCCGGGGGAGGAGCTGGCTCAGGAGAGCATGAAGCGGATTCTGGAGCTGGGCAGCATTCCGCCAGCTCACAATATCTTCAAGGAGAACATCCAGCAGATCTTGGACCTTCGGGTTCCGGCAGGGGTCGGCGCGGCTTTTGGTCTCATCTGGGCCTCGACTTCGGTCTTCACGGCCCTGGCCACCAACATCAACCGGGCCTGGCAGGGAGCTTCCCGGCGAAACTTTCTGAAGTGGCGGCTTTTTGGCCTCGCCATGGCAGGATCCCTCCTGACGTGCCTTCTGATCCTCTCCCTGATCCTCTCTGGCCTCTTCGGTCTCGTCTCCCGGTTTCGTGGAGGAAGCGTTCCCTTCTCCGAGGTGTGGTATCTCGAAGTGCTCCGTTTGCTGGTTCCCGTGCTTCTCGTATTCCTGACGGCCTCCGTCCTGTACCTCTGGGCTCCCGACGCCGAGGTGAGATGGCGAGAGGCCGGATGGGGGGCAGTGGTGGCCACCTCTTTTTGGGAGGTGACCAAGGGGTGCTTCTCGTGGTATATAGATAGCGGCCTTGGACGACACCAGCTGGTCTACGGCTCCCTGGGGACGCTGGTGGCCCTGATGCTCTGGGTCTATTTGAGCGGGGCGATCGTCCTTTATGGAGCCCACCTCAGCGCCGCCATCGGCCAGCGAAGGCGATCGCTAGAATCAGAAAATGAAACTTGAGAGGGTTAATTATCCATCTATCAGGGGCAGGGGATCCACTCCGTCGTCCCTGGAGAGGAGCTCAAGTTCGAGCCGAGCTTGATCTGCATCTCGATGGAGAAGACCCCCACCAGATCTGTCACCCTTCGGCCGCGCTCCGCGTGACGCCCCTGGCCGCCCGCCGCTGGGTCCCAGGAGGCCCATCCCAGATGAGCACTGCCGCCGTCGTACGCACCGCTTTCTGCAAGGCTCAGAGATGCTGATGCGTTACCCGGGTCCGATGAGACGTTATCTCTCTGGAGGATGCCCGGGCTGGAGGTGGGGCTGCCGTTCACCGTCCTCAGCCCGCTCAGGTTATCCTCTCCGGTGAAGTTTAGGCCGAACCCGACCTCTGGCGACCAGTCGATGACGAGAACCCCATCCTCAAGCCGATAGAGACCTTCGGGCGCGCCGCCGTCGATAGCCCTGGCTGAGGGGATGCAGATCGACATCATTAGACATAGAGCCAGGAGCGGCCCCGCAGCCAAAGGCGACCCCGAAGGTGACAAGCGAAATAACCCCGGTGACTATGGGGCGTCCCGAGGATAAAGCGTTTACTTACGGCCTTTCCGTCCCCCTCTCCATAAGGTTCTGATACGCCTCCATAGCGAGATCCCTCACATCGATCCCCATCTCCCTCGCCACGAGAAGGGCCGCGGCGTCCAGGTTCACCAGCCCCTGAAGGGAGTCCTGCCTCTCGTTAATCATGGAGATCGCCTCTTTTCTCGTCATCCCCGTCGCGGATACGATCAGGCGGACGCCCTTCTCGAAGATGTCCTCCTCCTTTGAGGGCCGAAACCCCACGGGAACCTCGGCCTGGTCGTCCTCGAAAGCGGCGTGGACGTAGTCCCCTTCGATCCGGACGAGCCCCTCGTCGGCCGCCTCCTGCAGAAGAGCCCGCACCTTATCGGGAGGACCCCACTTCAGGTCCAGAGATAGGGCGAAGACGAAGTCGCTCATCTTCAGGCTCTTTTTGCCCCGCTTCTTGAAGGGCGTGGCCACGAGATACGCCCGCTCACGGTCCAACCGTCCCACCCGCCCCGGAGTAAGTCATCCCCGCCATAGGTATTCCGCCTCTCCCTTGCGCCAGAAATAGATGTCGATCGTCATGGCGATGTCGATCCGACGGGATCGAAGATGATCGAAGAGGAAAAAGGGATGGAAAAAAGAGAGACGTCAGATGGCTTGGAGGAGACCTCTGGACAGAGGCCCCGCCCCGCTATCTGCCCTTCAGGTGGCGAGTCTCGCGATCGCCTTGCTGATCAGATCACCAGACGTAGACCCATATCGGGTTGCTCCATCCGGATCGGCTTCCCCAGATCGCGATCTGGTGCCAGCCTCTCTGGTCTGCCCGGAAATATCCAAAGCGAGGTCCTGGATACCAGTATCCTTCATACTCCCACTGCTCGTGCCCGTCGGGATATCTGTCGTAATACCAGACATGCTGATATTGGTAGTTTTGTGTGATAGTGTTCGTTTGCTGGCCATACCAGAGGGCTGCAGGGCCGTAAGTCCACCTTCCGCAGTAGTATATCAGATGCTGAAGCCCGCCGTAGCCGTAGTATCTTCCGTAGTACGTCTGGGTACCGCCGTAATATCTTCCGTAGCGATCCTGGCCTCCGCTGTAGTATTGTCCGTAGTAACCCGGTGTCCCTCCGTAATAGTCGGAAAGGGTTTCAGGACTTCCTGAAGCTAGAGGCCCGTCCCATCCACCGCCTGATGCCGGAATGCCCTTCCAGCCGGGAAGGCTCTCCACATCCTTCTCAGAGAGCAGTTCGCCATCGTCAAAGGAGGATATCGGCGCGCTCGTCGAGGCCGAGGGCGTGTCCAAAGGCTGCGGCGAGCCGCTCGGCCTGTCGGTTGTGGGCGGACTATCAGAATACGTCCTTGTAGGCTCCGAACCGGGCACATTCGTCGGCGTATTGTACTGCCATTGCCCCTGCCACGAATAATAATTATCCCAATTATCCCAGTTCTGCCAGGGCTCGTCGTCCGGATCTGGGAACTGACCAGACCACGGAACATCCGGCTGTGCTGAAGAGATCGCAGCCAAAGACGTCAGGGCTGCGAAGGCCAGCACCAAACCTGTTGCCATATTTTTCTTCAATTACTCCACCTCACTTTCAGTCCATGGGCTCTGCGGACTGCTGATTTCTTAAGGAGGTGAACCCCCTCTCCCTAAGCACACATAGCCCATAAATGGTTTACAGATTGTATTAGATGCTCAGCATTTATAACTTATCATGATTGTATCCCAAAGCCCCGGACCGTTGGGTCGGAAAATTCGCCGATTCTCTGAAAAAGGGAGCTTCTCATCGAATCGATCGGCAATCGATCGAAAAACGTGCCGCAAAGCTTATTCATCCGTACTTCTCCTAATTTACCTGCGCATATAATTGATTTATGCTCAGGTCCACCCCGATGCGGCGTGGATCAGACGCATTAAGTAAGCGAGTTCTCACCGGCGTTTTCCCATCCGGCGGCGATCCGGGCCCAAGGAGGAGATGGCGCCGATCAGGACCGAGACGGCCTCTCTAGAGCGGGAAGACGACGCCCGCTCCCAGGCGAGGAGACGGAGGCGGACCTTACCGCCCCGCCATCAACCGAAAGTGGTGCCCAGATGAAGCTGATAAACCTGCTCTCCATCCTGATGCTGCTGGTCTCCGTTTCTGCGGCAGAGCTTGCGGCAGACAGGGACAGATTCGAAGTGGAACTCCATCCCGGTGAGATGACAAAAAGGACTCTGACCCTCGAAAACGTCGGCGATAAGCCCGTCTTCGAGATCACCTCGACCCCCGTGGCCGGGAAGGCGAAAGACCTGGTCACGGTGGAGATCCCCGACTTCGACCCTCTGGGACCCGAGTCCGAGGACGTATACGACGACGAGGAAGTGAAAGTCGACGTAATCTTCTCCTCGCCGCCGGAGACGAGCCCTGGCACCTATTCGGGATTCGTCTACTTCTTCGACGATACATCTTCGCTGCCGCTTCGGGCGGAGTTCGAGGTCGAGCTGACCGAAGAGGAGAGCTATGGGGTCAGCCTCAGCATCGACGATGCGAGATCATCCTCTGCGACTGTGGACCCCGACGAGGCTGCAGACTTCGATCTGATGGTCAGAAACTCCGGCCTCTTCAGAGACGTCGTCTCTGTGGATGCGCCAGACCTTCCCCCCCGATGGACGGCGATCCTCTTCGACGGCGTAGAGGCTGTAGATCTCCCTTACAACCTCACCCTCTCCTCGGGGGTCAGCCGGGTCTTCGACCTGGAGATCGCTGGCGGTAGGGCCGGCGACAGCCGGGAGATAGAGATCGTGGCAACCTCCCTGAGCGACCCTTCGAAGAACGCCTCGGTGAAGGCGGCGGTGGAGATCAACCAGGAGGTCAGGGCGTATGAGACGATTCTCACGCTTCCAGAGGTGATGGTGGCCAACCGAACCCACACCGGCTCGATCAAGATCAAGCTAAACGTCGACGAGAAGATCACAGTCCAGATGGGCGCGCCGCCGGATCTGATGGTCATGCCCGAAAGCCAGGTCATATCGGTGGGAAAGACGAAGTCTGGAGTCGGTGAGTTCACCTTGATGGCCAAAAGGCCCGGCAGGTTCGAGATCGTGTTTCTGCTCCACGACTCCTACGGAATCCCCCTCCCCACGGAGAGGGCTGAGGTCTTTGCCATCGAGACTGATACATTCGCCATCGTGACCAGCGACGATCTCCTCTATCGAGCTCTGGCTCTATCTTACGCCGAGGGCGAGAAGAACTTCACCGTGCCGGTGGTCACCCTCACCGGCGGCGAGCTTGACGAGGGCGACGTCGAGGAGCTGGAGGAGTTGCCCCTGGCCAAGATAATGATCCTGGGGGACGAATCGGTCGTTCCATCGGGGGTTTTGTCGCGCCTCGCCGAGATGATGCCGACGGAGAGGATCGACGGTGAGGACGTCTGCGAGACCTCCTGGCTCATCGCGTCGACCCTCTGGCCAGAAGGCAAAAAAATGGTGGTTCTGACGGGGACCGACGAGGCCGAGGCCTTTGCAGCGTATCAGGAGGCGAAGAAGATGGGCGTGCCCCTCATAATCTGTGGCGTGCCCCTATCTGAGACGAGCGTCTCCGCCCTGGAAGAGATGAGGGCTGCGGGCCTCTCGGAAGTCCTCATCGTGGGAAGCGGCGTCGATGAGGCCGTCATAGAAGCTCTGAAGGACGCGGGCCTGTCCATCGAGGAGGCGAGATAATTGAGACGCTTTTTTATCTTTCTGACGTTAGTTTCGATCATCACGATCGCCGCTGACGCCCAGCTGGAGCGGGGGACGAAGTCGGAGTCCCTGGAGGAGATCATCCTGGTGGGGGCGGACGACTGGCACGCTCCGGTCGCCGCGACGCCTCTTGCCGTCTGGTCGGAAGATGACGGCGTCGAGGCGAGGCCCCTTCTCATAATGCCGCGAGAGATCGGGGCGGGAGAGAGGCTCGGCTGGATCGATCAGGCCGACCTCGAAAGGTACGGCCCCGTCTCCTCCCTCCACGCCATGGCCGCCGCCAACGTATCTGCCCTGGTGATCGACGCCGGGGGCGACCTCGCGAAGAGCCTCGTCGAAGCCGCCAAGAAAGAGGGGATCGAGGCCTACGTCACCGCCACCCTGGAGGTTCCCGAGGACTCCGAGGCAAAGATCACCGACGAAGACGTCATGGCCGCTGCCAACAAAGATGCTGCCATCGGCCTTCTGGCTGAGATGCTCGTCCAAGAAGGGGGAGCTGAAGGGGGCGCCAGATCCGGCCCCATTTCAGAGGTGTTTCAAGACCTCTATCCCGACTCGGCTCAGATCGCCGTCAGCTCTGCTGGGATCGTCGTCGCCGACCGGCTCTGTCCCGTGGACCCCGACGCCCGAGATCATCTATACGACAGAGTCGAAGAGGTGATCGAGGATTACGACGCAGACGGCGTCGTCCTCTACAAATTCGGGTTCCTGGACGAGAACCACTGCCTCTGTGACGTCTGCAAAGAGGAGTTTTACAACGACACCGGCGTTGACCTCGCCAGGGCCGGGTCCAGCAGCTACAACCGCCAGCTCTGGAGTCGGTGGAAGGAAGATCAGGTTCTGGAGGTCGTAGAGGAGGTCAGAAATGTGACCCGCGACCTCGGTCCCGTGAAGCTCGGCGTCGCCATCGGCGACCCCTTCGATAGGAGCGAGGGGTACAACTACGCCGCGATATCGGATCATGCCGACTTCGTGGTGGCGAGCCCCGTCGCGCCGGCAGATATGAAAGTGGCAGCGGAGATGGCGGCCGGTCCCGTCTATGTCAGGCTCAGCGACGATTACGTCGAGTACACCATATCCACCCAGAACGTCGAGGGGACGGTCGGATACATCGAAGACCTGGTAGATGGTGGCGCCGCCGGGATGGTCTTAGAATACGACGTCGTCTATACCCCCCTCTGGTCGGAGCTGGAGCCCCCGTCCACCTCGGTCCGATGGCTTTTCGACCGGCTGGAGGGAAGAAAACTGGGCATAGGCGACGTCTTCTGGGAATGCGACTCGACAATCGCGGCCAACGACAGCATCGGGCTGGCGGCCGAGATCGCCTCGAAGTGGGAGAGATCCCCCGGCGCGGTCGTGGTGGGCGACAACTACAGCGCAGGCCTCACCGGTGCGGCCGTCGCATCCTACCTCAATTGGCCGATCCTCTTCGTCGGAGACGATCTCTCGAACTCGACGGAAGACGCCCTCGTCCGCCTCGGGGCGACGACGGTGGTATCTGTGGGCCCCATCTCAGAGCAAGTCTCATCGCGATTCTCCGACCTCAACCTGACGGTGATCGAGGGGGACGATGAGTTCTTGATCGGGGAGATGAGGTCCCGGGGAGACGAGGTGGAGTCGGTGGTCCTCACCAACTCTCGCGACCTATCGCTCCTCGCCCCGAGACCCGAGACGGAGCTGAAGAGGACCAAGATCGACGACGACCTGATCCTGGAAGTCGAGACAAACCCCGTCGCGATCCCCTCAGATAGCGAGGGCGAGATCGTGCGGCTCAAGGTCACCCTCAAGAACCGGGGCGAAGAGGTGCTCGAGGATCTTGCCCTCACCGACCTGATCCTGCCCGCTCGGATGGTGATCTGGTGGTCCACAGCGTCAGGCGATGTCGAGCTCGTCGATCCCCTGACCGGCACGGAGCCGACCACCGACGACGCCTTCTTCGACGGATCCCGCCTGAACTGGACCCTTGACAGCCTCGGCCCCTCCGAGTTCGCCACCTTGAACCTGGAGGTGATGCTCCTCCACGCCCTAGATGCCGGATGGACTCAGCCCCTCGACGGCGGCGTTTCTGTGACCTACAGCGGCATCGACGAAGATGGTGACGAAAACGGCATAGAAGAGAACGGAAAGGTCAGAGACGCCGAGGACGGGCCCTTTGTCAACATAACCTATCCGTCCCAAACTTCGCCGGGATGGTCTGAGATCTCCTGGAAGGTGACAAGGCAGCCTCACCACGTGGTTCTGAACTACTACAGCCCCAGCGGCTGGATGGGGAGCCAGGCCTTCGGAGATTGCAGTCCTGATAAGATCTGCACCAACTCCGTCCTCTTCGGAAGGCCGGGGACCTGGACCTTCAACTTAGAGGCCTGGAGAGGGGAGGAAGATATCGATCACCGGACCGGAAACTTCACGGTTGAGGTCCGGTCTTCCGCAAGCCCCATCAACGTGACCGCCTTCAGCCACACCAAGATCCCCAAGCTATCTCTCATATCGGCCGAGATGGCCGGGGCGAGGAGAGGGATCTTGGTCGACGTGGCAAAAGACCCCCAGCATCTGGACCCCTCCGAGGTGGAGGATGACCTCCAGACCCTCGTCGACGATCTGGGGATCTCACCAGAGTACCTGATCGTAGTCGGAGGCCCCGGATCTCTCCCCTTCATACCCACGGGAGGAAGACAAGTGTCGGGGGCCTTCGAGAACGATATTTATAGGGAGTACTTGATCGAGCTGGACGACGACGGATATCAGGACGTGGCGTCGGGGAGGATGATAGGCCTCAGCGTCTACGATGCATCCCAGATGGCGGCGAGAACCCTCGCCTACGACAGGGTCCAAGGCGACTGGAGAGACTCAGCCCTGGTGATATCGTCGCCCGCCGACTACCCCACCTGGCCCGCATCGCCGATCCCTCTCCGGATCGGAGAGTACCTGAGGGCCGCGGGGCTGAACGCCGAAAACCTCCGCTGGGAGGAGGCGACCTACCAGAGGGTCTCATCGAAGATGAACGGCGGCGAGAACATCGTCTACTTCGATTATCACGGCGCCGAATGGGGCTGGCAGCTCTCCCTCTGGGCGCTGATGGACCAGGTGATGGACGAGGAGCAGGTGAGGCGGCTCACCCTCGCCCCTCAGACCACCACCACCTCGGCCTGTGTGACCTCAAAGATCAAGGGGCAGATCCTCGGCTACAGAGACGGGATCGAACTATACATCCCGGCGAGGTTGGAGGACTCCATGGCTCTGGCCTTCTTGAATGCCGGAGCCGTGAACTATTTGGGACCGAGTGCCAACTCCTGGATATTCGTCTCGGAGGATCATCCGGGAAGAATGTATCAGGCCCTAGTCTTCGAGAACGCCACCATCGGTGAGGCGATGGTGGCTGCCAACAACCTCTACATATCGAAGATCGGGGCCACCGACCGGATCGATCTTGAAAAGATCGACGAGTCCCAGCCCTGGTACGTCTCCGTCGGAGACATGCTCAACCAGACGGTTAGCATAAACACCCTCTTCGGGGACCCCGCCTTCAGGCCGACGATCCCGAGGACCCCGGAACTCCCTTACGAGATCGAGGTATCAAACTCATCAGAGTCGAACGGGACGGCTGAGGTCTCAGTATCGGTCAACCCCACATCCGAGTGGTCGACCGACTGGACCTACTGGATCGTGGAGGATTCCTCCGACGGCTATCTCAGCCTCAACGCACCCGCCGCCCTGGTAGGGGAGGTGATGCTCCCCGAAGATGCTGAAGAGATCGTGGTGAAGGAGAGGGGACGGGCGGTCTGGCACGGCGAAGAGATCGTCGGTGGCGAGAAGAGGGTGGTCTGGCCGGTTTTGAGCCCCGCCATAAATGAGAGCAGGACATTCACCGTAGAGTACAGGCTGGTTGCTGGGGAGGTCCAGGTCGTCAACGTCTCGGTGGGCTGGACCCCCTTCTCACTCCACCTGAACCCGAAAGACCCCTCCGTCGCCGAAGCCCTCGACCGGAAGAGCTATCGTAGCATATTCACTCTCTCGGGGGACGGCTGGAACTACACCATCAAGGACGACCACGCCTTCAACGTGACCGAGCTTGAGCCGGGGGTGGGCTACGTCATCGACGGCGAAGAGAGCTTCACCCTGGAGATCCCGGGAAAGGCGGTGGAGCTTCCCTACATGGTGGAGCTGGGAGAGGGCTGGAACCTGGCGGGAGTTCCCATCAACGAGACGGTTCCTCTGGCCAACCTCACGGTGAGGGCCAACCACAAGCGCTACTCATACTCCGAGGCGGTGGAGGAGGGGATCGTATCGGCCTTCCTCTGGACCTACAGGGACGGAAGGTGGGTCCATCTGGATAAGAACGAGCCGATGATCCCAGGTGAGGCCTACATGATGGAGGCCGCCCTTGAGTGCAGGCTGGAGTTCGGCTGAAGGCCGGACTCTTCCTTCTTTCCTTCAAGCTCTCAAGCCTCCAATCGGATCAGCAGGTCTGCTGTCGGGTCACGAGGGGACCGTCGACCGAAATTAAAGGCGTTCGGAGCAACGTAAAAAAAGATCGGGTCATGACCCGTCCGAGGTCACGACGTCTCATTCATCTTTTGTACCGAATTGGCATTTGCAGGGGCTGATCCCTCCTTCACAATCCCACCATCCGACGAAGAACCTCCCGGCATCCTCGACGCTGTTCCCGTTGCAGGTCACCTTACAGGTGTAATAACCTGCATCTGACTCCTGGACGCTCCATATGATATAGCTGCTGGACGTGGCGTTGTTTATGGGGGTTCCCATCGCTGAAGAGTTGCCTCTGTACCACTGGTAGCTGGGGTTCTCACAGCCGGAGGCCAGCGCCCTGAGGGTGGCGGTCTCGTCCGGGCATTTCGCCTCGTTCGGGACGACGACGGCCAGGTTCTCGAAGACCTGGTACTCGATCACGTTGCTCCTGTTGGTGACGTTGAGCTTCTCGTTGCGGACTTCGTACCAGACGGTGTAGTCGCCGGCAGAGTCGGCGGCAAACCAGATTCGATAAGCCCTCTTAGCCATCACTTGCCAGCCCGGAACATACGTTTTAACGCCGTTGGGCCCATCCTCATAGATGGTGAGTTTCCCGCTAGTTCCTGGAATTATCAGCTCCTTGGCGTATCGATCCTTCTGTATCAAAAGCCGAGTGGTGCGGACGTTGTTGCTGTACGGAAAGACGATCCAGAGGGCGTTCTCTTCCGGTCCCGGCATCCCTGGATGGTCGTCGGTCTCGACCCAGCCGAACTCTTCCCCCTCAGATCCGCCATAATCGCTGTAAAAGCCCTCGTCGATGATCCAGTCGTCGGCCGGGTATACGTCCGACGAATCGTCCGATACATCTTCTGATGAATCGTCTATAGACACCTCCGAAGGAACCGCAGAACCCGCCTCACCAGGACCGACGTCTTCGGATGGCAAATCCTTTTGCCCCTCTAAGCTTCGCCAAGCCAGGTCATCGCCAAAATCGAACTCCAAGGCAGGCCACCCACCTTCCAGGGGCGAGATCATGCTGCCGAACTCCATCGAGAACGGGTCTTCAACCACGCTCTCGGCTTTTTCCACGCAACCGCTGCACTGCTGGCCGAGAGAACAAGTCGACCCGACCAGACCGATGACAGCGATTGCCATCAAGAGTTTAATCACCTTCATGCTAACAATCTCCCTGTAGTGACTTTGCAGCTTACTGATATAAAAGATTTATTTTGAAAAATTTTCGTAGTTGCCGGATCAGAGAAAAATCCGAGCATCTGGTGAGCAGGTTAAAATATGAACGTCGCCAAAATCTTCTTGCTAGCTCCGCGGAGGGGTTTCAGTTGGCCAGGCCTCTGGTGCTCGGAAACGGCAGAATTCTGATCTGCGAGGACGAGATGGGGACGATCAGAGACGTCTACTTTCCCTTCGTCGGCCTTGAAAACCACGGCCACTCCATCAGGGCCGGGATCTGCGACCTGAAGGGCCCCCATCGATGCAGCTGGTTTGAGGGCTGGAGATCGGTCCAGAGGTACAAGTCGAGCTTCCGCCAGGAGTTCGTCGGCACCTCTCCTGCACTGGTGGGGTACCCCGAGCCCGATGCAGGGAGACCGGTCCAGGGGCTGGTATCCAACATCGGAGAGACGACCTTTCGAAATCCGGCCATGGGCCTCGATGTCGTCTTCTTTGACGCGGTCCATCCCTCTCGAAACGTCTTCTCCCGGATCTTCGAGATAAAAAACGTCTCGGATTCGAGAAGAGACCTGAGGCTCTTCTCCAACCAGAACTACAGGCTTCTGGAGAGCAAGATCGGGGAGACGGCGGTGGTGGACCGGGACGTGCTGATCCACTACAAACGGGATCGGTACATCCTCCACGGGAGCGAACCCAGGTTCGACCAGTATGCGACGGGGACAGCCGAGTGGAGGGGGCTTGAAGGAACCTGGCGGGAGATCCTGGAGGACGGCAGCCTCAGCGGAAACCCCGTGGCTCACGGGTCGGTGGACTCGACCCTCGGCTGGACGATCTCGGACCTTGCGCCCGGAGAGTCGCGGAGGGTCCACCTCTGGATCGCCTTCGGTAAAAGCTACAAATCGGTGATAAACTCCCATCGGCGGCTCAGGGGGGGAGAGAGGAGGGGCCTCTACAAGGCCGCCTTCAACTTCTGGAACTCCTTTCTCGAACGGATATCTGTCCTCCCCGAGGCCGCCTTCATGGACCGGCTGCCTGGAAGGGTCCGCGAGGTCTTCTACAGGAGCCTTCTGGCCACCGTCGCCCACATGGACTTGAACGGCTCTGTCATCGCATCTTCCGACTCCGAGATCCGACAGTTCGGGGCCGACCTTTATTCCTACTCCTGGCCGAGGGACGCCGCCTGGGCCACCATCGCCCTCGATAGGGCGCGGTACCATCACCTCACCGGCGAGGTCTTTTCGTTCTTCGCGAAGACGATCACCGATCGAGGATACTTCCTCCACAAGTACACCCCGGCCGGGGACTTCGGGTCCACCTGGCACCCGGTCCCCATGATTCAGATCGACGAGACGGGCCTCCCGCTATTCGCCCTTTACTTCAACTGGACCTGGGCGAAGAACGTCTGGACCGCCGGGAGGTACTTCGGGTCGATCGTCTCCCCTGCAGCGGGCTGGCTCCTCCGGTCCCTGGACGGGGCCGGCCTTCCACCGTCGAGCTTCGACCTCTGGGAGGAGAGAAAAGGAGTCTTCACCTACAGCGCCTGCACCGTCTACGCCGGCCTTTCGGGCGCCTCGGAGCTGGCCTCGGCCCTCGGAGACGACGACCTCTCCGAGGCCTGGTCGGCGGCTGCAGGCAGGGTCAGAGAGGCGATCCTGAGGGACCTTTACGACGATCGGCTCGGTCGGTTTCGGCGGTCGATAGACGATCCGGCCCTCGACTCCTCCTTATTTGCAGTCTGGTGGTTTGGAGTCCTCCTGCCGGATGAGCCCCGCGTCGTAAGGACTATGGAGGCGGTGGAGAGGGAGCTTTTGCGCCCCTCGGGAGGCGTCGCCCGGTACGAGGGCGACCTTTACGGCGGCCGGATGAACAGCTGGATCATCTGCACCCTGTGGCTCGCTCAATGGCACGCTGCCGTGGGGAATTTCGAGAGGTCTCTTGAGCTTTTAAAATGGTGTGCAGATCGCGCCCACCCCACCACTTGCCTCCTCCCAGAGCAGGTGGCCGACGACGGCAGCCCCCGGTCGGTTCTCCCCCTGACGTGGTCGCACGCCGCCTTCGCCCTCGCGGTGCTGGAGTATCTTTTTGCCCTCGGGAAAAAAGAGGGGTTGTGCGAACTCGACCCGACCGGCTGAAGAATCAACCATCGAGCCGGATCATCGGGTGGGCCTTTCAGCCTCCATCCTCTCTTCGAGGCGGGATCTGAGAAGCTCGAAGATCCGATCCACCTCTTCGGAGGTGGGAAGATGCTCTCGGGTCCTTTCAAGGTATCGCCTATCGCCGATCGCCACCAGGGCAGGCCAGAATTTTATGTCGAAGACCCAGCTAGCCAGGAGTAGCTTGAAGTCGTTCTGGCTCCTGAGGTTCTTCGCCTTCACGATCTCTCCGGCCATGATATCTCTGCGGACATCCTCGCTGATCAAAGGGATGTCGGGAAGCTCCAGCTCCAGAGCCTCGTTCCTGTATCCTTCCGTCTTGCGCCGACAATAGTAGTCGAGGAGGACGGCCCAGATGTCCAGTTTGTCTGCGTCCCGGAGGAGCTTTGAGAATAGGAGGCATCGATCCGACTCGCCCTCCGGAAGGGCGGCCCGGTTATGGTACGATATCGCTTTGAGGACGAGTTCCCTCTCCGACGGGTCGAGGTGGTCGAGGACGCCGTTTTCGAGGAGGATTTTGACGGAGAGGGCAGCGTGGTCGCAGGATCTCCGGTCCGAGAACGTTGCGAACTCGGCGTACTGAGGGAAGCGGCCGAGGTCGTGAAATAATGCCATCACCTCGGCGAGGCGGAGGTCTTCGTCGTCGAGGCCGATCGATTCGCCGATCTCGCGGATCTCCTGCCGGACGCGGTGAGTGTGCTTCTCCTTCAGGACTATGTTTCGATCCTCGTCGGGGTTCCCGGACTTGAAGGTCTGGACGTAATCGTGAAACCAGCGGGAGGGGTCGTCGAAGGCGTCTTCATCCATCCATTCGCAGAAGAGGCGCCCGGGGTTCTAGTCTCTTTTCATCCTGATCGAACTCGATGATGTCGAAAGTATACGATCTCAATCCGCCCGGCATATGTCGCGGGAGACGAACTCGTCCCCCTCCCTCCTCATCTCGCAGACTATCCTGCCGTCGACGAGGCGGAGGATTCGATCGGTCTTCTCGGCCATATCCATGTCGTGGGTGACGAGGATGAAGGTCTGGTTCATCTGGCGGTTCAGCTTCCTCAACAGCTCGTAGATCATGTCGGAGCTCTTGGTGTCGAGGTTTCCCGTCGGCTCGTCGCCGATGACTATGGAAGGATGGCCCGCTAGGGCCCTTGCCACCGCCACCCTCTGATTCTGGCCTCCGGAGAGCTGGGTTGGCTTGTTGTTCAGCCGGTCTCCGAGGCCGACCTCCTCAAGAAGGGTGATCGCCCGCTCCCGCGCCTCTTTCTTGTCCATCCCGGCGATGAGTAGCGGCATCATCACGTTCTCGACGGCGCTGAACTCGGGGAGAAGGTGGTGATACTGGAATATGAAGCCCAGCTCTTTATTTCTCAGCCTCGCCCTCTCCTCAGAGCTGGCTTTGGTTATGTTCTGTCCCTTGAGCCAGATCTCGCCGCCTGAGGGGGTGTCCAAAAGGCCGATCATGTTCAGGAGTGTCGACTTGCCGCTGCCGCTTGGCCCCACGATCGAAAGGACCTCCCCCTCCTCGATCGTCAGGTCGACGTCGTCCAAGGCCACCAGCTCCACCCCGTCGCCGTAGACCTTCCTCAGCTTCTTGATCTCTATGATTTTGCTCAAACCCGGATCGCCTCCATGAATCTCACTCTGTCGCTATCGCCTCCACGGGATCGAGCCGCGAGGCTTTGTAGGCGGGATATATCCCCGCCAGGAAGTTGACGATGAGGGCGAAGACGGCGACGTATACGAAAGTCCCCAGGTCCAGGACCACCGTCATCCTGTCGGCTATGTAGATCTCAGCAGGGACCTCTATCGTCCCGATGAACTTCGCCGCGACGTAAGCGAGCCCCCCTCCCAGGAGGGCCGAGGGCGGCCCCAGGATCACGCTCTCCAGGACGAATATCTTCATGATCGAGATCTGGTCCGTCCCCATCGCCATCAAGATCCCTATCTCCTTCGTCCTCCGGCTTATTATCATTATCATGGTGTTGGCGATGCCAAAACCGGATATTACGAAGATCAATAGGTAGAAGATCCAGGAGTAGATCTGCTGGGTGTCGATCTGCTCCAGAATGTCCCTGCTCTTCTCTTGCCAGCTCTCGGCCTTATATCGGGTTCTGTTGTTCAGATCCGAGGCCACGGCAGGGGCCGCGTCGATGTCCGAGAGTCTTATCCCCATCTCAGTTACCACGTCCCCCTCTCCCAGAAGGTCCTGGGCGGTATCGAGGGGGAGGTAGACGAGGGTGCTGTCGAGGCTGGTTCCGGTATCGACGATCCCGACGGCCTTCACCTGGATGGTGACCTCCTGCCTAGTTAGCCGGAAGTCGTCTCCCCGTTTCAGCTCCAGGTCATCGGCGAGGTCGTCCCCCACCACGGCAGCGAACCTTTTGAACCGCAGGTCGTAGTAGTCGCCCCAGACCACGTCCTCCTGAACCCTCAGGAGGAGGTCCTCCTGAACCGGCTCCGCCCCGATGAAGGTCACCCCCTCCACGTTGTCCTTGTACTTGGCCGCCGCCCTTCCAACGAGCCTGGGAGACGCTGCCAGGACCTCAGGACGCTCCTGGGCGATGGCGGAGAGGGTCCGATAGAGGTAGATATAGTCCTCGTCCTCCTTCGGGTCCACGGTGACGTGGGGCGAGTTCTCCACGGTGTTCTCGATGAGGTTCACCTTGTACCCCTCCGTCAGCCCTATCAGAACGACGATAACTCCCACCGCCAGGGCCACGGATAGGACCGTAAAGAGGACCATCTTGGGATTTGCTAGGATGTGCCGTTCTGCGATCGCAAGCTCGAACATCTATATCATCCTCTCAGGGCATCCACCGGGTCCAGCTTTGAAGCCTTGTGGGCGGGGTAGACCCCCGCGATCATGCTCAGGATCAGGGCGAGGAGGGGAAAGGCGATGAGGTCGAAGGGGTCGACGAGGAACTGGATGACTATCGGCTGGGGCGCCGTCGGGGCGGTTACGGTGTACTGGAGGCTGTGGAGGTAGACGGAGACTATGTAGCCGAAGGCGCTCCCGAATATGCCACCAGCAAGCCCCAAAAACCCGCTCTCGAAGAGGAACATCCACCTGATCGAGGATTGGCTCGTCCCCATGGCCATCAGCATCCCGATCTCCCTAGTCTTCTCCAAAACCAGCATGTTCATCACGTTGGCGATCCCGAAGGAGGCGATCAGAAGTACCAGGGCCAGGATCAGGTTGTTGGAGAAGGTCTCAAAGGCCAGGGTCTCTTCGAACTCGGGAAACATGCTCCTCCAGCTTTCGGCATCGTATCCCCAGGCTGAGATCTCGTCAGCGACGAAGTCGGCCTGGTAGGGGTCGTCGAGCTGGATGTTGATGTAGGTTATGACGTCCCCCTCGCCTCGAAACTCCCGGGCCGTCTCCAGGGAGACGAAGGCCGCCTGGTCCCACTCTCCAACTCCCGTTCTGAAAACGCCGGCCACCACCAGGTTCATGGTCGCAGATTCGGGGAAGCTGGCGACGACGTCTTCGCCGATCTTCACGTCCAGCTTCTCGGTCACCTTGTCCCCCAGGATGACCCTCCTCCCGCTCGAGATCGCGTAAAAATCGCCATCGATCATGTACTTGTCGCCGATGCTGGTCACCTTGTTCAGCTCCGCCGGGACGACACCGGTCATCTCGACGTTCTCGACGTTCTCCTCGAAGGAGAGGGTCGCGGTGGTGCTGAGGGCGGGAGAGACAGCTGCAACCCCCGGGATCGCCCAGACGAACTCGATTAGGGTCTTGTAGAGGCGGATGAACTCCTCGCCCTCCTTGGGAGTGACCAGGACGTGGGGCGCCAGCTCGAAGAAAAGCGAGAAGTAAGTGTCGAAGCTCCCGTTCATGACGGCCCGAAAGACTATGATGATGGCCACGGCGAGGCCGACGGCCCCCATGGCGAGGGCGGTCTGCCTTTTCCGGGTCCTGATGTGCTTTGTGGCCACGAACAGCTCGAGCAAGGGATCACTCCTCAAGGCATGCAGACGCCATTGACGCCAATAACCCTTCTTCGGATCTTATTTATAGAGATCGGGCTTGGTCGGCTTGGATCAAGCCCCACGACGCCGAAAACGATCATTCTCCCCCCATAATTCTCAAATCAGCCCCGGAGGGAGACGACGGGATCGAGCTTCGAAGCCTGGTGAGCGGGGTAGACCCCGGCGATGACGCTCAAGAAGAGGGTTATCAGGGGGAAGGCGACGAGGTCCCAGGGGTCGACGATGAAGGTGAGGACCACTGAGAAGTTGGGACCGGAGGATAGGGCGATGGCGAGGCTGTTGACGTATGCCGAGATGATATATCCCAGAAGGCAGCCAGCCGCCCCGCCGGCGAGCCCCAGGATGCCGCTCTCTATGAGGAAGATCCGACGGACGTTGGAGGCGGTGGCTCCCATCGCCATCATCATCCCGATCTCCCTCGTCTTCTCCAGGACGAGGAGGTTGATGATGTTGGCGATGCCGAAGGAGGCGATCACGATCACAAGAAGCATGATCATGGTGTTGGAGAACCGGCGGCTTTCGATCGTCTCCACGATCCCCGATAGGCTCTGCCAGCTCTCGGCGTTGTACCCGAGGAGGGAAAGTTCGGCCGCAACCTCGTCGGCCCGGTATATGTCATCGAGCTTGATCTGGACGTCGGTTATCACGTTCCCCTCGCCGAGAAACTCCCGAGCGGTATCGATGGAGACGTAGGCGTAGTTGGTCGAAAAGCCCCCAGTATCGAAGATCCCCGATACTACCAGGTTCATGGTCCTGGCGTCGGGAAAGCTCGCCCGGACGGTATCCCCCAGATTCACCTCCAGCTCGTCAGCGAGACCCTGGTCGAGGGCCGCCCTTCTTCCGTTCTGAATCGAGCCGAGGTCGCCAGCCACCATGTAATCGATGCCGATCTTGGATATCTTGTTCAGCTCGTCGGGGATGACGCCCCTGAGGACGACGTTCTCGACGTTGTCGTCGTGGGAGAAAGAGGCGGTCGTCGATAGAGCCGGGGAGACGGCAGCAACGCCCGGGATCGCCCAGATAGTCTCGATGAGGGTCTTGTAGAGGTGGATGTAATTTTCGCCCTCCTCGGGAAGGACGGTGACGTGGGGTACGAACTCGAAGATGATCTCGTTTAGGGTCGTCTCAAAGCCGTTTATCAGGGACCGAAAGAGGATGGTGATCGTCACAGCGAGGGCGACGGCTCCCACCGCGAGAATGGTCTGCCTCTTTCGGGATGTGAGGTGCTTTTTTGCGACGAAAAGCTCGAACAAGGGATCACTTCTCCGAGAAAAAGATCTCCGTATCTCAGTTTATCCGGACGCTATTTATAAAGTGGCGCAGTCCGCCGTCTTCAGTCCTTCGGAAATCAAAATTGGAAAAGTATGGGGCCTCAGAGGGTGACCTCTTCTGCCTCCTCCACGGAGTAGTTCTCGTGGACGACCTTGCAGAGCCTCTTTACAAAGAGGGTCGGGTTTTTGGCCTGGAATATGTTCCTTCCTATGGAAAGGCCCCCCCCGCCGACGTTTATCGAGTCGTAGACCATCTCCAAAACCTGGTGTTCTGTATCCATCTTGGGACCGCCCGCGATCACCACCGGGACGCTGCAGCCTTTGACGACCTCCTTGAAGGTATCGGGAGACCCGGTGTAGTTCGTCTTGACGATGTCCACGCCGAGCTCTGCCCCTATCCGGGCGGCGTGCTTGACGTACTCGACGTCGTGCTCTGACTTCACCTTCGAGCCTCGCGGGTACATCATGGCGAGGAGCGGCATCCCCCAGCCGTCGCAGGTTCGCGCAACCCTCCCCAGGTCCTGGAGCATCTGAGCCTCATCGTCAGCCCCGACGTTGACGTGAATGCTGACGGCGTCGGCGCCGATCCGGATGGCGTCCTCCACCTCGGTTACCAGGACCTTGTGATTGGGGTCCGGGCCGAGGCTGGAGCTGGCGGACATGTGGACGATCAGCCCGACGTCCCGACCGTAGCCCCGGTGGCCGAAGAGGGGAAGCCCCATGTGGCCGAGAACCGCATTCGCCCCGCCCTCGGCCACCTTGTCCACAGCCTCCTGGAGGTCTATCAGCCCCTCGATCGGTCCCACCGTCAGGCCGTGGTCCATGGGGACGATGACCGTCCTATTCGTCCTCCTGTTGAAGATCCTCTCCATCCTGATGGACTTTCCGACGTTTCTCATGGGGGAAGGGCATTGAGGAGTCGAGATTAAAAGATGGTGGTCAGATCCGAAAAAGACCGATTTATTTAATTACTTTCGAATCAATCTTCCCTGGGTTTTGTTCATGAAGATATTTGAAGCCCTTCTGTTGGGAATGATAGTGCTGCTCGCTTCATCGAGCTCCTGTCTCGGAGCAGACGATGAATCTGACGATATATCGACGCTGACCGTCTCGGGAACGGGAGACGCGACCGCCGACGCCGATATGGTGACGATAGTTCTGGGAGTCCAGACGAGAAACGAGAGCGCAGCGGGGGCTGTCGCCGACAACGGACGGATGATGGCCAGCTCCATCGAGGCCCTGTTGGCGGCTGGAGTTCCCGAAGACGAGATCAAGACCTCGAGGTTCTCGATATACCCCACCAGGGACTGGATAGACGGCAAACTCTCCGATAAGGTCGTCTTCGAGGTATCAAACCAGGTCACCGTCACCCTAGACCTCACCGATGATGTGGACGTCGGCGAGGTCCTGGACGGAGCCGTGGGCGCGGGTGCAAACAGTGTCGAGGGCGTCACCTTCGGCTTCAGAGACCCGACAAGCGTCCAGGAGGAGGCCCTGGAAGAGGCGGTCAATGATGCCATGGGGAAGTCACTGGTGATCTCGGAGGCTGCCGGGGTGACCCTCGGCAGGATCGTATCGATATCCGAGAGCGGAGCCTCGCCCGTGCCGATGGCTGAGAGCAGGGTCTACTTCGCTGCCGACGCCGGGGCGGCAACGCCGATCGTCCCCGGAGACGTGGAGGTGACGGCGACGGTCACCATCACCTACGAGATTCTGAAATGAGTTCATAGATCTGTCCTTTGGCGGATCTCATGCTATTTTTCTCGTCTTTCATCGCCTCATCAACCTATTAATACCTTGAAAGACCGAATCTCCATTCATGAAGAAAGTCGTCATTTTCGGCCTCGTCGCCGGGGCCCTGATGCTCGCGGTGTCCATCGTCCTATCGCTCATCATCTCTGCGATTTTTCCGCAAGCCATGGCCGAGTACTCAAATTCGCAGATATTTCGGCAGATGGACGACCCCCTCATGTACTACTTCTTCCTTCATCCTTTCGTCATGGGCATAATCCTCTCCCTCATCTGGCCGAAGGTAAAAGGGCTGATCGGTGGAGAGGGTCTGAAGAAGGGCCTAGTCTACGGGTTTTACGTCTGGCTCTTCTTCGGTGTACCCGGAATGCTGATGTCCATCAGCTCCTTCCAGGTCTCGACGTTTCTGGTGGGGACCTGGACGGTCAGCGTCCTGGCTCAGGACCTCGCGGCAGGGGTCGTCATCAGTCGGATGGCCAGATAGTCGAAACTGAATCGAAGAACGTCCAAAATAGTTTTTTTGAGATGTGATAAAAATGAAGTCGCAGGACGAGCCCTCTGCTCATCCCGCATCGTAGTAGCAGACCTCGTCGACGTCCAGGACCGTTGGCGACCCCAGCTTGAAGCTCTTAACCCCTCTCACCCGACCGTGGCCCACCATCGCGAGCTGGACCCTCGCCGCCTGGGCCTCCCTCTCCTCGTAGAAGTCGGCCCCGGCCTGGACCGTTTTGTGAGTCACCACCTGAATCTCCCGGATCCTGGTCAGCATCCCACCGGTCCCGGTGACGATGTCCGGGCCGCTCGCCTCGGTCAGGAAGATGACGTCTCCGGGGCTGAGGTGGAGTAGGGCGAGGAAGTTGTGAGGGCTTCTGATCTCCAGGGTCCTGATCTCGTTCGCCACAAGCTCCCTGATCACCTGTCTGGACATCCCAGTAAGTGCAACGCATTCCATAGCCATCACCATCACCCGTACATCGGAAACTGGAGCTCTTTCTTCCTCGGAACCTCTTCGGCAGAGGTGCTCTTAACCTGCTCTGCGAGCTTCTGCATCTGAAGCTCGATCTCTTCTGCCCGCTCCTCAAGTTCCGCCGTGTCGACGTCGAGACCGTAGAGGGTGTTGAGCATCTTGACGGTGGCCACCGCAGCCTTCGGGTCGGGAGCCATGCTGTGGGTCTCGCCGAGGAGGCATATCGCGGGCACCTTCCGGAGGAGACACTCGTTCATGACGCTTCCTGATATCCCAGATATCGTCCCGATCTCAAAGACCTCCACCTTCTCCTTTATCCTCTCCAGCATCTCCTCGGTGGTGGCAGCGCCGAAGACCCGCTGCTCTTCGCCCATCACCGTTATCCCGGCAAGACAGACCATCTCCTTCGCCCCGATCGACTCCACCCAGGATACGATCCCTCGGGCGACGTCGTAAGAGGCCGCGGGGTGGACGGGAATGTCCGAGCTTATCACCACCAAACCCAGGTCCGCCTTCTCGTATATCCTCACCGGCATGTGGGCGACCCCGCCCACCAGGACCGATAGCGGAGGGAAGAACCTCGAGTCTATGGCGCCGAGATAGTCCATCTCGAGCTTGTTGACGATGTACTGGCTTGCGATATTTCCGATCAGCCCGATCCCCGGGAACCCCTCGATGACCACAGGGTTCTCGGATTTGGGCCTCTCGGCTCTGACCTGGACTTCGTCAGTCATGAAAATATGTTTACCCTCTGATGGGTGATAAGAGCATCGCTCACCGCACATCAGAACCCATCGTCCGGTCCTGCTTGCTGTAACACTTGCAGTAACAACCTATTAATTCCATCAACGCCCAACATAACCTGCAAATCTTCAAGATGGTGTGATCCTATGGGATTCGAACACGTCGAGGGGGAGAACCGGGGGAAGGTGACGCTCTACGCCCTCAGCACCTGTGTCTGGTGCAAGAAGACCAAAAAGCTCCTTGCTGACCTGGGGGTGGAGCACAGCTACATCTACGTCGATCTTCTGAAAGGGGACGAGCGAAAGAGAACGCTCGAAGAGGTGAAGCGGCACAATCCGAACACGTCTTTCCCCACCACGGTAATCAACGAGGACATGTGCATCGTCGGGTACAAGGAGAAGGAGATAAAGGAGGCTCTGGGGCTATGACCGATTTTGAGCCGTCTTCCGAGGAGGTGGATACCCTCTGCGAGCAGCTGGACCGGGAGGCTGAGGAGATGGGCTACCACCTGAACCCGAACAACGATTTCACCAGAGACCTGGTCTGTGGCCTTCTGGTGAACGAGAAGCGCTACGGCTATCATTCCTGCCCCTGCAGGCTAGCCTCCGGAGATCGAGACGACGACCTGGACATAATTTGTCCCTGCGACTACCGGGACCAGGATCTTAACGAGTACGGAGCCTGCTACTGCGCCCTCTACGTCTCCGAGGAGGTACTGACCGGAGAGCGGGAGCTTTTGCCCGTCCCCGAGAGAAGGCCATCGGCCGAAGAGCGGGAGAAGGCGGCCCGCACCCTCTCGGTCCCCTCGGGCGAGATCCTCTCCTCGCTTTCGTACCCGGTCTGGAGATGCAGGGTCTGCGGATACCTCTGTGCAAGAGAAGAGCCTCCGGGGGTCTGCCCCATATGCAAGGCTGAAATGGACCGGTTTGAGCGATTCATCTGAAGGGATGATCTGAACCCGAAGGGACGATCGAACGATGGGGGAAGGGGACTTTGACTGAAGAGGATCAGAAGAAGGAGAAGAAGGCCGATCTCAAGATATCGGGGATGGTGTGCGCCTCCTGCGCCTCCGCCGTCGAGGACGCCCTGAAAGAGGTGGAAGGGGTCGCCGGGGCGAGGGTGAACCTGGGGACAGAGACCGCCTCCGTCGAGTACGACCCCGCCAAGGCGAAGCTCGCCGACCTGGAGAGGGCCGTGGTGGAGGCGGGGTACGGCGTCGTCAACGAGAGAGTCTCCCTGAGGATCGGTGGGATGATGTGTGCATCCTGCGTCTCTGTCGTTGAGGAAGCTCTCAGAGATGTGGAGGGCGTCCTTGACGTCAGCGTCAACCTGGGAGCTGAGAGGGCCTACGTCACCTACAACCCCAAGGTCGCCTCCATCGCCGATATGAGAAGAGCGATCGAGGCGGCCGGATACCAGTACCTCGGCGTGGCAGGTGAAGAGAACGAGGAGAGCGAGAAAAGGGAGCGAGAGGCGACGGAGAGTGATCTTCGGGATAAAAAAAGGAGGATCCTGGTCGGCTTTGCCGCCGGGGCCTTCCTGATGATTCTGGGGATGGCGCCCATCCGCCTGCCGGTTCCGATGCCCTACCTGATGCTCGTCATATCGACTCCCGTGTTCATCTACCTGAGCCACCCGATCTTCTCGGCCGGGCTCAGGGCACTTCGTCACCGGTCCCTGACGATGGACGTCATGTACTCCATGGGGATCGGGGTCGCCTTCGTTTCGAGCCTGATGGGGACTTTCGGGATCGTTCTGACACCTCAATTCATGTTCTACGAGACCGCCGTCTTTCTTGCGGCCTTTCTGACCCTGGGAAGGTACCTGGAGACGAAGGCCAAGGGGAGGACCTCCGAGGCGATCAAGAAGCTGATGGGCCTGAAGGCCAAGACCGCCACCGTCCTTCGGGACGGCCAGGAGGTGGAGGTGGCGGCCGATGACCTTCTGGCAGGCGACGTGATCCTGGTCCGGCCCGGGGAGAAGGTTCCAGCCGACGGGTTGGTCGTAGACGGCGAAAGCTACGTCGACGAGTCGATGATCACCGGGGAGCCGATCCCCGCCCTCAAGAAGAAGGGCGACTCTGTCGTCGGCGGAACCCTCAACAAGAACGGTGCCCTCAGGTTTCAGGCCTCGAAGGTCGGAAGGGAGACGGCTTTAGCCCAAATAATCGCCCTGGTGGAGGAGGCGCAAGGCTCGAAGCCCTCGATCCAGAGGCTGGCGGATAGGGCCGTCGCCTTCTTCATCCCCGCAGTCCTGACGATCGCGGCCCTCACCTTGGTTCTGTGGCGCTTCGTCTTCGCTGATCTTGCTCCCGGTGATCCGCTCCTCTTCGCCCTCACCGCCACCATATCGGTCCTGGTGGTGGCCTGCCCCTGCGCCCTTGGCCTCGCCAGCCCCACGGCCATCACCGTGGGCCTGGGCCGGGCCGCGGAGCTCGGGGTACTGGTTAAGAGCGGTGAGGCCCTGGAGGTCTCCGAGAAGCTCGACGCCGTCGTCTTCGACAAGACCGGGACCCTCACCGTCGGAAGGCCCGAGGTGACCGACCTTTTGGGATTCGGCATCGACGATACGGAGCTCCTCCGTCTAGCCGGAGGGATCGAGGTGAGTTCTGAGCATCCTCTCGCCGAGGCGGTGGTGAGGAAGGCGAGAAGCGAGGGCGTCGCCCTGGCCGAAGCCTCCTCCTTTGAGGCCCGAGGCGGAAAAGGGGTCCTCGCCCGGATAGATGGAGAGGATGCGACCGTCGGAAACCGGGTCCTTCTCCGGGAGATCGGAATCGCGATCCCTGAAGAGGCCGAAGAAGCCGCCCTCCGTCTCGAGCATGGGGGAAAGACCGCCCTCCTCGTCGCCCTCGCAGGGAGGGTCGTCGGAGTCGTGGGCGTCGCCGACACCCTCAAGGAGAACTCGCGGGAGGCGGTCGGAAAGCTCAAGGAGATGGGCTTTGAGGTTCTGATGATCACCGGCGACAACCCACACAGCGCCGGGATCGTGGCAAAAGAGATAGGTATCGAGAGGGTCCTCGCCGAAGTTTTGCCTCAGGATAAGGCCCGGGAGATAAAGAGGCTCCAGGAGAAAGGGATGGTCGTCGCCTTCGTCGGGGACGGTATAAACGACGCACCGGCCCTCGCCCAGGCCGATGTTGGGATCGCCATCGGCAGCGGGACGGACGTGGCCATCGAGAGCGGCGAGATCGTCCTGATCAGAGACGACCTTTTGGACGCTGTGGCCTCGATCCAGCTCAGTCGGAAGGTTATCGGGAGGGTGAAGCTGAACCTCTTTTGGGCCTTCGCCTACAACACCGCCCTCATCCCGGTGGCGGCGGGGGTGCTATACCCCTCCTTCGGAATCGCCTTCCGGCCGGAGCTGGCGGGGCTCGCCATGGCCTTAAGCTCGGTGACGGTGGTCAGCCTATCCCTGATGCTGAAGGGGTACGTGCCCCCTTCCAAGAGGGGGAGGGGCTGAACCGGGGAAGACGGACGGGAAAAGGGTGAAAAGTCATTTCTTCGATGATGTATGAGGTGGAAATTTTGGTGATAGATCCGGTATGCGGCATGACCGTTGACGAGAAGACGGCAAAGTTCAAGACCGACTACAAAGGGACAACCTACTACTTCTGCGCCCCCGGGTGCAAGAAGGCCTTCGAGAAGGAGCCCGAGAAGTACCTGAAAAATTGAGCGTTCAATTTTGAAACGTCAGGTGCCATTTCATGAAAGAGTACGACCTCATCGTCGTCGGTTCGGGAGCCGGGATGATCATCGTGTCGAGGGGGGTCAGGGCCGGGATGAAGGTTGCCCTGGTGGACCACGGCCCCATGGGCGGGACCTGTCTCAACAACGGCTGCATCCCTTCAAAGGTCCTGATCTATCCCGCGGACGTGATCAGGACCCTGGAGGCGGCGAGAGCCGTCGGGGTGGAGGCGAAAATCGAGAAGATCGACTTCGACCTCATAATGAAGCGGATGCACTCCATCGTCGAGGAGGGGAGGCGCGGAATGGAGCGGTCCGCCGAGGGGGCCGAGAACCTGGACTGGTATCGGGGATGGGGCGAGTTCGTCGGCGACCTCGAGATCAAGGTCGATGAAGAGACGATCACGGCCCCCAAGATCTTCATCGCCTCGGGGGCGAGGGCTTCATTTCCGCCGATACCGGGCCTCGTGGAGGCGGGGTTTCTCGACAACGTCTCGGTCATGAAGCTTGATCGCCCTCCCAAGAGCCTGACGATCCTCGGCGGGGGCTACATCGGCTGCGAGTACGGTCACTTCTTCTCGGCGATGGGTACTGAGGTGACCATCATCAGCAGAAGCCCTCGGCTATTGAGCAACGAAGACCCGGAGATCTCCGGGGTGGTGGAGAGGAATCTCGGGGAGCACGTCAGACTCAGGACCGGCCACGAGGCGGTGAGGGTGGAGCTGAAGGGAGGAGAGAAGGTGGTATCAGCCCGGGACCTGGAATCCGGCGAGGTGAAGGAGTTTCCTGCCGAGGAGGTGATGGTGGCCCTGGGGAGGAGGTCGAACGCCGACCTGCTCAAGCCGGAGAGGACCGGGGTCGTGGTCGACCGCCACGGCTGGATCGTGGTGGACGATTATCTTGAGACGACGAGGCCGGGGATCTGGGCCATCGGGGACGCCATCGGAAAAGACATGTTCAGGCACGCTGCGAACCGCGAGGCGAGGACGGCCTGGAATAACGCCTTCGGCGAAGAGGGCAAGAAAGATAAGGAGAAGGTGAAGGTCGACCGCCACGCCGTCCCCCACGCCGTCTTCACCTGCCCCCAGGTCGGAGCGGTGGGGATGACCGAGGCGGAGGCGTTGGCCGCAGGCTACAGGACCCTGGTGGGGAGGGCCGAGTACACAGACGTCGCCAAGGGGTACGCCATGGCCGAGGAGGAGAGCCTGGTGAAGGTGGTCGTCAACAGGAACGACGGCCGGATTCTCGGCTGCCAAATCGTCGGGACCGATGCCGCTGACCTCGCCCAGCAGATCGTCTATCTGATGAACGCCGGAGATCAGGGCTTCGGGCCGGTGGCGAGGTCGATGGTGATCCACCCGGCGCTGAGCGAAGTGGTGGCCCGGGCCTTCGCCAACCTCATGCCGCCGAAAGAGGACATACCCCTATGAATGAGTTCATGAGGCTGGCCATGGAGGAAGCAAGAAGAGGTATCGAGAACGACGACGGCGGGCCCTTCGGCGCGGTCATCGTCCGGGACGAAAAGGTCGTCTCGCGGGCTCACAATGAGGTCCTGAAGCGAAACGACCCCACCGCCCACGCCGAGATCCTGGCGATCCGGGAGGCCTCCTCGATCCTGGGAAGCTTTGACCTCTCGACTTGCGAGATCTACTCGACCTCGCAGCCCTGTCCCATGTGCTTTGCCGCCATATTCTGGGCGAGGATCAAAAGGCTCATCTTTGGGACCACGAGTAAGGACGTAGCAAAGATCGGCTTTGACGACAGCCTCATCTACGACGTCATAAGGGGCGAGGTGGAGGCCGAGGAGATGGAGGTGGTGAACCTCGACCGGGAGGGGTGCCGGGCGGTCCTGGAGGAGTGGGAGAGGAGGCCGGGGAGGAGGGTGTACTGAATAGGGGATTATTTCGAATATTTTATCACAAGTAAAAGTCAAACAGCGCACCCCGCTGCAAGCAGCGGGGCATGTTCGCGCCGATCATCACCTGTTTTAATTCTAACAAATTCATCTGTTCGTAGCCGTTCTTTCTTCTGGGGTTACTTGTGACTCAATATTCTCGGCTCAACCATTCACGTGGATGCAACAATTCTTAAGACGGTTTTGTGACCATCCCAACCGCAGCAAGCTGCAGGGTATTCATTTTAAAATAAAGCCGGGCGGCAGCATCACAGCGATCGAGGGCGATCACGGCTCCGCGTACTTTCACCCCGATAGCCTCGCGGCCCGGAGGGCGATCGACTGCCAGGTGAGGCTCCAGGAGCGGGCGGGGGAAAACGCCATGATCGGGCGGCAGCTTTACCCGCTCCTCACCCGGGCGGGCTTCTCCGAGGTCTCCGTCTCGCCCCGGATGGTCTACGCCGACGGCAGCGGGCCCGCCATGGCGGACGGGTTCACCAGGAAGACCTTCACAGCCATGATCGAGGGGGTCCGGGAGGCGGCGCTGGCGGATATGGCCACGCGTATAAGGACGCCCGCGCGGGAGTGGCGGCCGCACTCGGAGATCGCGCGAGGGGTGGGGCAGACGACTCTGGCGAGGTTCTTTTGAAGGGGATCGGGGTAGGAAAGCTCTAATGGCAAAAGCTCGACCACGGCCGCCGGACGGCGCCGCCAGTCTTCTCCGGCTCTTCTTTGGCCGCATCGCATCGCAACTCCCGGCTTCCCGGTGGCGTATTGAATTATTGGCGAAAGGTATATGATATTTGCACGTCACGATGCTTACAATGGCTTCTGTCAAGATTAGGCGAGATTCGTTTCGTGATGTCGATGCTGGCGAATCTGAGGCCGAGGAGCTGGACAGGCTCGCCCGAGAGACGAGGGAGAAGGGCATTTCGTGGAAGAGCCTCAAGGCAGAACTCAGATTATGAGCTATGAGGTTCTTTTACATCCAAAGAGAGCAAAAAGGATGATCGCCGCTCTTCCTCAGGCTCATCAGAGGAGGCTTAAGGAGCTGATCGATCAGCTCTCCGAGGACCCGTTTCTCGGAAGGTCGGGTCATATCTACGGGGATCATCTCAATATAGCAAATTTTGACGTCAAGCGATGTAAAGGCCATGCAAACCGCTTTCGGGTCAGGTTTGGCGATTTTCGGCTCGTCTACGAGGTGGACGAAGAGGAGAGGCTCGTCCTGCTTTTGAAGCTTGATGCCAGGGGCGAGGTCTATTCGCGGCCGCCAGATAAGAAGTAGGGGTCTGAGGGCCTTCTGGGGAAGACGCCCCCGCGGCGCGGCTCACTCTGCATAACGGGCTCTCAGGGTGTGCCGAGCTGCCTGGCTCGCCTTCCTTGAGCGCCTCGCCGAGATGAGGCGGCAGGCCTCGACCCTGATCGTCCGGGTGATCACCGAGGAGCGCTGGGCGCCCCTGGGGGTCTGGATCGTCCGGGAGGCGGCGAGGGAGGCCCTGAGAAATCCGCCCCGGAAGTTCGAGACCCTGGAGGCGGCCCTGGTCGACATGGCGACGCGGATAAGGACGCCCTCGCGCGACTGGCGGCCTCAATCAGAGCTCGTGCGGGGGGGCAGACGACGCTCGCGAGTTTCTTCTGAATCAAGGACACGACTAGAGCATATTGCTAATATCAATTAGTAGAGGACGCTATTTATGAGAGCAATAAACGATTATTTATACCTCTTTCTATAAAGGAGATATAGATTATGACCGAAGAACAAGAAGATTTATTCGGATTTGAGCGAGAAATAAAAATCATTGAATCCCGCGCCAGGGATGTTTTCACACCAACTAAACCTATTAATAGTATTGATCTTTTTTTTGGACGTCAGGAAGAAGTGAGAAGACTTATACAGCAACTTAGTACTCCTGGTCAACATTCATTGCTATATGGAGAACGAGGCGTCGGCAAAAGTTCGCTTGCTAATGTAGCCTCTCAACTTCTTCTCTCAAAATTATTACGGGCAATGGGTGGAGAAGTGTACCGTGTAAGTTGTGATTCTTCTTCAACTTTCGAGCTGATACTTTGCAATCCTTTAAAAGATGCTGGTGTAGATATAACGCTTCGTGAAGTTGACTCCAAAGATACTAAGGGTGGTATGGCCAAAGGAAAAGCCACCGTTGGTCAAAAATTGTTAGGGGCATTAGGTGTTGAAGGGCAAATTAATATAGAGAAAGAAACTATGAAAGTTCACGAGGGTCCCGGTATGTATATCACTCCTTCGTATGCTGCCGAGGTTTTAGAGAAACATAAAGGCCTTTTGGTAATTGATGAAGCAGATAGGTTATCTCGTCAAATTGATAAGCGCCGACTTGCAGAATTTATAAAACAACTTAGTGATAGAGATGCCAAGTTTAAAGTTTTAGTCGTCGGGGTAGCCGAAACAGGAGGTGAATTAATTGATAACCATGAATCTGTGAGCCGATGTTTGAGTGAAATAAAGCTCGGCAGAATGAGTGATGATGAATTAAAACAAATTATAACTGGTGGTGCAAATAAACTCGGTCTGTCATTCGATGAAAAACTAACGAGTAAAATTGTCGAATTGAGTGCAGGTTATCCCCATTTTACTCATCTTCTAGCACTCAAATGTACTGAAAATGCTGTTGTAGAAGGATATAAGCATGTTAGGATAGATCACATACCAATAGCAATAAGGCAAGCCGTAAACGAGGCAGAGGGCACACTTAAACGTACTTATGACAACGCGGTGAGATCATATGGCACTGATAAATATAAAATTATATTAATTTCTGCGGCACGTTTAAATCAAACGGAGTTTTCTGCAAGTGACTTAAGAAATATGATCTATCAACAAACTGGTGAATCTATAAGTCAGCCATCTCTAACAAATTATCTAAGGCGTTTGGTTTCAGATGGCAGTTCTACAATTTTACGTCGAACTGCGAAAGGTGTCTATAGATTTAACGATCCTCGAATGCCAAGTTATGTAAAAATTGCAAATGAGATCTTATAAAAATAGTCGGATTTAGCCTCCCGGTGGTGGAGAAATGTCGCACTCCATCGGGTTTTTGGGACTAAACCTGCAATTTTCCTACTATCCCACGCTCGTCGACTCGTGTATCTCCACGTCGCCGCTTCCCTGGTAGTCGATCTCCCCGCCGGTGCCGCTGATCACGATGCCGTTTCCGCCGAGCCAGTTGGGATGAGGCTGGCCATCGACGTAGTAGGGCGAGTACGGCACGACGCTGATCCAGATCGGGTTGCCCCAGCCGGAAGAGTCTCCGCAGATGGCGATCAGGTGCCAGCCGTTGACGTCGCCGGAGAACCAGGTGCTGTAGTTTCCTGGACGCCAGAAGCCCCAGTACTCCCAAAACCTCATACCCGCCTCTCGTAGGACCAGATTTACTGGGTTTGGCCACAGATCCGAGTCGCGCCTTTTGCCCCATCGCCCACCCGATCACCAAAAAGCGTATATCTCAGCGCTACAATAATAATGAGTTCGACCGATAAAAAGAGGTGAAAAAGTCCATGAGAAAGAGGAGATATCCATCCATATTCGACGCCTTCGAGAACCTAATGAGGGGCTTTCCCTTCGAGGAGGAACGCGAGGAGGGGAGGATTTATCGAGACCCCTTCGAGGACCTGATCAGGAGGTTCCAGGAGGGGATTCCCGAGGAGTTCAAGGAGCTGGTCAAGGAAGAGGAGACCCCTGAAGGGACCGCCCGTCGGTACGGCCCCTTCGTCTACGGCTTCAGCTACACCGCAGAGCCGGGAAAGGAGCCGACCTTCAGGGAGTTCGGGAACATCCGGCCCAGCCTCGGCGGGATCGAGCCGAGCGCTGGAAGGGAGCCCCTCGTCGACGTAATGGAGGACGGCGACCTCTACAAGATCTTCGCCGAGCTTCCCGGCGTCGAGAAGGAGGCGATCAAGCTCGACTCGACCGAGAGGTCGGTGCGGATCGAGACGACCGGCGAGAAGAAGTACGCTAAATTGATCACCCTCGACTCCGAGGTCGACCCCGACAGCGCGCGGGCCAGCTACAAGAACGGCGTTCTCTCCGTGGAGCTGGAGAAGAAGGTGAAGGCCGAGAAGGGCAAGGAGATCAAGATCGAGTAAATCCGTCTCGGATAGATTTATACTCTGATAAAATCTATTTTTTAATGCGGGCGCGCCGACGGTTGCCTGCAACACCACAGGCCAGTTGACCCAGAAACGTTCTCCTCCCCGCAAGTCTGCAAGCGACAGTTATCCGCGGTAGGTCTGCTCCCTTCCGGGCCTGAACCGGTCCCCGCGGTTGAGATGGCCAGACCTGCCCTCCGGCAGGCCCGGACACCAATGCTGTCCCCACAGGGCGGAGAATCACAGTCGGCAACTGGACTGAACCTGCAGCACCCGCAGTCGTCCACCAGCTTCGTCCCCCGCATATCGGCGATCTCGGGTTACAGGTGACGCCGAGCCACCCGGACTAGCCCGCGAGTATCAGAGTCATCTGGTGGAACATAAACCTAACGCAAGATTTGACCCAGGATTTGAATCAAGATCTGATCCAAGATTTGAACCGAAATTTGACTGAGGATTCGATTCAGATTCAGATTCGAGATTTGATTCAGGATTTGACTTGAAATTTGAACTGCGATTTGAACCAAGGAGGCACGAGATTATGGAAGAGATGATAGGGTTTGTGATGGGAAACAAGCAGAGGATAAGGGTAATGGAAGTGATCGAGTCGAAGGGGCCCCAGCCCGCAGCCAAGATCGCCAAGTTCAGCCACCTCACGGCCCCCGCCGCCGGAAGGGTGCTGGAAGAGGTAGCGGGAAAGGGGCTCATAAAGGAGAATGATGGTGTCTGGAACTTCACGGACCTGGGGATCGAGGTCCAAAAAGAGCTGAAGAAGAGGGCGTGATCGGGATGGACGTATCCGAGGCGATCCAGAAGAGAAGGAGCGTAAGAAAGTACCAGACCCGGAATATAGAGAACGACAAGCTCGACCGGGTACTGGAGGCGGGAAGGCTCGCCCCCTCAGCGAGGAACCTCCAGGAGTGGAGGTTCGTGGTCGTTCGGGACGGTGGCAGGAGGAAACGGCTCGCCGAGGCTGCCAAGGGTCAGACCTTCGTCGGCGAGGCTCCGGTGGTGATCGCCGCCTGCGCCACGGTGACCGATTACGTCATGACCTGCGGCCAGCTCACCTATCCCATCGACCTGGCCATAGCCGTCGAGCACATGGTCCTCGCAGCGGCGGCCGAGGGGCTTGGGACCTGCTGGATCGGCGCCTTCTACGAGGAGGAGGTGAAGAAGGTTCTGAACATACCCCCCGAGGTGAGGGTGGTGGCGCTCCTTCCCCTGGGCTACCCGGACGAATCGCCCGCCCCCAGGCCCAGGAAGGAGATGAAGGAGATCGTCGCCTTCGAGACCTGGAAGTAAGGGTCTTTGGACACTTCAAGAGTGATGCGAGGCGGTGGGGCAGATGACAGAAAAGGTGGTCAAGACCGACGAAGAGTGGAAGAAGCTCCTCAGCCGGGAGGAGTACATCGTCACCAGGAAGCGGGGGACGGAGCCCCCCTTCTCCGGCAAGTACTACAAATTCAAGGAGAAGGGGATCTATCGCTGCGTCGCCTGCGGAAATGACCTCTTCTCTTCAAAGACGAAGTTCGACTCGGGCTCGGGATGGCCGAGCTTCTGGGCTCCGATATCCGAGGAGAAGGTCGATGAGAGGGAGGACAGGAGCTACGGGATGACTCGAACCGAGGTGGCCTGTGCGAGGTGCGACTCCCACCTGGGTCACGTCTTCGAGGACGGGCCGCCCCCGACGGGGCTCCGGTACTGCATCAACTCGGCAGCCCTGAAGTTCGTCCCCGAGGAGGAGCTGGATTCCGAGCGATGAGGAAAGAAGTGAAAGGCGTTTGAAGGTCGGTTCGTTTGACAGAGCACTTACTGGAGATGGCCGGGGCCCTGGTGAGGGTGAGGGACGGAGAGGTCGAGGTCCTGACGGAGCCGAAAGTCAAATGGTGCCCCTTGCGAAGCGGCCTATACGGCCACGAAGCAGAGTCGAAAAAGACCGTCGAGTCGGTGCTCAGAAGCCACATCGAAGAGCTGGGGATGTACGGCCCCCATCGAGTCCTGGAGCTATCCGAGCGGCCGGTGAGCTTCGGCGCCTCCGAGATGATCGCCGACGGGATGAAGGTGGGTCTTGTGGACGCGGCTGTGGTCGTCTGCGAGGGGGCAGGGACGGTCGCCGCCGCGAGGCCCGAAATCGTGGCCGCCCTCGGCGCCCACATGACCGGCCTTGTCAAAACCGAGCCTATCGAGGAGATCCAGGCTGGCCTTCGAGAGAGGGGATGCATCCTCCTCGACGACCAATGCACCATCGATCAGGTCGAGGGGTACAAAAGGGCCCTGGCCGCTGGCTACGAAAATATCGTCGTCACCATCACCGGAAAGAGGGCCCAAGAGGCCGAGGAGATCAGAAAGCTGGCTTCACCCTCGGCTTGCGGGCAGGCGGGCGAGGGACCGATCATATTCGCGGTCCACAACCTCGACGTCTCCGAAGATCAGGCAGAGGTCCTGGCTGAAACTTGCGATGTAGTCTGGGCCTGCGCCTCGCGACCGGTTCGGGATATCGTCGGAAGGCGGGCGAAGCTCCAGATCGGGATCTCGATCCCGGTTTACGCTCTGACCGATCGGGGAAAGCGGCTGGTCCTGAATAGAGCGCTTCACTTCGAGTCCGGCCTCGTCATGCACAGGGCGACGCTTCCTTACGGGCCGGAGGAGAAGCTTCCGGACCCCTTCGTCTAAAGCGGCCCGACTCTCTCGACCTTCAGTCCCTCGTTATCGACTTTTGTGGATATGGCGATCTTGAGCCCCATCGGCTCCAGAATCTCGACCATCTCCGTCTCCGATCTATCGGTGACGACGGCGATGGAGGGGCCGACGGAGCTCATCCCCACAAACTCTAGCCCAGCCTCCCGAAGGCGGCTCATGTGCTCGTAGATCTCAAAGCCGTGATGCTCTACCTCGGCCCGCTTCGACCCCCGGAACTCGATCTCCCAGATGACGTCCCCGATCTTTTTGAGGTCGGACCGTTCCAGGGCCGGGATCAGGTCCATCAGGATGAAGTAGGCCTTCAGCTCGCGGTCCTGGTAGTCGAGGTTTCGGGCCCTGTTCATCAGAAGGTCGAACTCCTCCCTCCCCGACGATGAGACGGTCGTCTGGGGGATGATCACAAAGACGTTCTTTCCTTCTGCGAAGGGGTGGTGGTAGGCGAGGGCCAGCTCGTCGCCGGTCACCGCCATCCCCCCGTAGGTGACGGCGGCGGGGCCGACCCCGGTCTCAAAGCCAAGGGTGACCCGGCCGTCCTCGGTCTCCTCGACGTAGTTGTTCCCGATCAACAGCCTGATCTCGTCTTTGGTCAGCTGCGAGCCGACGGCCTCGTTCATGGCGGTGGCGAGGGCCACAAGAACTGATCCGGTGGATCCGAGGCCGACGTGCTTTTGCTCGTGGTCCCTGACCTTGATCTTGAATCCGCCCGAGTAGCCGACAGTCTTTTTGAAGACCTCAGCGAAATGGCGGACGATAGGCTCCCTCGAGTAGTCGACGGTCGTCTCTTCGGGAGTGCACTCCACCTCGGCGAAGCAATAAATCTGGAGGGCGAATCCGACCCCGCCGCCGCCGGGCCTGTTCGGGGCAAACCGGTTCATGTCCAGAACCGTCAGGTGGATCCTCGCCGGGGTCGTGACCCGGATCTTCCCCTCGACCGGCTCAAGCTCCCGGTGCTTTTTGATCCCCAGGGTGTTGACCTTCTCGCCCGGGGAGAAGGGGCTGAACTCGTACTCCACCAGGTCCAGGTCCCCGCCCCGGATCTTCATCGTGGGCATCTCTCACCACCCTCCGAATCGAATTCTTCTCTTCGAACTTCCTCTGGCCATGAGCTATCTGGCCCCGTCTGGCTATATCTTTTTGCCGGAGGTTCTGGCCGGGCTGGGGCCGGAGGGATCGACGCCCCCCGCTGACCTTTGAAGAGGGCGGAGAGGACGGCTACTCCTCCCCGCCTCCGACCGATATGATCGAAGAGGAATACGGGGGTTTCGTGGCCAGGCTTGCCGCGATGTACGCCACCGTCCCCACGACGATGCCGATCATCACCGGGTGGATGAGGGGGTTGCCGTAGAAGTTCCAGACGACGATGGAGACGAAGGTGGCGACGAGCCCCGAGACGAAGCCGGTCGATGTCCCCCGGTCCCAGTAGAGGCCGAACAAGAGCGGGATGAAGACGCAGCAGGCGATCACCCCCATGCTCAGGGAGACGAGCGGCACGATCAGCTCCGGGACGTTTCTTGCCATGAGGGCGGAGACGACGATGATCAGAACCCCCACGACCCTCGTCAGGACCAGGACCCGGTCGTCGGGTATCTCGGGCCGCAGAAACCGGAGGGTGTCGGCGGTGAGGGAGGTGGTCGTCACCAGGACGATGGCGCTGATCGTCGACATGGCAGCCGATATCGCCGCAAGGAGGATGATGGCGTCAAAGCCCGGCGGCAAAAGCGACGTGGCGACGAAGGGTACGAAGCTGTCCGGGTTTTTGATGAAGGGGGCCAGCTCCTCGGCGGAAAAGACCCCGTAGGCGAGGATCCCTATGGAGAAGATGCAGAGGGCGTAGATGGCGATGGCGATGGGGCTGTAGATCCCGGCGAACTTGACCACCCGGCCGTCCCGCGCGGAGAAGATCATGATCAGGAGGTCGGGAAGCGCCAGAAGCCCCAGGCTTATGGAGAAGGCCGTACCCACCGTCTTCTGCCAGGGGACGAGGTCTCCGGACATGCTCGTCACCGCGGCGGGGATGTTCGCCCAGATCTCCGTTCCGCCACCGTTGTAGAGGAGGACCGCATAGAGGAGGATCGCGCCGCCGACCATGATGATCCCCTGGATGAAGCTGATCCAGAGGATGGCGGGCAGACCCCCCACGGCGTAGTAGATGGCGACGATGACCACGGCCACCAGGAGCCCCTGGACGTAGCTGATCCCCAGGAGCCCCTCGAAAAGGTGGGCGCAGCCCTTGAATATGGCGATGAGGTAGACGGTGTACATGACCAGCATGATCCCCGCCAGAAGCACCCGCCCTCCAGGAGAGCCGTACCGCCGCTCCAGCAATTGAGGAACGGTCTTGGCGTCGTAGGACTTGGCCATCGCCCAGATCCGGGGCGCCATGATCCAGGCGAGGCAGGCGAAGGCGACGTGCATGAATGTCGCCCAGATCACCCAGGGAAAGCCGGCGATGAGGCCGTACCCGCCCCCTCCCAAAAACGAGGCCGCGCTGAAGTAGGCGGCGGTGAAGGCGATACCGATCACCGCGGGGTACATGACGTTCCGATCGGATACGACGAACCCGGAGAAGGTCCCCTGCCGGAGCTTTATGGAGAGGGCGACGATGACCGCGACGTAGACGACGAGAAGGACCTGGTTAATCATCGGATCTCCTCAGAATCACAAAAAATGTTATCGCGAGCATGAGTATCATCGAGGCCAGAAGGGCCAGGTACGGCGTCGGCGCGAGGAACATCAGGTCCGCCTCCGCGTCGGTGTATCGTGAGCGTTTGAGTGCGTCGATGCTAGTTCTCTTGGGTTCAAATCGATCTCTCCTCCAACCATGTACGATAATATACAATGATGGGCGGGGGTGAGCGGTTTTGGTTGAAAAGGATTTCGCTGGTAGGAATGGATTGAGATATGGTTAGCAAATGCATTGTTTTTGTTTGGAATAATCAATTAATATACTCGCAAAAAGATAATTTTTACAATTATCTGAATTATCATCAGAATCTATAAATATATGTGTTTCCCGAAAGATCACCACAGAGGTTCTTGGAGACGAATCGATGAACAAAAGAAAAACAACTCTATTGGACAACTTCGATATCAATCAGCTTATTAAGACGGCAAAAACTGCATTAGAGAATGGCATTTTCAATTTAAAAGAAAAATACAATATAAGAGATATAATACTTGAAGATAATTATTTATTAGTTCATTACATTCCAAAAGTCGATAATAAAATCGCTATTTATTCAGATATATGCCAAATAATGGCATTTTTAAACGGGTTTATTGGCGAAGAACTAAAAGTAATGAATGTCTACTCTATTGGTGTAGAAGCAGTAATAATCGGCCAGCCTTCTCGTGACAATATCTATATTGTTTCGACTATAGATGTCATAAAGGAGATAGGCAGAGGAAATATTGTCCATTGGCTTAAGAATTCAATCGTTAATGAGCCGATTTCAACTCAAAAAGAAGTTTTATTGCTGGTAGAAGGTCCGACAGAGATTAGCGCGTACCCAATATTATTTAAATCCATGGGATATCCGATGATGGCACATAGAATCCATCTATATCCATATTCAGAACAAAATTTAAAGTCAGTCTTATCGATGCTCGTATATAAAGAAATTTATTTCTATCTTGTGTGCGATATTGATAAGTCTGAGGATATAATGGACTTAGATAGGGCAGGTTATTTTAAATTTGGAGGTTATCATATCCTCAAGAATGGAGAATTTGAAGATTATGTAGAATCGGATACATTAGTTCAAATTCTAGAAAAAATAGACCAAGGAATAGGCATTGATGCTAAATATATTGACGAAAATAGAGCTAGAGGCAAATCGACATCAAAGATTATTGACGACTATTACTACAGATTTGGCAATGAACATGTATTTCCTGGAAAACCCATATTAGGCAAAGAAATTGCACAATTTTGGGCTAAAAATAATATCCCACCAGAAATTAGAAGTATCATTCTTAATACTATGAATATTGCTTAACTAGTGAAATCCTCAGGGATTAACGGCTCATGCTCGCTTAAATAAATACCCATCGCCTCATCAACGCATCCGAGATCTTTGCCACATCTGATCCGATAGAGAAAGATCCGGCCTTTTTCGAGCTAAGTTTTAGAGTTCCAGTCTGCACAGTTATCGTTTCTTGAAATTTCAGGGCTTAATGTCTTCAGTACCCCACCGGCCCCACGTCCTCGAACCCCTCCCGCTGGCCGGTCCCGGCCTCCCGGGTGAGCCTTTCGGGGTAGTAGAGGAGCTTGATGACGTTTTGGGCGTGCTCGCGGGTCCGCCTCTCCGCGAGGAAGGCGAGTTCCCTCTCGGACTCGGCCTCGTCCTCGTGGACGAAGACCTCGATGATGTGGCTGTTCGTCATAAGCTGCGCCATGATCAGGCCGGTGGAGGCCTCGTGGGCGCAGGTCTTGTCTATGGCTTTTGGCCCCGGCATCCCCAGAGCCATCACGAGGCTGCAGCCCCGCTCCTCGATCAGGATCTTCGCGGCGACCGGCAGGTCCTTGACCCCGGGGACGGTGTAGCGAATGAGCTCGGCGGAGCAGCCCCGCTTCAGCTCCTTGATGGCGGCCCTCGCCATGTCGTATCGGGCGAAGTTGGTGTCGGCGATCCCGATCTTCATGAGGTGGGGATTGGTCGTCGGGATGTTTAAGGTTTATTGAAGTTAATCGAAGGTGCATCGATGGTTCATCGAAGTCCATCGAAGGTCGAGCTGCATCGTTGATGAAGTGGGGGATGCTCAAAAGAGGAGTCCTGGGGGCGGCACAAGGTGGTTGAGTTCACTTCAGACCCTTGTGCTTGTGCCACCCGCAGGACGGTATATCGGAGCGCCAGCGCTAAAATTGCCGATGTATCCTCATATCAATCAATATGTGGCGTGTATATGTGCTTTTAAGGTTGTACTTCCACCCTCACTCCAGACTGCCTCGATTTTTAGGTCCAGCTTAAAGCCCGTCTTGTAGCTGAAATCGACTCTATCTCCTTTTTTAATGCCACTGCGGCTGAAAACGGTATTTCCGCCGTCTTTTGCGGTGATAGTCCAGGTACCGTTGTTCGGTTCTGTTATTTCGAAATAGCCTTTGATGGTTACTCCCCACGTAGTTTTTTTTGTCTCCCCAGATCCACGTCCATTTGTTATCTGAACCGTTATGTCCTGGTCAACGGTACCGCCCAGATCTAGCGCTTCTTCATGCAGTCTAGTAAGCTTCTCTGCCGCCTCATCACTTATGCCCGCCCTGGAAAGGATATCGTTGCTCACGGATTCTGCCAGTTTCTCTAACTTTGTGTCTGCCATATTCTGTACCTCTCAAGTTCATCTCGTGCAACTTATCTCTATGACAACATAAGTTGCCCGCCCGATCAGTTTATTAAGAGTATTTAAATTTTTCGATAAACAATGATTTAGATATAAATATGTTTATGGCCGTTTTAATTAATCGCGGTTTCGCGATGAAACTCCACCAAGCGGTGGATGTATGCGATCGAACTACCTCCCTGAAATCCCTCTTTCCACCACATTTGAAGTATCGGGCATCTATGCTCCAATTGGCCTTTAGTGGTCGATTTTGATAACTCGTGGTCGCAGCAAAAAGAAGCTTTGAGTCGATCCACCGTTTCTCCGTCAAGTAAACTTATAACAAAAACGGATCTTAACATTGTCGTATACTGTTAGATCATTCAGCTGGGATGTGTCAATAATTCAACTTAAATTATTTTCCAGAATACGCCAATCGTTCGTTGTTGATCGGTCTGTTCGATGTCGATCTTTAGTAATCGGATCACATCACGACTCAATAAAAAATGTTTAACCTATCGCGCACTCGTCACACTTCCAGCCATCTCCCAGATAGAGGAGCTGGTCCCGGCTGCCGTACCGGTAGACGGTGATCCCCTTGCACCCCAGCTCGAAGGCTAGGGTGAAGATGCCGAGGACGTCCTCGACCGTCGCCTCGGGGGGGAGGTTCACGGTCTTGGAGACGCCGTTGTCGGTGAACTTCTGGAACGCCGCCTGGATTCGGACGTGCTGGGCGGGCGGAACCTCCATCGCCGTGACGAACAAGTCTTTCAGGTCGTCGGGTACGCCTTCGACGCCTGCCAGGCTCCCCCTTCTTGCCACCTCCCGCATCTTGGCTTCGCCGACGCCCCTCTCTTTCGCCATCCTCTCGAAGAGGGGGCTTGTCACCACCATCTCGTCGCCGATGAGGTCCCGGGAGAAGGAGAGGCCGAATAAGGGCTCGATCCCGGGGCTCGTCCCGGCGATGATGCTGATCGAGCCGGTCGGCGCGATGGTGGTGACGGTGGCGTTCCTCATAGCGTCGTAATCGAGGCTGCTCTCTTCGAGGAGGGGAAACGACCCCCTTTCCTCGCCGAGCTTTTGGGACGCCTCCCGGGCTGTCTCTGTGACGAAGCTCATCGTCTCCTCGGCGAGCCGGATCGCCTCAACGGAGTTGTAGGATATGCCAAGCTCGATCAGCATCTCGGCAAACCCCATCACCCCGAGGCCGATCTTCCGGCTCCTGAGGGTCGCCTCCCGGATCTTTCTGAGGGGGAAGCGGTTCACCTCGATGACGTTGTCGAGGAACCGCACCGCCATGCGGGCCGTCTCCGCGAGCCGGTCCCACTCGACTTCGCCCCCTTCGACGAACTTGGAGAGGTTCAGCGAGCCGAGGTTGCAGGACTCGTAGGGGAGGAGGGGCTGCTCGCCGCAGGGGTTTGTCGCCTCGATCGTCCCCGGCAGTGGGTGGGACTCGTTTATCCTGTCGAGGAAGAGGATGCCGGGGTCGCCCCGCCTCCAGGCGTTGGCGGCGATTTCTCGGAGGAGGCCGGAGGCGTCAATGGTCTCGGTGACAAGGCCGGACCTCGGGTTTACGAGATCGATCTCGCCCCCCGATCGGGCCTTAGCCATCTGATCGTCGGTGATCCCGACGGAGAGGTTGAAGTTCTGAAGACTCCCCGCTCTCTCCTTGGCCCGGACGAACTCGAGGATGTCGGGGTGGTCGGCCCGGAGGACTGCCATGTTCGCCCCCCGCCTCCTGCCGCCCTGCTTTATCACCTCGGTGGCGGCGTCGAAGACCTCCATGAAGGAGACCGGGCCGCTGGCGACGCCCCCCGTCGCTCGCACGGGGTCGCCCTTCGGCCGGAGCTGCGAGAAGGAGAAGCCCGTCCCTCCGCCGCTCTGGTGGATCTTGGCCATCTCCTTCAGGGCGCCGAAGATCCCGTCCATGGAGTCGTCCACCGGCAGGACGAAGCATGCCGAGAGCTGCCCGAGGGATAGGCCGGCGTTCATCAGGGTCGGAGAGTTGGGGAGAAAGAGCCCTTGGCTCATGACGTCTCTGAACCTCGACGCTGTGGCGCCGCGGTCCCCGCCAAACCTCGCCTCGGCGCGGGCGACGGAGCGAGCCACCCGGCTGAACATCTCCTCAGGGGTCTCGGCGACGTTCCCGAACTCGTCCCGCCTCAGGTACCTCTTTCGGAGAAGCTCCGGGGCGAAAGGGCCGAGGCCTAGGGCGAGGCTGAGTCCGGGATCATCCAAAGACCTTCGTCCACTATCTCTGACATTGGCCCTCCTCTTAGTCTCGTGGTCTTCCATCCTATCCACCTTCTCTCGGTTGTCCCCCATCTTCGGTCCGCCTCCTCGTCAAAGTCTCCAGAAGCGATATAAACTGTGATCTTCCCATATATATCTGAAGACTGAAGTCAACATCCTGGAGGTTTTACAATCAAGATAGCCATCACTGGAAAAGGAGGCGTCGGCAAGACCACCCTCGCCGGAACCCTAGCCCGCCTCTTCGCCCGCGACGGGTACAACGTCATCGCCATAGACGCAGACCCCGACATGAACCTCGCGTCCGCCATAGGCGTCGCCGAAAACCCCAGGCCCATCACCGAGTACAAGGAGATGGTCCAGGAGAGGGCGAGCGCCGAGTTCGGGATGTTCAAGCTCAACCCCAAGGTTGACGACGTAATCGGGAAGTGCGGCTGCGTCGGCCCCGACGGCGTGAAGCTCGCGGTAATGGGGACGATCGACACCGGCGGAAGCGGCTGCATGTGCCCCGAGACCGCCTTCCTTCGGGCGCTCCTCCGGCACGTCATCCTGCGGGAGAAGGACCTGGTCATCCTGGACATGGAGGCGGGGATCGAGCACCTCGGGCGCGGGACGACGCGGGGCGTCGACGTCATGATCGCCGTCGTCGAGCCGGGCCTCCGGTCTGTCGAGACCCTGGAGAGGATCAAGAAGCTCGCCAGTGACCTCGGGATCGAGAAGGTGATGGCCGTCATCAGCAAGGCCCCCGAGGAGCAGGTGATCATAAAAGATAAGCTGGCGGAGATGAACGTTCCGGTCCTCGGGACGATACCCTACGACAGAAACCTGATGGATGCGGATCTCGCGGGCAAGTCGCCTCTGGACGTCGGCGGGCCGGGGGTCGAGGCGATAAAGGAGATCAAGGTGAAGCTGGAGGAGCTCTTCGGGACGATGGCGAAGGAGGCTGCGGCGAAGGGTGGGGAGGCGGCTTAGGCCGGTTCGGGCACTTCATCTTCTCTTTTCGGCTGGCTTCTGAGGCGCGGGTCAGGTCCGGCTCCAGGCGACGCCAGCTAATTTGGAGACGTTAAGGAAGGTTATCCCCACCACCTCGCCCTTCTCGCGCCCGATGATGATGTCGCCTTTGGCCTAATCTGGTCCCTAATCGACACAATCTTTAATAATCGCCGCCCCAACTTTGTACTTCTATGAGCACCGCTATCCGGGTCGACGAGGGGGTTAAAAACAGGCTCCAGCTCTTCGGTCGTGAGGATGAGTCTTACGATGAGATCCTCAATCGGTTGATGGATTCCCTTGAGGAGCTGGACGTCGAGGAGATCATTGAGGCCCGATGGTTGAAGCTCCAGAAGGAGAAGAAGGACTACATACCCCTGGAAGATGTTTAGATGGAGGTCCAGCTTCATCCTCAGGTAAAGAGATACCTAGACGATAGCGGAGAGAAGGGGCGGCTCAAGGAAGGTTTGAGGAAGCTTGGAGAAGACCCCTTCACATCCAGGAGCGGCGCTGACATCAAGAGGCTCAAAGGTAAATTTCACGACCTCTATCGATTGAGGGTTGGAGAGCACAGGTTCGAGCGCTTCGTCGAAGACGGAGTCGTATGGGTCCAGAGGGCTTTCAGAAGAGGCAAGGGGTATCTTGTGAACTCCTAAAATTCTCTCGCACCCCTTCCCGCCTTCCCTTCGCCTTTACTTCAGCTCGATATCCCCGAGCAAAAGGCCCGATTCGGTGATCTCGCCGACGAGCTTGCCGTCGGTCATTCCCAGGACCGCGTCCACGTCGTCCTCGGGAAGGACGAAGACCCAGCCCATCCCCATGTTGAAGGTCCGGTACATCTCGTCCTCGGCTACGCCCCCCTCCTCCTGGAGGAAGCGGAATATCGGCTGGGGCTCGATGGGGTCGTCGATCTCAAAGCCGAAGCCGCTGATCCGGTGGAGCTTCAATAGGCCGCTTCCGGTGATGTGGGCCATCCCGTGAACATCGGCCTTCTGGATAACTTCCAGCGCCTCCATGTAGATCCTCGTCGGCTCGAGAAGCTCCTCGCCGATCGTCCTCTTGGAGTAGGGCATCCGATCGAAGTAGGTGTAGCTCGACTCCTCGACGATCCTTCTGGCCAGGGTGTAGCCGTTGCTGTGAAGACCGCTGCTCGGAAGCCCGACGATCATGTCGCCTTTTTTTATCTTCTCGCCAGAGATGACGTCCTCTTTCTTGATCATCCCGATGGCGGTTCCCGCGAGATCGAATCCCCGGATGATCTCGGGCAGCGAGGCGGTCTCGCCTCCGACGATGCTGAGGTTTGCGATCTCCGCGCCCCTCTCCAGGCCGACTGCTATTTGGGCGGTCATCTCCGGGTCGACCTTTTCCAGGGCCAGGTAGTCGACGAAGGCCAGGGGCTCGGCCCCGATGGCGAGAAGGTCGTTGACGTTCATCGCCATGCAGTCGATCCCCACGGTGTCCCACTTTTTCATCTCGTTTGCGATCAGGACTTTGCTTCCGACGCCGTCGGTGGTCATGGCGATGGCGTACTCGCCCATGTCGATCAGCCCCGCGTAGTGGCCGATGTCGGTGATGGGGGCTCCTATCCCCTTACGTCTGCCGGTCATGACGCCCTTCATGGCCGAGATCGCCCTCTCCTCGGCCCTAATGTCGACCCCCGAGTCGGCGTAGGTCATCTTCTTCATCTCTTCACCTCTTCTCTCTTCGTCTTTCCTCTCCGGCCTCTTCGTCTCTTACCTCTTCGCCTCACCCTCGAGACCGAACTCCCGGTGGAGCTCCTGGACCGCCCTCTCGGCCTCGGCCATGCTGACGACGAAAGATATGTTGTGCTCGCTCGACCCCTGGCTGATCATGAAGACGTTGATCTTCGATCTGCCCATGGCGCCGAAGACCCTTCCGGCAACCCCCGGCGTCCCCACCATCCCCGCCCCCACGACGGCGACGACGGCCACGTCCTTGTTGTAAGAGACCTCTTTCACGATGGTGGTGGGAAACTCGGCCCGCAGGGCGATCTCCGCCGCCTCGACCTGAGGCTCGTCGACGACGACGGATATGTTCGCCTCGCTGGAGCCCTGGCTGATCATGGTGATGTTCACCCCGGAATTGGCGAGAGCGCTGAAGGCCCGGGCGGCGATTCCGTGAGTCCCGATCATCCCGGCCCCGGATATCGTCAGCAGGGCCACATTCCTGGAGAGGGTGACGGCCTTGATGACGTCCTCCTTGGCTGCGCCCTCCTTCACGATCAGGGTCCCCGGGTCTTTGGGATCGAAGGTGCACTTCACCCTGACGGGGATCCCGTTTCTGATGGCGGGCTCGATCGCCCGCGGGTGGAGGACCTTCGCCCCAAAGTAGGACATCTCCATCGCCTCCCGGTAGGAGATGACCGGGATGTTCTTCGCGTCGGAGACGATCCGGGGATCGGTGGTTAAAACGCCGGTGGTGTCCTTCCAGAACCAGATCTCGTCCGCCCCGATGGCCGCCCCGATGAGGGAGGCCGAGAAGTCCGAGCCGCCCCGGCCCAGGGTGGTGATGTTCCCCCTCTCATCCTCGGCGATGAACCCCGTCACCACCGGAACCCCCTCGATGGGGGTGAGCCTCGAGGCGAGGAGGTCGTAGGTCTTCTCCAGGGGCTTTGCGTTTCCGTACTCGCTGGTGGTGATGATCCCCGCCTCGCCGCCGGAGTAGTGCCTGGAGTTGAGGCCCAAGTCCCTCAGGACCCCGGAGAGGATCGGGGCTGCAAGCCTCTCGCCGTAGCTGGATATCCGATCTATGGACCGGGGCGATAGCTCGCCGAGATAGCAGATGCCGATGTACGCCTTCTCCAGCTCGCCGAGCCTCTGGATGATCGTCTCCTTCAGCTCCTTTACGATCTCAGGGTCCCTGACCGCCTCCATCAGGGCCTGGATGTGCCTTTTGCTCAGCCTGTCCACGAAGGTCACAATATCCTCGACCTTCCCGCCGTTGGCCGAGGCCCTGGCGCACTGGAGGAGGTCGTCGGTGACCCCTCCCAGGGCTGAGGTAACGACGACGATCTCGTTCTCATCGCTCAGGCTCTTCACCAGATCTCCGACGTTTCGGAGCTTAGCGCCGTCGGCCACCGAGGATCCGCCAAACTTCATTACCAAGCGTGCCATCTTGAAAACCCTGTGAACGTCCCGTCTCACCGATATAAGCTTTACTCAAAGTTTTATAATTGAAATTGTATTTATTAACAAGCTTCTCGACGACAACCCGGGTTGGCAAGTTGTACTCCAAAGAGCTTCGGCATCTTCCTGGATCCGGATGACCTGTGGCAAGGGGTATCCGCAAGGCCAGGAGAGCGGGCGTCCTTTGAGCCGATCACTGGATTTGAGGCTCCAGCGCCGCCCTATATTTTCTATACCTGGATTGGTGGTATATACAGAATTGTCACTCTCCGCCTCGAAAATCGATCGTGGCGACCCCTTGAACGCCGTAGTCGATGGCCGAAGGCTTATATAGGTGTACGAAAATGGAACCGAGACTCCAAGATTAGAGAAGCTTTAGATTCAGAGCTTTATCTCAAAATTCGCGAGGCTTGATATGGGCAAGAGGAAGAAGATGGCTGAGCGCGTAACCGCGCTGATGGACAAGCCAGAGAAGATCAGAAATATCGGTATTGTTGCGCATATTGATCACGGCAAGACCACATTATCTGACAATCTGCTTGCGGGAGCCGGCATGATCTCCATGGAGCTGGCGGGCAGGCAGCTATTTATGGACTTCGACGAGCTGGAGCAGGCTCGAGGGATCACTATCGATTCCGCCAACGTCTCCATGGTCCACGAGTACAAGGGTGAGGAGTACCTCATCAACATGATCGACACACCCGGTCACGTCGACTTCGGCGGCGACGTCACCAGGGCGATGCGGGCAGTGGACGGAGCCGTGGTGGTGGTGGACGCCGTGGAGGGCGCCATGCCCCAGACCGAGACGGTCCTGAGACAGGCCCTCAAAGAGAACGTTCATCCGGTTCTTTTCGTAAACAAGGTCGACAGGCTCTTAAACGAGCTGAAGGTGGACAAACAGGAGATGCAGCTCCGGCTGGGTAAGCTGATCGACAACATAAACAAGCTCATCAGGGGCATGAATGAGGAGAAGTACAAGGCAGGCTGGAAGGTGGATGCCGCTGACGGGAGCGTCGCCTTTGGGTCCGCCCTCTACAACTGGGCGATCAGCGTCCCCCAGATGAAGAGCACAGGGATCGGCTTCGGCGAGGTCTACGACTACTGTGCGGCCGGAGACATGAAGACCCTCGCCGAGAGGTGCCCTCTCTACCTTGCCGTCAACGACATGGTCATCCGCTTCCTCCCAAGCCCCCTCAAGGCCCAGAAGGAGCGTGTCGCGGTCATATGGCACGGGGACAAGAGCAGCAAGCTCTACAAGTCGATGGAGGCCTGCGACCCCAAGGGTCCCGTTGCCTTCATGGTTACCGACATCTCCGTCGACCCCCACGCGGGCGAGGTCGCCACCGGCAGGCTCTTCTCGGGAACTCTGGAGAGGGGGATGGAGCTCGCCATCTCCGGCGTTGCCAAGACCAACCGGGTACAGCAGACGGGGATATTCATGGGCGCCGACAGGATCGAGGTGGAGAAGATCCCCGCAGGGAACATCGCGGCCGTTACGGGCCTGCGGGACGCCTTCGTCGGGTCCACCGTGTCCTCGGACAGGGAGGCCACGCCCTTTGAGGACATAAAGCACGTCAGCGAGCCCGTGGTCACCGTCGCCGTGGAGGCGAAGAACACCCGCGACCTCCCCAAGCTGGTGGAGGTTCTGCGGCAGGTCGCGAAGGAAGACCCGACCCTCAACATCACCATCAACGAGGAGACCGGCGAGCACCTGATGGCAGGAATGGGCGAGCTCCATCTCGAGATCGTAGCTTATCGGATCCAGAGGGACAAGGGCGTCGAGATCACCACCTCGCCACCGATCGTCGTCTATAGAGAGTCGATTACAGGAAAGACTCCCGGAGCTGTTGAGGGCAAGTCCCCCAATCACCACAACCGCTTCTACATCGAGATCGAGCCTCTCGAGCTCGAGGCGGTGGATGCGATCAAGGCCGGCGAGGTCTCCATGAAGATGGATGAGCTGGAGAGAAGAAACATCCTGATCAGCAAGGGGATGGACAAGGAGGAGGCCAAGAACATATCCGGCATCTTCGAGTCCAACGTCTTCATCAACATGACCAAAGGCGTCCAGTACCTGAGAGAGACGATGGAGCTGATGCTGGAGGGCTTCGTCGAGGCGACGAAGAACGGCCCCATCTGCAGAGAGCCGGTCCAGGGCGTAAAGGCGAAGCTGATTGATGTCAAACTTCACGAGGATGCCATCCATCGAGGTCCCGCCCAGGTCATCCCCGCCGTCAGGCAGGCGGTCCAGGCCGGGATCCTCATGGCGAACCCCACCCTCCTGGAGCCCTTCCAGAACGTCTTTATACAGGTTCCACAGGAGCAGATGGGCGGTGCCATGTCAGAGATCCAGGGCCGAAGAGGCATGATCCTGAGCATGGAGACCGAGGGCGACATGATCATCATCAAGGCGAAGGCACCCGTCTCTGAGCTCTTCGGGTTTGCGGGAGCGATCCGAGGAGCGACTGAGGGCAGATCCCTCTGGAGCACGGAGTTTGCCGGCTTTGACCCCATCCCACCAGCGGCGATGGTGGAGACGGTTCGCCAGATCCGGGGTCGCAAGGGTTTAAAGACCGAGATGCCTAAGCCCAGCGATTACCTGAAGGCTTGAGGCCTTCCCTGAAAAGATTTAAACGGAAGAGACGTGAATACGGAGTTAAAAGTTAACCGGAGGAGATTAAGATGGCATCAACGAAGCCACACATGAACCTGGCGTTCATCGGACACGTCGACCACGGGAAGTCCACTCTCGTGGGAAGGCTGATGTTCGAGACCGGCGCGGTTTCTCCACATATCATCGAGCAGTACAAGAAAGAGGCCGAGTCTAAGGGTAAGGGCAGCTTCGAGTTCGCCTGGGTCATGGACAGCCTGAAAGAGGAGCGAGAGAGGGGCGTCACCATCGACATCGCCCATCAGAGGTTCGATACCGACAAGTACTACTTCACGATCGTCGACTGTCCCGGCCACAGAGACTTCATCAAGAACATGATCACCGGAGCGAGCCAGGCCGACTCTGCAGTTCTGGTGGTCGCGGCCCCCGACGGGGTCATGGCCCAGACGAGAGAGCACGTCTTCCTCGCGAGGACCCTGGGTATAAACCAGCTGGTCATCGCGGTCAACAAGATGGACGCCGCCAAGTACAGCGAGGAAAGGTTCAAAGAGGTCAAGGAAGAGGTCGGAAAGCTGCTCCAGATGGTCGGATACAAGGTCGCAGAGATACCCTTCATACCTCTCTCAGCCTTCGTCGGCGACAACATCGTCAAGCTTGGCGACAACCTCAAGTGGTACAGTGGCCCCACCCTCCTGGAGGCGCTTAACAACCTCAAGGAGCCCGAGAAGCCCACCAACCTGCCTCTCAGACTCCCCGTCCAGGACGTCTACACCATCTCCGGTGTCGGAACCGTCCCCGTCGGCAGGGTCGAGACCGGGATCATCAAGAAGGGCGATAAAATAATCTTCGAGCCCGCCAATGTATCTGGCGAGGTGAAGACGATCGAGATGCACCACGAAGAGGCCGACCAGGCACTGCCCGGCGACAACATCGGCTGGAACGTGAGGGGCGTCGGAAGAAAGGACATCAGGAGAGGCGACGTCTGCGGACATGTCGACTCGCCGCCCACGGTGGCCAAGGAGTTCACCGCCCAGATCGTGGTCCTCCAGCACCCGAGCGCCATCTCTGTGGGTTACACCCCTGTCTTCCACTGCCACACCTCCCAGATCGCCTGTACCTTGATCGAGATCAAGGCCAAACTCGACCCCAGGACCGGTGCGGTAAAGGAGCAGAACCCTGCCTTCATCAAGGCTGGCGATGCCGCCATAGTCACCGTGATGCCCACAAAGCCGATGGTGATCGAGAAGGTCAAGGAGATCCCCCAGCTCGGGCGATTCGCCATCAGGGATATGGGCCAGACGATAGCAGCGGGCATGTGCATGAATGTCACCCCCCGCTAACTCAAATTTTTCTGGTGTTTGAGTTATGCAGAAGGCAAGAATACGGCTATCTGGGACCGATCCTCGCTCCCTGGACGAGATATGCAGCCAGGTGCGAGGGATCGCCCAGAGGACGGGCGTGCACATGGCGGGACCGATCCCGCTCCCAACCAAAAGGATGGTAGTTCCCACGAGAAAGAGCCCCGACGGGGAGGGGACCGCCACCTGGGACCACTGGGAGATGCGGGTGCACAAGCGTATGATCGACCTGGACGCCGACGAGCGGGCCCTTCGTCAGCTCATGAGGATCCAGGTTCCCAAGAACGTCAACATCGAGATAGTGCTGGAATCTTAGCTGGACTCGTAGTATAGTCTGGATAACACGGAGGCCTCCGGAGCCTCAGTCCCGGGTTCAAATCCCGGCGAGTCCGCTACGACCCTTTTTTCTTTTCTGTTGGTTTTGTTCTGGTTTTGTATTGTATTGTTTTGCTTTGTTTTCATGATCCTCGGCAAAAGGTTCATAGCCTCCAAGGATTTTCTTCCTCTTCCAGAGAGAAGAATCGGCGTGGGATAACGATGATTACAGGAGAAGATGTTGATCATATAAGCTGGCTCGCCAGCATAAAGGTCGCCGAGGGGGAGTTGGAGGGCTTCGTCGCCTCATTCAACTCGGTTCTCGATTACTTCCATCAGCTCGACGAGCTCGACACCGAGGATGTGGAGCCCACCTATCGGGTGGTCGACCTCACCAATGTCTTCCGGGAGGATGAGGTGGCCGAGTCCATGTCCCAGGAAGAGTCGCTTTCAAACGCTTCCAGGACGGAGAACGGCTACTTCAAGAGCCCCAGGATCGTGTGATCGCCATGTTGAGAGAGCTGAAAGAAGGGCTTTCTGCGGGAGCTTCGGCCGAGGAGAAGGTAGCAGCCCTCTTCGAGAAGATCAAAAAAAGCAAGCTTAACGCCTACACCAACCTTTCGGAGGATTCGGCCCTCGAAAGGGCCCGGGAGTATGACAGGTCTCCCTGGTCCGGCCTTTTGGCCGGCGTGCCCATAGCCATAAAAAGCAGCATATCGACCCGAGGGATCGAGACGAACTGCTCGTCGAAGATCCTCGAGGGATACATCCCTCCCTACGACGCTCACGTCATAGAGCGGCTGAAGGAGGAGGGCGCCATCATCATCGGCAAGACGAACATGGACGAGTTCGCCATGGGGACCTCCACCGAGACGAGCTATTTCGGCCCGACTAAAAATCCCTGGGACTCCGACCGGGTTCCCGGCGGCTCTTCCGGTGGGTCAGCGGCGGCCGTGGCCGCCGGCGAGGCTCCCTGTGCCCTCGGCTCTGACACCGGCGGGTCGATCCGGTGCCCTGCTTCCTTCTGCGGGATCGTCGGCCTCAAGCCCACCTACGGCCTCGTCTCTCGGTACGGCCTCGTATCTTACGCCAACAGCCTGGAGCAGATCGGGCCTTTGACCGCCGACGTCGAGGACGCGGCTCTGGTGATGGAGGTGATCGCGGGGCACGACCCGCGGGACTCGACTTCCGTCAAGTCCGAGGGCGGATACCTTTCAGGTCTCGACGGCGGGGTCGAGGGTCTCGTCTGCGGCGTTCCAAAGGAGTACTTCGGCGAGGGAGTCGACCCATTGGTCGAAAAATCGGTCTGGGATGCCATATCGAAGCTTGAGGGGCTGGGGGCCTCCTGGAAGGAGGTGAGCCTTCCCTCCACCAGGTACGCCCTCGCGGCCTACTACATCATCGCCATGAGCGAGGCCTCATCGAACCTGGCGAGGTTCGACGGACTCCGGTACGGCCTCCGGCTCGGGGCCGATCAGGACTGGCATTCCACCTTCTCCGAGATCAGAGCTGCGGGCTTCGGCCCCGAGGTCAAACGGAGGATCCTTCTTGGGACCTACGCCCTCTCCGCCGGATACTACGGCAGGTACTACCTGAAGGCCCTCAAGGTGAGGACCCTGATAAAGCAGGACTTCGAGAGGGCCCTCTCGACCGGCGGCGCCGACGTCCTGGTGACGCCCACCATGCCCTTCCCGGCCTTCAAGATCGGGGAGAGGATTGAGGACCCGCTCTCGCTATACATGGCCGACGTCTTCACCGTCCCCATCAACCTCGCAGGGGTTCCGGCCATCTCCGTGCCGTGCGGCTTTGCCGACGGCCTTCCCATTGGCCTTCAAATCATCGGCCGCCACTTCGATGAGGCCTCCGTCCTCAGGACGGCCAAGGCCTACGAGGAGGCGACGCCGTACCACCAGGCCGTCCCCAAGGAGGTGGTCTAAGATGGCAGAAAAAGACGTCATAATAGGCCTGGAGGTTCACGTCCAATTGAACAAATTGAACTCGAAGCTCTTCTGCGGCTGTTCGACAGACTATCACGACGCCCCTCCCAACACCCACACCTGTCCCGTATGTCTGGGCTTGCCGGGGACCCTTCCGGTCGTAAACAGGAGGGCTGTCGAGTACGCCATCCGTGTCGCCCTCGCCCTCAACTGCGAGATCCAGGGAGAGACGCTCTTCTATCGAAAGAACTACTACTACCCCGACCTTCCCAAGGCCTTCCAGATAACCCAGTACGACTTCCCTCTGGGGCTCGGAGGCCATATTCTGATCAAGGGCGAGGACGGCGAGGAGAAGACGATCAGGATCACTCGGGTCCACATGGAAGAGGACCCCGGAAGGCTCGTCCACGCCGGGACGATCGACCGGGCCAAGTACTCGATGGTCGACTACAACCGGTGCGGAATGGCCCTTCTTGAGGTGGTGACAGAGCCCGACCTGCGGTCCCCCAAGGAGGCGAGGTCCTTCCTCGACAAGCTTCGAAACATTTTGGAATATTTAGACGTCTTCGACGGAGACCTCGAGGGGGCCATGAGGATCGACTCGAACATCTCCCTCGTCGGCGGCGAGAGGGCCGAGGTGAAGAACATATCGAGCCACAAGGGGGTCGAGAAGGCCCTCGCCTACGAGATCACGAGGCAAAGGTCCGCCCGGAGGAGGGGGGTCGCCCAGGTCCAGGAGACCCGCCACTACGACGAACTCCGGGGCATCACAGTCACCATCAGGACGAAGGAGGAGGCTCACGACTACCGCTACTTCCCAGAGCCCGACCTCGTCCCCATGAAAATCGCCGACTGGGTGCCGAAGGTTGAGGCCGAGCTTCCGGAGCTGCCCGACGCCAAGAGGGAGAGGTTCGTTGCTGAGTACGGGATCGCCGACGATCACGCCAAGTCCCTCACCTCCGAGATCAGGATCGCAAACTTCTATGAGCTGGTGGCAAAGCAAGCCTACCCGAGGCTCGCCGCGGTCTGGATCGCCGACGTCCTCAAGGGCGAGCTGAACTACCGTGACATATCGATCGACAACTTCAGCCCTGACCATATGGTCGAGATCCTCGGCATGCTGGAGAAGGGGAGGATCACGGAAAAGGGGGCGGTCGAGGTGATCCGTTGCATCCTTGACCAGGGAGGAGATCCGGCCTCAGTGGTGGAGGTTAAGGGGCTTGCCAAGGCCGAGGACGACGCCGTGAAGGAGGCGGTCCGGGCCGCTGTGGGTGAGTGCTCCCAGGCGGTGGCAGACTACAGGAGCGGAAACGAGAAGGCGATCAACTTCATCGTCGGGATGGTGATGAAGAAGACCCGGGGGAGGGCAGACCCGGGAGAGGCGAACCGGCTCGTCAAGGAGGCCCTCGACGAGATCTGAGGGGTGAGGGCGACGGTCATCTCGCCCCTCCCTTCTTCCTTAATCGTACGTGTTTAGCTCTCATCCAAATTCCGCCATAATCCATTTTGACCAGAAAAATTAAATAATATAACGATGATATTCTTTCATCGGGAGTATGA
>NPIE01012878.1_pt1 | contig 60113 bp, 53 predicted proteins | sample 8637661 | NCBI WGS metagenome assembly NPIE01 (sample SAMN07420842, study PRJNA396082) | bioreactor metagenome | isolation source: sample BA12 brine-fed electro-methanogenic bioreactor BA | place: Japan: Kochi | collected 2016-12-09 | reverse complement strand
CAATTAAAGGGACTGCCTACTGCCTAGTGCCACTGCAACTGCCACTCAAAACTACTCCACCCAATCAGCAATAAACAAATTGGTATCATAAGTCCCGCCATTATTCCTGTTCGAAGCAAAGATCAGCTTCTTGCCATCGAAAGAGAACATTGGAAATGCGTCAAAAACAGGATCAAATGTAATTTGCTCAAGTCCGGTACCATCCTCATTGATCATGAAAAGATTGAACTGGAACCCTCGCTCAGAAGCATGATTGGAACTGAAAAGGATCTTTTCCCCGGAAGGATGATAGAAAGGCGCCCAGTTGGCTTTGCCCAGATCGGTTACCTTTATTAAGTCCGAACCATCCACATTGCAAACATAGATTTCCATTTCTGTCGGTGTTACCAATCCTTGTTTTAGCAAATCTTTATACTCCTTTTTTTCCTCTTCTGTTTTTGGTCGTGAAGAACGAAATACCAGCTTGCTTCCATCAGGTGAGAAAAAAGCACCGCCGTCGTATCCTAACTCATGCGTTACCTGCTGAACATTGCCTCCATCAATATCCATGGTGTATAATTCAAGATCGCCCGAACGATCGGAGGTAAAAACGATCTTATCCCCATTGGGCGAAACAGTGGCTTCGGCATCATATCCCGGCTCATCAGTAAGCTTATTAATAATATTCCCTTCCAGGTCGGAAACATAAATATCAAAACTGGGATAGATGGGCCAGACATATTTTCCATCCTCCCTTTCTTCTGGCTCCGGGGGACATGCATCACCGCCCTCATGCGTTGAAGCAAAGAGTATGGTGGTGTCACCGGGCATAAAGTAGGCACAGGTGGTCCGCCCCTTGCCGGTGCTGATCATCTGCGGTATTTCTTCGCCCATATTTGAGGATTCCAGGGGCGTATAATAGATCTGGTCGCATTCCAGTCCCCATGCGGGATTGTTCGACTGAAAAGTGATCATTGAATTATCGAAACTGAAATAGGCCTCGGCATTATCACCACCAAATGTCAGCTGCCTGATGTTCTTCAGGTGCTTTTCTTGCGGATAATGGATGAGCTGCTCATTTGCAGCCTTCTGACCCTCTTCATGTTTAGCGGTTTCTTCATCTTTATTGCTTTTCATATTGCATGCCGAAAAGATCAACAGCATACTCAATATGGATACGGTATATTTCATATGATTGAGTTTTTTTTGCAAATTTATATAATTTATATTTGATCTAAATAATAAAAGCACCGAATAAGGAAATCCCGGGGATGATCTGGAAAATAATCCTGCTTCCCGGTTGGCAATACCTGTCTTCGAAAAGCTTACTCCGCAAACTCATTTTAGTAAACCGTAAACTGGTTCGGCATTGACTTGCAGAATGGATTAGTTTAGCTTTACAATTCAAACCAAAATTTGCAATATGAAAAAAATTTACTTCCTTCTGATCTTCTGTCTCAGTGTACAGGCTGGGATATTTGCACAAAACAAAATCCGGCAGCCACTACTGGCAAAGGATATCATCGAAGAGGCCTTGCAGGAAGTTAGCCAGGACAGCGTAAGCTGGTTTATACAATCCTTGCAGGATATGGGCACCCGTTTTCTGATAGCTGAAAACCGCCGGGAGGTGGCCTCCTGGATTAAGAACAGATTTCATTCCTTCGGGATCAGTGATGTGGTGCTGGATTCCTTTCAGTGCTATACCAATATTAATTACCAGAACCTGCAGTATGACACAACCACCTGGCAATATAATGTGGTGGCAACCATTGAAGGAAGCACCTACCCGGATGAGATTGCCATTGTTTGCGGACATCACGATGATGTCGTGCCGGCCGGAGACCCTGAAGTTTTTGCTCCGGGAGCGGATGACAATGCCTCGGGAACGGCTGCGGTGCTGGAGTCAGCAAGGGCAATTATGGCCAATGGATACCAGCCGCTGAGCACGATCAGGTTCATCACCTTTGCGGCCGAAGAACTTATGTATTTCGGGGATGCCGGCTCAGAACATTACGCAGCCATGGCAGCGGCCAGTGGCGACAATATCAAAATGGTGATCAACAATGATATGATCGCATACGACAATGGCAGCTGGGAGATCGGTATCAGCAATGTGATCGGTTCGGAAGAAGCAACAGGCATTGCCACCTACATAACGCAAAACTACACCAGCCTGTATATTGACCTCTGGCCTCCCTCCACAGAAACAGGCGCAGATCTGCAGGCTTTCCTGGATGAAGGTTATCAGGGCGTTTACCTGATGGAAAGTGTTTTCAATCCCTTTTACCACACCGAATCCGACTTGCTTGAAAATGCAGATATGGCCTATTGCACGGAAGTGGTCAGGATCTCATGCGGCAGTCTTTTGTACCGGGATATCAATGTTGGTGTGGTTGAGAATCCAGCCGGTACTGCCTTTCAGATTTACCCCAATCCGGCCAGGGATTATACCAATATCCTTTTGCCCGGAAATTCCTTCGATCAACTGCAGCTAATGGATTTGAACGGAAGGCTTGTCCTGGAGAAAAATATTTCTTCCAATACTGAACTACATTTAGATGTTTCGGGATTGAAATGTGGAATATACCTGATCAGCTTGCTGGGTGATACAAAGATCTATTCTGCCAAACTAAGTATTCAAAGGTAAATGCGAACCACCTTCGCAGAAAATTAATCAAGCTCATCCAGGACAGGATCAAACCAGTATAATGTCAAAGGTAGTCTTTCTGGCACAATTCACCCGGTGACTAGAAACAAGTGGGCATAGCTCATAGTCACCGGGTGAATGATCCGATAAGTTAAGCTTGACATTAAGCTAGCAGGAAAACCTGCCGTTATGCAATAAAGCAAGACACAATGTCATATGTATTTTCTTATATATGAACTACCTGTGACAATAGTTTCTGACATTAGAAGTGGCATAATTTTCGATCATGCCTCTACATCAGTATTGGAAAGAAAAAATCATCATAAAAAATCATAAATTTGTATCATAAAAGAATCATTGAACATGAGTGAACAAGTTGAAAAAACCAAATGCCTGATCATTGGAAGCGGACCTGCAGGCTATACCGCAGCCATTTATGCGGCCCGCGCTGATCTGAAACCCATGATTTATGAAGGCCTGGAACCCGGCGGACAGCTTACGACCACCACGGAAGTTGAAAATTTTCCGGGATATCCTGATGGCACACAGGGCCCGAAAATGATGGAGGATTTCAAAAAGCAGGCCGCACGCTTTGATGCGGATATCCGTGCAGGCATCATCACCGAACTGGATTTATCAAAAAGACCTTTCAAAGCAAAAGCCGACGACGGCAAAGTAATAGAAGCCGAAGTGGTGATCCTGGCAACAGGGGCCACCGCCAAATGGCTGGGTATAGAATCAGAGGCCAGATTCAATGGCTTCGGTGTTTCGGCCTGCGCAACCTGCGATGGCTTTTTCTACAAGGGAAAAGATGTTGTAGTGGTTGGTGGTGGTGACACAGCAGCCGAAGAAGCAACCTACCTGGCAAAACTCTGTAACAAGGTATACCTCATTCATCGCCGTGATGAACTGAGAGCATCAAAGGCCATGCAGCACAAAGTATTCAACACACCCAATATCGAGATGGTGTGGGACAGTATTGTTGAAGAAGTGGTGGGTACCGAAGAAGGATTTAACAAGGCCGTGACCGGCGTCAGAGTCAAAAACAAAAATACCGGCCAGGAGCGGGAGATCAATGTGGATGGTGTATTTATAGCCATTGGTCATAAGCCCAATTCCGAAATCGTGAAAGAACAGCTTGAAACCAATGAGATCGGTTACATCAAAACCAGACCCGATTCCACACTCACCAGTGTGGAGGGTGTCTACGCCTGTGGCGATGTGCAGGACCATGTTTTCAGGCAGGCAGTCACAGCAGCCGGAACCGGTTGTATGGCAGCCATTGAGGCCGAAAGATATCTTTCATCACAGTAATTGACACTCACAATAATATCATCTAGGCAGTCCAAAAAGCCACGAAATACACCCTGGGTCACCTCGAGCGCCTGTCTGCCGGCAGGCACGGCACTCAGCCTGACCAAATAGCACACTTTTTGGACTGCCCCATTTTATTTTTCGTAATTTTGGGTAAAACAATAATCATGAGCAAAAGCATTCCTTCACATTACCTCAAGGTAAAAGAAAAGCATCCGGATTACATTCAGGCTGTTGAAGACCTTGGAGAACTCACAAAAAAAACCGGGCCACTGGACAAAAAAACAGCTCACCTGATCCAGCTGGGGGCTGCAGTAACGAACAAATCCGAAGGTTCGGTTCACAGCCATACACGCCAGCTATTGAAGCTGGGAGCAAGTGAAGCGGAGATCCGTCATGCCATTATACTGCTGACGAATACCATAGGATTTCCAAATGTGATGGCAGGCCTGACCTGGGCCAATGACATCATTGATGCCTTTAAGGAATAAATGGCCGACAGGGAAAACAACATAAAACAGGCGTCCTGGGTCAGCATCATCGGCAATGCAATATTGTCTGTGCTGAAGATCCTGGTGGGTTTCCTGTCAGGCAGCATGGCGGTGATCGCTGACGGGATAGATTCTGCCAGCGACATCATGGCTTCTGTAGTAACCCTGATCGCAGCAAGGATCATCTCAAAACCCCCCGATCCGAAATATCCTTACGGATACATCAAGGCCGACACCATCGCCACCAAGGTGCTGTCATTCATCATTTTCTTCGCCGGAGCCCAGCTGGCCATTTCCACAATCACTTCCCTGATACAAAACGAAACACGGGAAATCCCTTCGATGATCGCTATCTGGGTGACCCTCTTCTCCATTGCCGGCAAACTCGCACTGGCATGGTACCAGCGCCTTATTGGGAAAAAGACGGAAAGCTCCATGTTGATTGCCAATGCCAGGAATATGCAAAACGATGTGATCATTTCCGGCTCCGTGCTGATCGGGCTGATCTTTACCTTTGTTTTCAAATTACCCATTCTGGATACCCTGACCGCTATGCTGGTAAGTGTATACATTATGTACACCGCATTCAAGATCTTTATGGAAGCCAACCTGGAACTCATGGATGGGGTAGACAATAATGAGGTCTATAATCAGATCTTCAAAGCAGTGAATGAGATCGACGGCGCCTATAAGCCCCACCGGGTAAGGACCAGGAAAATGGGGAAATATTATATCATCGGAATAGACATTGAAGTAGATGGCAACATCACAGTGAATGAGTCGCACAAGATCGCCCAGAACGTGGAAGACAACATAAAAAAATTTGTACACAATGTTTATGATGTTCTGGTTCACATCGAGCCTTATGGGAAAGACCATAAAGAAGAACCATTTGGGGTTTCAGAAGAACATATGAAATAATCAATTTTACCCCTATGAATCCCTGGTTAAAAATCCCTGGCAAAGAATACGATGCCCACATGGGCAGTCCGGAAGTGGACCAGCTCCGCTTCCTGTCTGATATCTTTGAAACTTCCCTGCTAAAACACCAACCACAAAGGATTGCAGTCCTGGGTTGTGCCACAGGCAACGGATTTGAAAGAATTGACTGGGGTAACATTGAGAAGGTGACCGGCTTCGATATCAATCCCGGATACATCAAATCCATTGATAAGAAATTTGCGCAGCACAGCAACAAACTGCAACTGGTCTGCGCCGATCTACAAAATCATGACCTGGCCCAGTACCAATTCGACCTGGTATTTGCCGGTCTGATCTTTGAATACCTGGATGCTAAAAAGCTATTGAAGAACATCCGGCAATCCCTCGGTAAAAACAGCCGCCTGGTTGTTGTACTTCAGATGGCCAACAGCAAATATGCTAAAGTCAGCAAAACGCCTTATAAAAGTCTTGAAAGCCTAAGTGATTATATAAATTTGCAGGATCCCGAATCATTCAGGGCAAAGGCGGAAGAACTGGCTTATGTGTTCTTATCAGGAAATGTATCCGTTTTGAAATCCGGGAAAAAATTCTGGACCGGGCACTTCGGACTTGTTTAATACTTTAAGAGAAAGCCAGGCGGTTTAAGCCCGGGCCTTCTATTTTGCCCTTTCAGGGCGAAAAAAACATTTTCAATCTAGCACGGGGCGCTGCCCTGTGCTATGCTAAGTATGGCCTCCAGCCATAAATTGCTAAACTCTATATTTCTGCTTCCAGCCTCTAACATCTAGCTTCCACCCCATCCTGTTAATAATTTAGAAAAGCTTTCAGCCGGCCTTCAAAGCCATATCCTTATCTTTGCATTTTTAATCAATCTCATTGAAAATGATTCATTTCTTCAGGGGTAAAACCAAGTCGCTTATTGCCGTTCAAAGGCAGGACAAACTGGGACAAAAAGATATTGACAAGCTGAGCTGGCTTTTTTCAGGCGCTCTTTTACTGGATGATAAAAAAATTGACGGATATTTTGTAGGGCCCCGCAAAGAAATGATCACCCCCTGGAGTTCGAATGCTGTAGATATTACACGCAATATGGACATACAGGGCATCGAAAGGATTGAGGAATTTAAACCCTCGGAAGGCAAAGATGCCGGTTTCGACCCCATGCTGCAGGCTTTTTATGAAGGGCTTGATCAGCACATTTTCACCATTGACAAGAAACCGGAACCCATCATCGAGATCAAAGACATCCCTGCATACAATGAACAGGAAGGTCTGGCCCTTAGCCCGGATGAGATTGAATACCTGGAGGATGTTGCCCGGCAGATCGATCGTCCCCTCACTGACAGCGAAGTTTATGGCTTCGCCCAGATCAACTCTGAGCATTGTCGTCACAAGATCTTTAATGGCACCTTTGTGATTGACGGAAAGGAAATGAAAGATTCACTTTTTGCCCTGATCAAGAAAACTTCCAAAGAAAACCCCAACCGCCTTGTTTCTGCATATAAAGACAATGTAGCTTTCATCCTGGGACCGCGCGTAGAACAATTCGCCCCGGAATCACAGGAAAGTGCTGCATTCTTTAAGACAAAAGACATTGATACGGTCATCTCGATTAAAGCTGAAACCCACAATTTCCCGACCACGGTGGAACCCTTTAATGGGGCTTCCACAGGAACCGGCGGGGAGATCCGCGACCGCATGGCCGGAGGAAAGGCTTCCCTCCCCCTGGCAGGCACAGCTGTTTATATGACCTCCTATCCACGCCCCGATGGTCCACGGAACTGGGAAAAAGCCACGGAAGAAAGAAAATGGCTCTACCAGACACCGGAAGAGATCCTGATCAAAGCCTCAAACGGCGCCAGTGATTTTGGCAACAAATTTGGTCAGCCCCTGATCAACGGAAGCCTCCTCACTTTTGAACATTTCGAGGCAACAAAAAAATTCGGATACGACAAAGTAATCATGCTGGCCGGCGGTGTGGGTTTTGCCAAAAAAGAAGATAGTGTAAAGGACAAACCCGGGGAAGGCGACATCATCGTGGTGCTGGGCGGAGATAATTACCGCATTGGCATGGGCGGAGGCGCCGTGTCTTCTGTCGCCACTGGTGAATATGGAAACACCATCGAACTGAATGCCGTGCAGCGTGCCAATCCCGAAATGCAGAAAAGGGCTTACAATGCCATCCGGGCCATGGCAGAGAATGATCATAACAAGATCGTTTCAATCCATGATCACGGTGCCGGTGGGCACCTCAATTCCCTTTCAGAACTGGTAGAAGAAACAGGCGGACACATCGACATCAACAAACTGCCTGTGGGCGATCCTACCCTCTCTTTCAAAGAGATCCTGGGCAATGAGTCGCAGGAACGCATGGGGCTGGTGCTGAAAGAAAAAGACATTGAAGAATTCAAAAAGATCTGCCAGCGGGAAAGAGCACCCTTCTATCCTGCCGGAAAAGTCACAAACGACCATATCCTGAAATTCTACAAGGATGATGAAGCCCCCATTAATATTAACATGGAATACCTCTTCGGGAAAGCACCTAAAACAGAGCTGGTCGACAGGACCCCCGAAACAAAATATGCAGAGATAAGCTATGATCCCGGCAAATTTGAAGAATACCTTGAAAATGTATTACAATTGGAAGCTGTGGCCTGCAAGGACTGGCTCACCAATAAGGTAGACCGTTCCGTTACAGGACGTGTTGCCAAACAACAATGTGCGGGCCCGGTTCAGCTGCCCCTGAATAACCTGGGTGTAATGGCACTGGATTACCAGGGAGTGAAAGGCGTAGCCACAGCCATGGGGCATGCCCCAATTCCGGCATTGATCAATCCTGCAAAAGGATCTGTCCTTTCTGTAGCAGAAGCCCTGACCAACCTTATCTGGGCACCCATCGAGGAAGGGCTGAAAGGCGTTAGCCTGAGTGCCAACTGGATGTGGCCGGCAAAGAATGAAGGAGAAAATGCCCGACTTTACCAGGCTGCAAAATCCATCAGCGATTTTTGTTGCGAACTGGGCATCAACATTCCCACAGGAAAAGACTCCCTTAGTATGGCACAAAAATATCCTGATGGAGCAACGGTTTTCTCTCCGGGAACGGTTATTGTTTCAGCAGCCGGTGAAGTAAGCGATTTACGCAAGGTGGTGGAACCAGTGTTGAAAAGTGATGCGGAAAAAAAGATCTATTACATCAATCTTTCCAAAGACGACTTCAAACTGGGAGGCAGCAGCTTTGCACAATCCGTCAATCAATTGGGGGATGATTGTCCTGTGATCAGGGACACTGCTTACTTTAAAAAAGCATTTGATCTCGTTCAGCAATTAATCATGGAAGGAAATATCCTGGCCGGGCATGATGTTTCTGCGGGAGGCCTTGTCACTGCCTTGCTGGAAATGACTTTTTCACAGAACGGAATCGGGCTGGACGCTGACCTGAGCGGATTTAAAGAAGATACGCTGAGAGTCCTCTTTGCTGAAAACCCTGCCCTGCTGGTACAGGCCGGTAAAGAGATAGAAAAGGTCCTCGATGAACACAATATTGAATATCTGCCCATCGCAAAAATCAACAGGCAACGGCAACTGAACATCAAGTCCGCTGACCAGGACCACAGCCTGGATATAGACAAAATGCGCGACCACTGGTTCAGGAGTTCCTACCTGCTCGACCGCAAACAATGCGGATACGAACTCGCAGCCAAACGTTTTGAAAATTTTAAGAAACAGGAGCTTTCCTTCCGTTTTCCTGAAAGTTTTACTGGCAAGGCATCTCAATACGGGATCAGCCTGAGGCGCAAAACCGAGACAGGCATCCGGGCAGCCATCATCCGCGAACAGGGTGTGAACGGCGATCGTGAAATGGCTTATGTAATGCATCTGGCCGGTTTTGACGTAAAGGATATACATATGAGCGACCTCATGGCCGGAAGGGAAGATCTGAGCGATATTAACTTTATTGTTTTTGTTGGAGGCTTTGCCAACTCCGATGTACTCGGTTCGGCCAAAGGCTGGGCCGGTTCATTCCGTTACAATGAAAAAGCCAGGAAAGCCCTGGAGAACTTCTACAACAGGAAAGACACCCTCAGCCTGGGTGTTTGCAATGGCTGCCAGCTGATGATGGAATTGGAATTGCTTTATCCGGAAAAGGAAAAGCACCCCCACATGCACTGGAACAAATCCCACAAATTCGAATCGGGTTTTATCAATGTAGAGGTTCCGGAAAACAAGAGTATTATGCTGCAATCACTGGCCGGGACGCGCCTTGGCATTCATGTGGCCCACGGTGAAGGACGCTTTGTGGTTGATGGAGACATAAGCGATTATGAAGTCCCGATGAAATACAGCTATGATGAATATCCGGGCAATCCGAACGCTTCTCCGGCAGCAACTGCTTCCATGTGCTCAACCGACGGACGCCACCTCGTGATGATGCCCCACCTGGAGAGAGCCTTCTTCCCATGGCAGTGGGCTTATTACCCTGATGAAAGAAAAGAGGATGAAATTACTCCCTGGGTGGAAGCTTTTGTGAATGCGAGAAATTGGGTAGAAGGATCATACAGTTAAGATCTTAGATTGAATTTTCATTATTGCTGCTTTTGGCACTCCATGCATAGCACAACTGAATTAATTTGTGTGATTTATCTGATTATCAATTCGTGCATTCGTGGCTCCTTAATCCGGGAACATCCGCTTTTTCAGTGATCATCAGCGTTCTATTATTTTCCCTAATTTTGTCCCCCAATCGAACAAGGCACCAAAAATGAAACTCAGATCGCTAAAAATGCTCGCAGCCATGCTGCTGCCAACGACCATATTATATTCACAGCAGGACACCACCCTCCTCAATGAAGTAGAAATAAGTTCCAGCCGGGCCCCGGCTTTGTATTCAGAATCCGCCAGGGTGATACAGATCATCAGCAAGGAAGAAATTCAAAATGCCCCGGTAAGCAGCCTCAGCAGCATGCTGGAATATGTTTCCGGACTCGACATCCGGCAGCGGGGTGCCGGGGATGTGCAGGCCGATATTAGCCTGCGTGGAGGTTCATTCGAACAGACCCTGGTCCTGCTGAACGGCATCCCCTGGAATAATCCCCAGACAGGCCATCACAACCTCGACATCCCCTTTGACCTGAGCGCTGTCGACCGGATTGAGATATTGGAAGGCCCCGGCTCCAGAATATACGGACCCAATGCTTTCAGCGGTGCCATCAACATCATCACCGGGGAAAAAGAAAGCGATGAGATCAGGATGTCAGCCGAAGCTGGAGAGCATGATACTTACAAATCAAATCTCAACCTAAATTTTAACCAAAAACGGGTTTCAACTTTCGTCAGCACCGGAAAAAGAATATCCGGGGGATACATCAAAAACACCGACTACGACATCAGCCATGCCTTCATCAACTCAAAACTCAAAGCTCAAAACTCAAAATTCTCTGTGCAATTAGGTTATCTCAACAAAGCTTTCGGAGCCCTCGCTTTCTTTACCCCCAAATACCCCGATCAGTATGAGAAGACCCGGACACAATTTGCCTCATTGAAATTTGAATCCGGGGGAAGCATGCATTTCAGTCCGTATGTTTACTGGAAAAGGCATCACGATAGTTTCGACCTGTTTCGGTACGAGGAACCGGAATGGTATTCAGGAAATAATTTCCACATGACCGATAAATTTGGCGGTGGGCTGAACAGCTGGTTTGTGACAGGCCTGGGGAAAACCTCCCTGGGATTAGAATGGCATGCGGATGAGATCAAAAGCAACGTTCTGGGCAAACCCATGATGGAAAAGGAAGAAGTGAAAAATGAGCAAGGGAAGTATTATACGCACCAGGCGGAAAGACAAAATCTTGCTGCATTTGCCGAACACAATATGGAACTGGGGAAATTACACATTTCGGCTGGCTTACTGGCCAACTGGAATTCGGATTATCCAGCCTCTCTATATCCTGGTGTGGATATCTCTTATAAACTGAACCGGAGCACCAGACTGATCGCTTCGGCAAACAAATCCCTGCGCCTTCCCAGCTATACCGACCTTTATTACGAAGGGCCAACCAATACAGGAAACCCGGATCTCAAACCGGAAGAGTCACTGACATACGAGGCCGGTGTAAAGCACACAAATCAAAAATTAAGCGGGGAAGTGGTTATATTCCACCGGCAGGGAGATAACATCATCGACTGGGTAAAAACTACAGATACGGCAAAATGGCAGAGCCGCAACCTGACCAGTCTGCAGACCACGGGCATACAGCTTTCCGCTTTTGTTAGAAAGCCCTTTGAAAATAACGGAACTTCAATCATTGATTTTGTCCGTATATCCTATACCTACATCGCCATGCAAAAGTCGAGTGAAGATTACATTTCGCGCTATGCCCTGGATCAATTGAAACACAAAGCCTCTGTCTCCGTGCAGCACAGGATCTATCGCAAGATTGGAGCAAGCTGGCTATTCACATACCAGGACCGCAATGGATCCTATTTTGATTTTTACGAAAACAGGGAACGGGATTACGAGCCCTTTTTCCTTGCCAATGCAAGAATCTTCTATCAAAACAAATTGATCAATATCTATCTGGAAGCTAACAACCTTTTTGATACGGATTACTTTGACCACGGGAACATTTTGATGCCTGGGCGATGGATGCGGGCTGGCCTTTCCCTCTGTATAAATTATTAGAATGGGTTACATTCTCTGTAGTTTATTTGTACCCTGAAATTAGAATGCTTTTTATCCGTAGTTAATACGTAGTTCATACGTAGTTAATACGTAGTTAATACGTAATTCATACGTAAAATATTGGGTAAACTACGGTTAAAGTACGTATGAACAACGGTTAAAAACCAGTGTTGGATTTTATTCTGACAGAACGCAGGCGCTGACTAAGAATTGTTTAGCATTGGGCGAACTCACCGGCTAAATGATCCATTAAAATAAGCCTGGCATCACAATTGTGTTTCTTAACTTTACATGCTGAAAGGAGATAATATGGAAAACAAGATAGCATTGATCACCGGTGCAACGGCCGGGATTGGAAAAGCCTGTGCTGTAAAATTTGCACAAAACGGCTATAATGTAATAATAACAGGAAGAAGGAGAGAACGACTCGAAAACCTGGCCAGGGAATTACGAACGGAATACGGTGCGCTGGCCCTGATCCTGACATTTGACATTCGGAAACGGAATGAAGTGGAAAAGGCTGTGGAGAAGATCCCCGAGCACTGGCAGAAGGTTGATGTGCTGGTAAACAATGCCGGCCTGGCTGCCGGTCTGGCAAGCATTGATGAAGGTGAAGTGGACAACTGGGAGCGGATGATCGATACCAACATCAAAGGCCTGCTTTATATGACCCGCAGCATTGTCCCCATGATGGTGAATTATAAATCAGGTCATATCATCAACATCGGTTCCATCGCAGGCCGTGAGGCTTATCCCAATGGCAATGTATACAACGCCACAAAGTTTGCAGTTGATGGGTTAACAAAAGCCATGCGCCTGGACCTCTTTGAAAAAGGCATCCGGGTCAGCCAGATCGCACCCGGGGCAGTAGAGACCGAATTCTCCATGGTTCGTTTCAAAGGAGATACCAAAAGGGCTGAGAAGGTATATCAGGGCTACCAGCCCCTCCTGCCCGAAGACATCGCCGAAGTAAGCTATTATGTTACCACCATGCCAGCCCATGTCAATATCGATGATTTGCTGATCATGCCAAGCGCACAGGCAGGCGCAAGTCGTTTTAACAAAAGCAGTTAAGCTGTATACTTCCTTGTGTTTTTATTTTTTTAGTAATATTGTACGCTGAATTACAGATCGGCCGGGACTAAAACTGAACATATGGAAGTAAACAGACTCTTTGATTTACTACCCCGATACAAAAAAACATTCAAGCCAAAGGAGGATGTTGTTGCAGGAAAAGAAAACGGTAAATGGGTCAAATATGATATTGACCGCTTTATCGAGATCGCCGATAACATCAGTTATGGGTTTTTAAAGCTGGGTATTCAGAAAGGTGACAAGATTGCGACCATCAGTCCCAACCGCCCGGAATGGAATTTCCTGGATTTCGGGATTTTGCAGACCGGAGCCATCCATGTACCCATTTATCCCACCATTAGTGAATCCGATTACCAGTATATCCTGAACCATGCCGAAGTAAAATATGTTTTTGTTGCAGGCAAGGAACTGCTTGACAAGATCGAACACATTCTCCCGGAAGTCCCCTCCCTGAAAGGTGTTTACACTTTCAAACACATCGATGAGGTCACCCACCTGCAGGAGCTCATCGACCTGGGCAAAGCCAATCCCCAGCCCGAAAAACTGGAGGAGATCAAAGCAGGCATCCGGGAAGACGAGATTGCCACCCTGATCTACACATCGGGAACCATGGGCAATCCCAAAGGTGTCCTCTTAACCCACAAAAACATTCTGAGCAACCTTAAAATGCTGTATCCCATCTTCCCGGTGGATGAAACATGCACCGCATTGAGTTACCTGCCCATGTGCCATGTTTACGAAAGGACCAATTTCTATATTTACATGTACCTGGGCCTGAGCGTTTATTATGCTGAAAATATGGGCAAGATCGCCGACAACATCCGGGAGATAAAACCTGATATCCTGACCACCGTGCCCAGGTTGCTGGAAAAAGTTTATGATAAGATCATCGCCAAAGGCAGTAAACTCAAGGGCATCAAAAAGCAATTATTCTTCTGGGCAGTAAAGCTGGGAAAAAAATACGATGTAAAAGGCAAAAGTCCCTTTTACAAAGCCCAGCTTACAATAGCCAACAAACTGGTCTTCAGTAAATGGCGGGAAGCACTGGGTGGCAATATGCGGGTGATCGTATCCGGTGGAGCGGCATTGCAGGCAAGGCTGGGCAAGGTGTTCACAGCAGCACAGATCCCGGTGCTGGAAGGTTATGGCCTAACAGAAACCTCTCCGGTGATTGCCGTTAGCACTTTCGAAAAGAACGGAAGGAAATTCGGGACGGTTGGCCCTGTTCTCAAAAACCTGGATGTGAAGATTGACCGAGATGGTGAGATATGCGTGAAAGGTCCCAGCGTTTTTGCCGGATATTTTAAGCAGGAAGACATGAACCGGGAAGTGATCGATCAGGATGGGTATTTTCATACCGGTGATCTGGGTCAGCTTGAAAAAGAAGGTCAACTTCGCATAACCGGCCGCAAAAAAGAGATATTCAAAACCTCCCTGGGCAAGTATATCAGCCCGGCCCTCCTGGAAAACAAATTCAAAGAATCACCTTTTATTGACAGTGTGCTGGTGGTGGGGGAAAACCAGAAATATGCCGCTGCCCTCCTGGTTCCCGATTTTGATCATCTTAGGACTTATTGTGATATCAAAGGAATTGAATACAAAAGTGATGCTGAGATCGTAGAAATGCCCGAGATCAGGAAACGTTTCCAGCGTGAAATCGATCAGTACAACAAGCAATTCGGCAAGACCGAGCAGGTTATGCGCTTCAGTATCATCGGAACCTCCTGGTCGGTGGAAAGCGGCGAGCTGACGGCAAGCCTGAAACTCAGGCGCAATCATATCATGGAGAAATACAAGCAGAAGATCGAAGACCTATTCAAATAACATCCCATTTTTTTGTATCTTTAACTTATGAGAAAACCAGCATACCTACTACTTTTTGCCTGGATGCTTTTGTCACTGTCAGCATGCAAGTCCACCAGCAAAACAGGCGACAGGCCGGCAGCTAGGCCGGGTGTCAGCAAAGCATCGGAAATGGCTCTGTTCAACACATACGAGAACAGCAACAGTATCCTATCCTATACCCTGAAGCGGCATATTTACTTGCCCGGGCTGAGTCAAATTGATCATCTGGAAAATTACCAGGGCCTGCAATTCCTGAATAATGAAAACACCGCCCGGATCAATATTGATGGTAAGCTTGCCACCAAAGAGAACTTTGAAGAATTCGTCATCATCCCTGAATTCGGGGAGGAGCTGGACCGCTGGCTGAGCTTCCTGCCCAACCCCCTGATGCCACATACCTTCAACGATGAGACCATGAATCGCCTCCGCCCCCTTTTCCGCGACCAAAACGAGGGGGGCAGATCGGATAAATACGCCATCCTGGAAACGGATAAAAACTGGATCCTTGAAAATGTTCCCGGAGAAAAGTTGATCGTAATCCCGGATAAACTAAGCATCATTACAGATCCCGAAACGGGAACCATTTACCAGTACATTTTTGAATTTAAAGGCAAAAACGAACCAATTCAAAAACATGTGATCAGCTTTGAGGATTATACAAAAACACAGGGGATACACTATCCCCAGGTCATTACCCGCACCACCTATTTGCGGGAACTCATGCCGGAAGAAGAAAAGGAACTTCAGGACCAGATCGTGCAGAACCTGGAACTCATGGAAGAATACGAAAACAATCTTTCAGCTTGCAATGATTTTGAAGATAAGAACCAGCGCAAATACTGCAGAAAAAAATGGCAGGGATCCATTGAGGCGATCGAGATCATCAACGAAATGATGATCGACCGGGTGAGCACCCTTGTTTATGATATTAAGATCAACAATATTCACTTCCGTTGATCAGAAAATAAAATCACGGGATAAAAAGTTGGATTTATCCTCTTTAAGGATCCTGGTGATTATTTCTTTGTTCATCTCATTCGATTTGGCCGCCACCAGGCTTCTGATCGAAAATACCCGCAAAGCATCACTGACACTTAGTGTGCCCTCGGCTGAATCTTTTCTCCCTGTAAAGGGAAAAGTATCAGGACCCCGTTGACACTGGCTGTTAATATTCACCCGGCAGACCTGATTGACCAGCGGATCGATCAGTCGGGCAATGTCATCAGCCTCCTTTCCAAAAATGCTTAACTGTTGTCCGTATTTGGATTGAACAATATACTGCAGGGGCTCTTCAAGGTTTTCAAAAGGAACAATGGGGATAATGGGTCCGAATTGCTCTTCATGATAAATCTTCATGTCCGCTGTTACAGGATAAAGCACAGCAGGGTTCATCAGACTTTCACATATATGCCCCCCATTTTCGTTGATCAGCTCAGCTCCCTTTTCCAGGGCATCTTCAACATATTCCTGCATAGCATCGGTTTTGTTGTCTTCAGGCAGGGGTGTAATCTTCACATCTTCCTCCCAGGGCATGCCAACCTTCAGATTACTGATGCCCTCATTGAATGATTTGATAAACTGACTGACAATATCCTTATGAACGAATAATATCTTCAAGGCTGTGCACCGCTGTCCATTGTAAGAAAGTGCGCCCAGTATACATTCCGTTACGGCATTCTGCAGGTCACAATCGGGAAGTAAAATGGCCGGGTTCTTTGCTTCCAGACCCAGGACAGAGCGCAGGCGATGCGGATCAGGATGTTGTTTTTTAAGGATATCGGCCACTTTACTGCTTCCTATGAACGCCAGCACGTCAATTTTCCCTGAAGTCATCAGGGGACCGATCACTTCTTTTCCATCGCCATATACCGTATTCACCACACCCGGAGGAAAAGCATCCCGAAAGGCATTCAGCAGGGGTTGATGCAGTAACACGCCATGTTTCGGCGGTTTAAAAATTACCGTGTTGCCCATAATCAGGGCAGGTATGAGGGTGGTATAGGTTTCGTTTAACGGATAATTAAAGGGCCCCATGCAAAGCACCACGCCCAGGGGCGCCCTTCTGATCTGTCCGATCACCCCTTCCCTGATCTCGAATTTACTGGATCTTCTATCCAGGTCCTTGAGTGCATCAATGGTATCCTGGATATATACAAGGGTTCTGTCGAACTCTTTCTCAGAGTCTTTCAGTGTCTTTCCTATTTCCCACATTAGAAGCCTGACAACTTCCTCTCTCTTTTCCTTCATCAGGAAAGTGAAATGCTCTACATGCTTGATGCGTTTTTCAACAGGCATAACAGCCCAGGCACCTCTACCATTGCCGTAAGCATTGAGGGCAGCATGCAGGGCTTGCTCAGACTCATTTTCAGTCAGGAGCGGATAAGACCCCAGAAAAACTCTTTCCAGTTTGTCACCTGCTCTTGTATAAACCGGCGAATATACCTTTTGAACCTCTCCTTTCCATTTTCGCAATTCCCCGCCAACAAGATAATTATCCTGCAACAATGAATTGCCAGGAAAGTGCTGTGAGGGAATTTCACATTTTTCAGGAAAAACATCCTTGTCTAATTTTCTCATAACTTCTTGTTAATGCATGATTCTAAATACCATTTCTTTCATCAGTGCTCCATCATCGGGAGAAGCACTTCCCACGCCTTTTGCTTTCATATCATATTCCCGTAACAGGCTGATGATCTGCATGAGCTTGTGCAAATTGTAGTTAGCGGCTGCTGTTTGATAATCTACCACAAAGAAAGGGCTTACCGAAAGAATGGAAGCCACATTGTTTCTTGACCGGTCCTTTACCTGGTGGAGCATCATGATTTTTGAAAAATACATATACAGGATGGCCACCACCTTGGCCATGGGATTGTCTTTCTGATTGGCAGCAAAATAGTTGACGATCTTATTTGCTTTCACCACATCTCTTGAACCAATGGCCTTTTGCAATTCAAAAACATTATAATCCTTACTGATTCCGATATTCTCTTCGATGTGGATGTCTTTGATCTCTGACCCTACCGGGATATTGATGCACAATTTTCCGATCTCATTAGCGATCTTGCTCAGGCTGGCGCCCAGGAATTCCGCCATCATGGCAGCGGCTTTGGGTGTAATGCGATAGCCTTTTGCCTTCAGATTGTTCATAATCCAGTCGGGGACTTTGTTATCATAGATCCTTTGGGATTCGAAATACACTCCTTTCTTTTGCACCCGTTTGGCCAGTTGCTTCCGTTTATCAATTTTTTTGTATTTGTAGCAGATCACGAGCACGGTTGATTCAAGGGGATGTTCAACATAATCAGCCAGGTCTTCAATATCCCGTATATCCTGGGCCTCTTTCACAATGATCACCTGGTAATTGGCCATCATGGGAAAACGTTTGGCATAACTGACAATGGTGGGCACATCTACATCCCTTCCGTACAGGATGGTCTGGTTAAATTCCTTCTCCGTTTCACTCAGCACATTTTCTTCAATTTCGTCCGCAATGCGGTCGATAAAATAACTTTCCTCTCCGCTCAGCAGGTAGATGGGCCTGAAGATCTTATTTTCTATATCCGTGAGTATTTGTTCAAATTTCATGGGCAGGCATTATTTCTGGTAGTCAAAATAAAGGTGTTTTACGGTTTCTCCTTTATTGATGATCTGCTTCAGTGAGTCGATGCCGATGCGCAGGTGTTCATCCACATAATTCCTGCTAACATCCTCATCGCTCTGATCGGTTTTTACGCCGGTACTGATCATTGGTTGATCGGTGACCAGCAACAAAGCACCCGTCGGGATCTTGTTGGCAAAGCCCACCATAAAGATGGTGGCCGTTTCCAGGTCGATGGCCATGGCCCGGGTTTTTCGCAAATACTTCTTGAATTTGCCATCATATTCCCACACCCTGCGGTTGGTAGTAAAAACGGTACCGGTCCAGTAGTCTTTTCCATGGTCGCGTATGGTGGTAGAAATGGCTTTCTGCATATTAAATGCCGGCAGGGCCGGGACTTCAAAAGGGAAATAATCGTTGGAAGTTCCTTCTCCTCGGATGGCCGCGATGGGCAGGATAAAATCCCCTACATTGTTCTTTTTTTTAAGCCCGCCGCATTTCCCGAGGAACAAACAGGCTTTTGGTGAAACAGCACCCAGCAGATCCATGATGGTGGCCGCATTGGCACTGCCCATCCCGAATTTGATCATGGTGATGTTGTCTGCTGTTGCACTGGGCATGGGTCTCTTTTCTCCCTGTATCTTAACATGATTGATCTGGGAAAATTTCTCCAGGTAATCCCCGAAATTGGTTAACAGAATATATTCCCCGAAATCCTCTAACTCAGTGCCCGTATATCGCGGTAGCCAGTTCTCAATAATTTCCTGTTTGGTTTTCATACTTGTGCTTTTTACAAAATTAAGGAATTCCTGCGCACCTGCATGAACTTCTTCTGCATGCCGGATACTGAAGACAAAAAATGCCTACTTTCGCATTAAGACTTATGTATTTCATCAGAAGCCCAAAAATAATCAGGAAATTCTTTCCATCGCACCTTGTGTGGGAGATCCCCAACAATGAAAGAAAAATATTCCTGACTTTTGATGACGGCCCCGATCCGGATGTCAGTCCTGAAGTCTTGAAGATCTTAGACAATTTTAAGATCAAAGCAAGTTTCTTTTGTGTGGGCGACAATGTTAGAAAACATCCCGGGACCTACGAAATGATCAGGGAAAAAGGGCATGTTACCGGCAATCACAGCTTCAACCACCTGAACGGATGGAAAACAAAAAACCAGGCTTACCTTGCCAATATTGCCCGCTGCAGGGAATATGTCGACTCCCGCCTTTTCAGGCCTCCATATGGCAGGATCAGGAATTCCCAGGCCCGGCATCTGAAAAATGCATATAATATTATCATGTGGTCGGTACTTGCCGGTGATTTTGATCGCAGGTTCAGCAGGGAGGATTGTATAAAAAATGTCCTCTCGAATACGGAATCGGGTTCTGTCATCGTTTTTCATGACAGCCGGAAAACAAAAGATAAGGTTCTTTATGCTTTGCCGGCAGTGATTGAGGCATTGCTAAAACGGGAGCTGGTTTTTGATGTAATTTCGCAAAACAAGCATGATCAGGAATAAAATCAATAAATCAAATATTTTTTCCCTCCTCCTGATCGGGGTGACTGCATTGGTTTTATACCAATGTGCAAACCCCGTGATGCCGTCAGGAGGACCCAGGGATGTGGACCCTCCCTACATCGTTGAAGAAGATCCCCCACGCTTCTCAACAGCTTTTAAAAAGGACAGGATTGAACTTGTATTCAATGAGTTTGTTGAAATGAAAGATGCCACGAACCAGATACTTTTCTCCCCGCCGCTGAGTGAGCCACCCGAATACCGAAAACACGGGAAATCTGTAATTATCAAATTCCAGGACACCCTGGCACCCAATACGACCTACAACATATTTTTCGGCAATGCCATTGTAGATCTTACGGAAGGTAATCCACTGACCAATTACCGTTACGTTTTTTCCACCGGGGATCATATCGATTCCCTCATGATCAGGGGGAATATCCTGAATGCTTTCAACCTGCTTCCTGAAGAGGATATTTTCGTAATGCTTTACATGGATAACAACGACTCCCTGCCCTTCGACTCCCTGCCCTACTATGTAAAACCCTATTACCTTTCACGGACCAATGCCAATGGGGATTATTCGATTGAGAATCTCCAGGACAAAAATTACAAGATCTTTGCGTTGAGCGATGTAAACAGCAACCTTGTTTACGACCTGCCCAATGAAAGCATCGCATTTCTTGACAGTCTGGTAATACCTGAATACATTGAAAAGCCACTCCCCGACAGCATTCGCCTCGACAGCCTGCGTAAAGATCCTGTACTTCGGGATTCTCTAGCAGAAGATGAACTTTCCAACGACAGCCTCCTGATCGCCCGCTACCTGACCGACAGCCTACCGGATGACACCCTGATCACCAGGAACTTTTACCAGTTGTATTTATTCGATGAAATTGATTCAACCCAGCGATTGCTGGATGCCAGCCTTAGGGATTCAACACTGATTACCATCGTTTACAGTTTGCCCCCTGTGAATCCAATCATTCGGATACTGAACCATGAACTTGATTCGATTGACTGGAAAATAGAAGAATACAGCAAAAACCTGGACACCATCAAATACTGGGTCCTCAGCAGAAGCTTTGACACCCTGATGGTAGAGATCGCTGACGATACCCTGGTACTGGATACAACACGGCTTGTATTCAAAGAAGAGAAGAAAAGAGGCAGAAATAAGGATAAAGACGAAGCCGCACCTGAGATAAAATACGAGACAAATATCAGGGCCGGCAAAATCGACCTGAATGTACCGCTTCGTTTTTCCTTCAGTTATCCTGTATTGAAATATAATTTCAGCAAATGGCTGTTGATAGAAAACGAAGACAGCCTGCAGGTGGAACCTGTTTTCACAGACGATGCCCGGAGACGGCTCGTGATCGATCATGCCTGGCTGGAAGACAGCAAATATGAACTATACTTTCCTGATTCGGTGCTGTACGACCTGATCGGATCCAGCCAGGACACCGTACAACTCAGCTTCAAGTCTAAAACTCTGGCGGATTATGGCATCATTAGCATGAATTTCACCCCCTCCGGTTTCTGCGAAAGATACATATTGCAATTGATGAATGAAGACGAATCAAAAATCTTTGATGAAAGGATTGTGACGGAAGCAGGCCAAATTCAATACGATTACCTCAAGCCCGGAAAATACAAGATCAAAGCCATCTGCGACAGCAACCACAATGGGAAATGGGATACAGGTGATTATATGCTCAAGCTGCAACCCGAAAGTGTATATTATTTCAATAAGATAATCGACCTCCGTGCGAACTGGGAGATCGAGGAAGCATGGGATCTGAATTATTGATGCTTTTATTCTTCGTTACAACGATTGATGCAATCGATGATCTCTGTAAGCGTCCTGCTTTTGAGTGAATAATAGATCTTTTTGCCTTCGCGGCGGGAGATCAGAACACCCTTGTTTTTCAGAATATTCAAATGATGTGAAGCAGAAGCCTGCTCTATTTTCAGCTTTTTGTATATCTGCGTTACACTCATCTTTTCATTTGCATTTAAAAGATCTATAATGGCGATCCTCATGGGGTGTGCCATCGCTCTGAGCTTGCTGGCAGCCATTTCTAGTTTTGTAATGTCTAACTGTATCTTTGCCATGACTATAAAAATTTTTTGCGAAAATAATAAAAATTATATTAAATCAAAATAAATATGTAAATATATGCAATTCTGGAATAATGGAGATGGAAAGGCAAAAAAATTTGTTAATACCCAAGGTGTTTTGGTGTAAAATGTTAATAGTCAGGATCACACTGAGCGCCGTGCCGGCCAGACAGGGAGTCGAAGTGTGATAGCCCAGTCTTCGACTTCGCTTCAGACTGACAGCCATTTACTCACAAAATCAAACCGCACAACGCCTAAGTTCCGATTATAATCATTCTTCAAACAGTGAAGTAAACTCGAACTTCTTGCCATCGAAGAGACCTTTATCACTCAGCTTCAAATTCGGGATCACCAGCAGGGCCATGAATGACAGGGTCATATAGGGAGCGTTGAGGGTAGATCCCAGGGCTTTGGCTTTTTTATCCAGTTTGTCATATTTTGCAGCCACTTCCCATCCATCTTTGTTCGACATCAGTCCTGCCACAGGCAGAGGAAGCACAAAATGATCTCCACCATCAACAAGCGATACACCCCCTTTTACATCGATGAGCACATTGATGGCTTCGGCAATTTGCCGGTCTGAAGTACCGACAGCAACAATGTTATGACTGTCGTGGGCAACAGTGGAAGCAATTGCTCCCCTTTTCAGTCCGAAATTCTTCACAAAGGCAACGGCAGGTTTTGCTTTCTCATAGCGGTTCAGGACCACGATCTTAAGAATATCCTGTTCCGGATCGCTTACCAGGTTATCTTCCTCAATTTTGGGCTTCAGGTCTTCCTCATTGGTGATCAATTGACCATCCAGTGCTTCCATCACACGGATCTTTTCCGAGGCTGGAGATACGCTAAGGTCTGCGGCGTCAATGATTTGAGCTGCAAACTTATTGGGGGTGCTTTCATCAACGGAAGGGATCTTTGTTTTTCCGTTTTCTGCCACCAGTTCTCCACCAATAAAGTTCTGCTTAACTTTAAAATTATTCAGATCATCAACAAGGATGAAATCGGCCGGATCCCCTTGTTGCAGCATACCAACATCAAGCTTATAGTGTTGAATGGGGTTATAAATTGCCGATCTGAGCACCAGCAGTGGATCAAATCCTTTTTTGATGGCCCGTTTGACCAGCTCATCGATGTGGCCTTCCACCAGGTCATTGGGATGTTTGTCATCACTGCAGAACATGATGTGATCCGGATAATCCTTCAGGAGGGGGATCAAAGCATCAAAGTTCTTGGCTGCACTGCCTTCGCGGATGAGGATCTTCATTCCGGCTTTGATCTTGTCGAGTGCTTCCTCTATCGTAAAACACTCATGATCGGTAGATATCCCTGCAGCGGCGTATTTTCGGGCATCCTCACCCAGCACGCCAGGTGCATGGCCATCAACCGGCTTGTTGTATTTTTTTGCAATATCCAGTTTTTCCTGAACCAGTTTATCACCAAATAAAACACCAGGCCAGTTCATCATTTCCGACATGTATTTGATCTCATCCTTTTGCATGAGTTTATCCAGCTCTGCCACGCCAAGCTCAGCCCCTGCTGTCTCGAAAGGGGTTGCCGGCACACAGGAGGATGCTCCGAAATAAAACTTCATGGGCACTTTTTTGCCATTCTCGATCATATAGTTGATGCCTTCAATCCCCAGCACATTGGCAATTTCATGCGGATCACTCACTGTAGCAAGGGTGCCATGCACACTGGCCATTCTTGCAAACTCCGATGGGATGAGCATGGAACTCTCAATGTGGATGTGTGCGTCTATCAGGCCCGGCAGGATGTATTGATCATGCTCTGCGTTTCCCTTTTCAATTTTGATGATCTTTCCATCCTCCACCAGGATACTGCCTTCATAAATTTCCATTTTTATTATATCGACGATCTTTCCTGAGATCTCAAACGTATTTTTCATAAATTCAAGGATTTTGGTTTATTCAAAGTTAACATATTCATTTTACCTGACTTTTAACCAGGCCTATTTTATGTCACTTTTGTTCCTTGTTTCGGGTTACTTCACCCGGAAGTCTCTATTGCGCAGAGGAACAGGCAAATTCCTGAAAGGTCGCCTGTTCAGGCTGGGTGTTCCTTTGCTGATCTATATTTTCATCATCAATCCCATTGCGGTTAAACTGGCCTATCCTGACCTTAATATCCTTAATTGGTATATTGAAGGGATACTGGACCTCAGATTCCTTGGCTGGACAGGACCCCTCTGGTTCGTGGAGGCTTTGCTGATCTTTACCATTATTTATGTATTTTTTTCAAGGCTTTTTAGAAGAACCCAAACCAGAATCCGCATACAGATCACAAACCTGAACGTATTTCTCCTTATAGTCTTCATAACTGTTTTGGCTTATGCGATCAGGCTCGTCTACCCCATCGGAACGGATTTTTACAATCTTCAGTTCAGTTTCTTTTCAGCCTATATCATTATGTTCAGTATGGGAATAATGGCATCTGCTTCCGGTGTATTTGAAAAAATTTCATTGAGAGATGGCAAAAAGTGGCTTCTGGTATCACTTGGGTTTGGCATTCCTTCCTGGGTCTTAATTATTATTTACGGAGGTGTTTTGGAAGGAAACATGCTGATTGAAGGAGGAATGAACTGGCCTGCATTTTTCTATGCGCTTTGGGAATCTTTTATTTGTGTTACATTCAGTCTGGCATTAATAGGACTTTACAAACATCGTGTTAATGTAATTGGAAAGTTTCAACAATTCCTATCGGATAATGCCTTTGGCGTTTTTGCATTTCATGCGCCGGTTTTGATCGGGATATCGGTGCTATTGAAAAATATTGAAATGTATCCGGTCTTAAAGTTTTTGCTGGTATCCTGCCTTGCTGTATCCTTATCATTTATTGTTTCTTTCCTGATAAGAAGGATCAAGCCCTTGAAAAGGGTGTTTTCTTGAGGATTACCTGGAATTCTTGTAAACCGGAATAACCTCAACATTCATTTTCTTCAGCTGCTCTTTGGTCTTTTCAAAGTTCTGTGTAAAACCCAGCAGGAAACCACCGCCACCCGAACCGCAAAGTTTCAGGTAATAGTCTTTCGACTCCAGTCCTTTTTTCCAGACTTCTTTGAAAGCCTCGGGGATCATGGGACTGAGATGCTTGAAGAAAAAGCCTGAGAGTTCTTCGAGATTATCAAAGAATTCTGCGGTGTCTCCTTTGATCAGGGATTTTATACAGGCTTCTGTTGTCGGGATCAGGTCCTCACGGATCAGTTTATAATAGCTCTTCTGTTTACACTTTTCCATAAATAATTTTACCAGGGGGCCTGTCTTCCCGGGGTTCCCGGTATTGATCAGGAAAATGGCACCATTTTTATCATGTTTGTTCCGCGGAATACCCACCGTATGAATATCTGTTTTTCCTTTGATAAGCAAAGGATAACGCATATAACAGTTGAGCGGATCCAGGCCTGAACTTACTCCGTGAAAATAAGATTCAAGTTGTGCAAAAAGCTCTTTCAGTTTAAAAAACTCTTTATTCTTCAGGTGACGATCGTTCGGGATCTTATCGATTGCATAGCGGTCGTAAAGTGCTGCCACCAGAGCACCTGAACTTCCCAGGCCGAAGCCCTGTGGAATAGAGGATTCAAAATACATTCCCCGGTTCAGTTCCTTTCTGAATTTCTCCAGGTCAAAATCAACTTTGAGTTCGCCTTTTTTATCCAGTGCTTTGAGATGCTGGTAAAACTCTTTAAGCATTTCGTTCGACTGGTTGGCAAAATCCAGGTCGGTGTACTTGTCCTCATTGATAAAACTCAATTCTCCCTTGAAATGAGCGTATGGGATGGAAAGGCCCATGGAATCACAGATGACGCTATACTCGCCAAAGAGCAATATCTTGGAATAAAAAATTTCAGCTTTCGGTTTCATGCTATTTCAATTTTTCAGGGCCTTTACCCATTCCGTCATCAATCCATTGATTGGCTTCGCAATATACTAATAAATCATTTTGTATAAAATCCTTCACTTCTCTTTCGACCTGTTCAGGATAGATTACATGGATATTAGGTCCTGCATCAATCGTAAAACAAACCGGGACCTTACTTTGTTTACGGAAGTTCCGGATTTTTTCCATAATAATCAAAGAATTAGGCTTTAAAAGCAGGTAAGAAGGAGTGGATGTCATCATCATGGCATGCAAACTCAAGGCTTCATTTTCAGTGATGTTCATGAAATCATCCAGATCACCCAGCTCTAATGTCCTGAGCATCTTCTGCATATTTTCACCTGCCTGGCCGAATCTTGCCCCGGCGTATGGATGTCCCTTCATCAATTCATGGCCTGCACTGCTTTTCACATCTTTCTCACCTTTGCTCACGATCAGTATGGTATCATTCATCTTTCTGAATTGATCATGCACCTGGCTATTTTTCAGCGGGATGGCATGCTGATCACTTGAAGCTGCAAGTGTTTCTGTTTTTCCCCAGGCAACAAACCCCGGATAAATTGAACGGGATGCACTTCCCGAGCCCAAACGGGCCAGTTCCGATACTTCCTGCAGAAACTCAGGACTGTGTATGCTTTTTCCTTCCATTTGATAATAAAGATCATTCAAAATCAATGCCATTGCCCCGAAAGCAGAGGCAGAGGATGCGATCCCGCTGGAATGCGGAAAACTGTTTCTGCTGCTCAATGTCAGGTGCATGCCCTGCAATGATGGCAGATGGTGAAGAATGTTCTGAATATACTCTTTGATGCGGAGGGCAAATGCTTCATTTTTCTTGCCTTCGAAAATAAAATCCAGGCTTACTTCCTGATTGTCTGTCCATTCAAAATCTACCCAGGTTTCGGTATATGCCTCTCGCAGTGAAAAACTCAGCGAGGGATTGGCAGGCAATTGTACTCCATGCTTGCCCCAGTATTTTACCAGTGCAATGTTGGAAGGACAGCGCCAGGCAATCGTCCCCCTGGTATCTTCGGTTTTTTTCTGCATAGATTTAACTTCAGGAATGGATCAGGTTTTTAATATTTCATCAAAAGCAAACACTTCATTTATGGATTTATTTTCCAGGTAATCGATCAAATCAATTTTTGTGCCCTTAAAACAGAACATCAGGAAATCCCCACCCCAGGCACCCAGTGATTTAACTTCCCCATCAAAATCGGGGAAGCGATCCTGCTTTACCGGTTTCTGACCACAAATCCCTGCGATCAATCTTTCATGATCCTTCACAAGCATTGAAAAATCTTCCAGTTCGCGAGCCTTTACCATCTTTTCGGTGAGACTATTCACCTGGTGTACCATACTGCCGATCTTATTTTTTTTCTTTTCCAGGAAATCAGCCACACTTTCATCGCTTTTCTTCTTCTTCCCGGAATATGCAAAAAACAAATGATCCTTAAAGGGAGGCCGGAAATCCACTTCCTCAAACCCGGCTTGCTTTTCATGGACCGAATAGACAATGGCTTTTTCAGCCCGGGCACAGGCAATATCATAGGCAGAGCCCTGAGATACCTTGAAATGGAGATCAAAAGGATCCACCCCTGCCCAATATGCAATATTAGAGATCAGGGAGGAACTGCTGCCCAGTCCCCATGAAAGGTCAAAATCCAGCCTGCTTTCGGCATGATACAATTTTTCATAATCAATGAAGCCCGGGTTTATGCCTGCTGCTGCGATCAATATTTCGGAAAGCCTGTTGGCAATATCTATTTTATTGGTTTTCTGAACATCAAACTCAGGCAGGGAGAATTCAGCCTCAAACCAGAAATCTTCATTGACAAATGTCCGCCATTGCAGCAGGGGCTGACCGGTATCATATCTATCAATCAGGAGTTTTTGTCCGAATTTGCTTGGCACAGCCAGGGAACGTGCTCCGTGGAGGACGAGGTATTCCCCGCTGATCATGAGTTTGCCGCTTGAATAAAATTCAGACAATTGATTATGCTTTAGTTCCTGAAATTCGCAAGAAATTCAGCCACACGGGCAAAGGAAACTTTGTGCTCTTTAAAATATTCAACCGCTTTCTCTTTTTCCAGTTCCGATGCTTCGAAGTGGTTCAAAATATTGAGAAGGTGCATTTTCATATGCCCATGCTGAATTCCTTTTGTTATAAGGGATTTCAGCGCACCAAAATTATTTGCCAGCCCCATGGTAGCGGCGATCATCATCAGTTCACGGGCATCGGGGTTGCCAAGCATCTCGAGTGATAATTTGGCCATGGGATGCAGTGTGGTGAGTCCGCCCACCGTACCGAGGGCCATGGGAATGGTCAGCGAGTAATGGAACCTGCCATTTTCGATGCTGATATCCGTAAGGCTGCGATACTTTCCGTTCCTCGAAGCATAGGTATGTCCGCATGCCTCAACGGCCCTGAAATCATTTCCTGTAGCTAGCACGATTGCATCAATGCCGTTAAAAATTCCTTTGTTATGGGTGGTTGCCCGATGAACATCCACCTGTGCAATCCTGGCGGCCTTTTCAAACTTCCAGGCAAATTGCTCAGGGGTCAGGTTCTCATCACAATTTGTCAACTCATCAATATCACATTCTACCCAGGTTTTCACCAGGCATTCCGGTGTATAATTGGAAAGAATGGACATGATTACCTGGACCTCATTATCCTCATTCTTAAAATCTTCATCTTTCCGGATAAAATCCTTCAGTATTTCAGCAAATTCTTCCAGCAGAGAATTGATGAAATTGGCTCCCATGCTGTCAACCGTCTCAAAAGAAGCTTTCAGCTGATAATAGTCCCCGATTTCATTGCTCATATCCACCAGTTCCACATCCTTGATACCCCCACCCCTGCTCACCATGTTAACCGTGATATGATCTGTTTCTTTGATCAGCCGTTCTTTGAGCTGTGGCATCTTTGCCTGGAGCTTCTCAATATCACCCGTCCAGATAAAATGCACCTGACCGATCTTGGTGGTGGAAATGATCTTTGCGTGAAAGCCGCCTCTTTCAGACCAGAATTTAGCACTACTGGAAGCCGCTGCTACCACAGAGCTTTCCTCGATTACCATGGGTACCGTATAGATCTTGTTGTTGATGATCATGTTGGGTGCCACACCAAAAGGAAAATGAAAATTTGAAAGTGTATTTTCACTGAACTCCTCCAGCCTTTGCTGGACCTTGGGATCCTCATGCCTGAAACTTTCAAGGATTTCTTTTACCTTTCCGGGATCTGAGAATTGATCCGCAACTTTGTCTATCTTCTGTTCCTTATTAAGTTTGGAAAATCCTTTGATCACCGCACTTTTATTTCTTGTGTCTGCCGATGATTTCGATATCATTGAAACTGCAGATTCGTTTTTATTCGTGTTATTTTCGTTGCAAAGATACATTTTCTGATCCTCAATATAAAATTAATTAAGATTAATTAAGCACTCGATTACCTAAACAATAAAATCCAAAAAATGTTTTCCAATAAAAAAATAGTGATTGTCAGGACCAGGGTATAGCTCAGTTTTAATCGTTTTAATGTGATGCGCGGGGGTATTTACATTGGTTAGATATCCAAAAAGCCGGGAACTTCCTGCAGGTATTGATAGGAATTTCCATCATAATCCATTGCGCAACAATAATGCTGCAAACCATTTGTTACTGCCAGATATTTTACCTGTATTACACTATTATACCGGATCAGCTGGTCAAAGGCCTCCTGGGTGATTTTCACCTCCGGGGCCTTGCACTCAACCGCAAGCAGGGGCTTGAGGTCATTCCTGAAAACGACGATATCAGGCCGTCTTTTCTGCTTGTTGAAAATGATTTCTTTTTCAACAGACATCAAGCCCGAAGGATAGTTTTTATAATGAATCAGATAAGCCACAAATGCTTGCCGCACCCATTCTTCGGGTGTCAGGCGCACATATTTTTTCCTGATGGGGTCGAATATTTCCCGCTTACCTTCTTTATCACGAAGGATTGCTTTGAAATCGGGTAAGCTTAGTTCCTGCATATGCCGGACTTACAATAAGACTATCTGTTTTCGTATTGCTCCTCGTAATATTTGAGGTAATCCCCCGAAGTAACATTGTTCAGCCATTCTTCATTCTCAAGGTACCAGTCGATGGTTTTTTCCAGACCTTCCTCAAACTGGAGGGAAGGCATCCAGTCGAGTTCTTTCTGTAATTTAGAAGAGTCAATCGCATACCGAAGATCATGGCCGGCACGGTCCTTCACGTAGGTAATCAGTTTCTCGGATGTTCCTTTTTCCCTGCTGAGTTTATCATCCATGATCTTGCACAAAAGCCGGATCAGGTCAATGTTGGTCCATTCATTGTTGCCTCCGATGTTGTAGGTATCCCCGTCTTTTCCTTTGTGATAGATCAGGTCGATGGCAGCGGCATGATCTTCTACCCAGAGCCAGTCGCGTACATTCTCACCCTTACCGTATACAGGAAGCGCCTTGTTGTTTTTGATGTTATGAATAAACAGAGGTAGAAGTTTTTCCGGGAATTGATAAGGCCCATAATTGTTGGAACAATTGGAGATCACTACCGGCAATTTAAAGGTATGATGATAGGCTCGCACCAGGTGGTCGGAGCTGGCCTTGGATGCGGAATAAGGGCTTTTGGGATCGTAAGGGGTGGTTTCGGTAAAAAAACCGGTATCGCCCAGTGAGCCATATACCTCGTCGGTAGAAACGTGATAAAATCTTTTGCCTTCAGGATCGTCCTGCCAGATCAGTTTGGCGGCATTCAGCAGATTCGTTGTTCCCACAATATTCGTATAAATAAATTCATTGGGATTGGCAATGGACCGGTCAACATGTGATTCCGCAGCCAGGTGAATGACCCCATCAAATTGATATTTTTGAAAGAGTTCGATGACAAAATCACCATCAACAATATCCCCTTTCACAAATTCGTAGTTCGGCCGATCCTCCACATCCTTGAGATTTTCAAGATTGCCTGCATAGGTTAGCTTATCAAGGTTCACGATTTGATAATCGGGATATTTATTCACGAACAGTCGAACCAGGTGCGATCCGATGAAACCGGCACCTCCGGTGATGCAAATGCTTTTCTTCATAATTCATTAAAGGTTTGCTGCAAAAATAGCAGAATATTTTTGGAAAAATTAGTTTCTGCCATGAATGAAAATACATTTACCATCAATGACGGGTTCACAGGTAACATACAAACCATACTCTACTTATTCAAAAAACTAATCATAAAACTCGATTCGAAGGCTTGCATCGAGATAGAGACCGAGCAGGCTGCTTGCATTTCCCTGGTTAACTGCAACTTCGAGGTGACCATGTGTGCCAAAGAGGGCGACAATCTCACCCACGGGCACATCGGAATAGGAGGTATGGATTCTATCCAGGCTTTCACCCCGCAAATGAATCTCAAATTTCCGGCTCTTACCAAAATCCTTGAATTTCTTTTCTGTAATGTTGGTAATCACATTCTGGTAGTTATCAACGTAAATGACCATGCCTTTCAGCATGTTCCCTTCTGTGACAGGATTGAAACTGATCTTTTCTACCAGTTTCTCCCGGGGGTCACCCAGTTTGTTGAGATCTGTACCATGAATGATCTCCACAGCAGCCCTGATAAAACGGTTATAAGTAGAAAAGGTAAAATGGTTTGAATCCTGGAGAATATCCAGTTCAATAATGCTGTCGGGTTTTTTGTCAAATATAAGAGAAAAGGTTCCATTATCGGTACCAATAAAATACTGCTTGTCCATTTCAACAATGCAATGGGGGAATTTATCCGATTCTTCTGTGTTCACTGCAAGGATATGCACGCTTCCATCCGGGAAATCCCGGTAAGCATTTTTGAGTACGAAAGCAGCCTGTATGATGCTGAATGGGGCAATCTGATGGGAAATATCAACAAGCTGCGCACCGGGCAATAGTTTCAGCAATTTTCCTTTTACCATACCCAGGTAATGGTCTTTCAGGCCCCAATCGCTGGTAAGGGTTATTACAGACATACACAGCTTATTATCATTTATTCAAAGAAATAAATATCTTAACTTTGCAAAGGTCAAAATTATAAATTAAATCACATACAAACTGTTTATTTGAGTATTTTTCAAATCAAACAGTTATAGCAGACATGAGTGAAAAAAGCATAAACATAGAATCTTTAAATCCGGTAGAGGTTTTGGGGGTTAACGATATGAACCTCAACATCATCAAGGAAAAATTCCCAAAACTGAGGATTGTGGCGCGTGGGAATGAGATCAAAGCCATTGGTGAAGAAAAGGAGGTAAATGTCTTTCACAAAAAGATCTCCCTCTTATTGTTGATGTATGAGAAGTTTGGCCGGATCACGGAGAATGATATTCACCAGTTGCTTGCATCTTCCGACCAGGAAGAAATGATCAAGGGGGATACCGCAGGTGATGTGCTGGTTCATGGCAGAAATGGACTTCTGGTAAAGGCCAGAACCAAGAATCAAAATCGCATGGTGGAAGGGAGTCATAAAAATGACCTGCTGCTGGCCATCGGTCCTGCCGGAACGGGAAAGACGTATACTGCTGTTGCACTGGCAGTGCAAGCCCTGAAGAACAAAGAAGTGAAACGCATCATCCTGACACGCCCCGCAGTGGAAGCCGGAGAAAGCCTGGGGTTCCTGCCGGGTGATCTCAAAGAAAAACTCGATCCTTACCTTCAACCGCTCTACGATGCATTGCGCGATATGCTGCCCACCCAGCGACTGCTAACTTATCTGGAAGACGGCACCATTGAGATCGCTCCCCTTGCCTTTATGCGTGGCCGCACCCTCGACAATGCCTTTGCCATCCTCGATGAGGCACAGAACTGCACACCCAGCCAGCTCAAAATGTTCCTTACGCGCATGGGAAGAAGCTCAAAATTTATCGTAACCGGTGATATTACCCAGATTGACCTGCCCCCCAAACAAAAATCAGGGCTGGTACACGCCACCAATATCCTCGAAAACATTCAGGGCATCAAAATTGTTTACCTGGATGAAAGTGACATCATCAGGCACAAGCTGGTTACAAGTATCATTTCAGCCTATGCAAAAAATAATATTTAATCATTGTAAAACAAAACAGAATTGATATGAAAAATGCAATTGTTGAAACTAACTTTCATTTACCCGGACAAAAAAGTGTATATAAAGGCAAAGTTCGTGATGTTTATAATCTTGAGAATGACATCATGGTGATGCTGGCAACGGACCGCATCTCAGCTTTTGATATTGTGCTTCCAAAAGGAATCCCTTACAAAGGACAGGTGCTGAACCAGATCGCCGCTAAATTCCTGGATGCCACCGAAGACATCGTTCCCAATTGGAAAACAGCAACACCTGACCCTATGGTTACCATTGGCAGAAGGTGCGATGCCTTCAAAGTGGAAATGGTGATCCGTGGCTACCTGACCGGTCATGCCTGGCGTGAATACAAAAGTGGCAAAAGGCAATTGTGTGGTATTCCGTTGCCTGATGGCATGATAGAGAATCAGCCATTCGAAACACCCATCATCACCCCGACTACAAAAGCGGAAGTGGGGCACGATGAGGATATTTCCCGCGAAGAGATCATCAAACAGGGTCTTGTGGATGAAAACGAATACAAACAGCTGGAAGAATACACTTACGCCCTTTTCGAAAGAGGTACACAGATGGCAGACGAAAAAGGCCTCATCCTGGTAGATACCAAATATGAATTCGGAAAATATGATGGCAAGATCTACCTCATCGATGAGATCCACACACCCGATTCAAGCCGCTATTTTTATAAAGATGGCTTTGAAGAAAGGCTCAAAAGGGGTGAAAAGCAAAAACAACTCTCAAAGGAATTCGTACGCCAGTGGCTGATCGAAAACGGTTTCCAGGGCAAGGAAGGACAGGAAATGCCCGACATGCCCGATAATTTTGTAAATTCAGTTAGCGAAAGATATATTGAGCTTTATGAGAAGATCACCGGTGAAGTTTTTGAAAAGACGGATGTTACTGATGTGGTGAACCGGGTTGAAAGTAATATCCTGGACTATTTGAAATAATTATCAAGGCTTTTTGCATGCAAAAACCCATGGGCAGGAATACCTATGGGTTTTTCTTTGCCTGCATAATTTCGTGCAAAATCTCTTCCGCTTCTTCCTTCATAATATTATTTGTAATCAGCTCCTCAAGTTCATCAATAGCCTGATCATATATTTTCTTATCCAGTGCCATGTTCTTTTTTACTGCTTCCCGGTATAGTTCTTTAGCCCTTTTTACATCGCCCATTCTCAAAGTTGCCAGAGGTATATGATAGAGTGCAAATAAAGCATCCTCCTCCAACTCCAGGTTTTTCGATGAATACGTTATACTTTTTTCATAATCTCCTTTCAGGTAATAGATCCATCCTATTTCCCCATAAGGAGAAGCATAATTAGAATCAATCCTGATGGCGAGGTTCAAAAAGAAAATAGCTGAGTCATACTTTTGAAGACTTTCATAGCACAAGCCGATGCAATGCGGTGTATCTCGATTAAAGCGATTGTAGTTCAAGGCAAGCATGTATTGATTAATAGCTTTCCTGTATTCTTCCTGATGACGATAGCAATCACCCAAATTTTTATTCGTAAGGGCATCAGTCCTATCAATATCACATGCTACCTCGAAATCGAGCATGGCTTTTTCATAATCATTCATAGCATAAAATACCTCTCCGCGATCAACAAGAAACACCCTGTTATTGGGTTCTAATTTCAAGGCATGGGTATAATATATAAAAGCACTATCAAGCTGAGATGCGTTAAAAAAGATTTCTCCCAGCTTATTGAAAGCATCTGCATATTTACTGTTAATATTGATCGCCTTCTTAAAATCCCTGAAAGCCTTATTCGTGTCTCCTTTCATATAATACAACTTTCCCCTGTTATTGTAGACTGATGCTGAATTGGAATTTAATTGTACACTTAGATTATAAAAATATAAAGCACTATCTGGTAATCCGAGATCCCGGTAGCAGCATGCAATATTATTCGTTAAATCACTATTCCCAGGATTGATTGATAAAGCTTTGAAATAATTCTTAATCGCTTCACGCTCCCGATTGTTTGAAATCATAATAAAAGCTCTGAGCGTGTATGCTTCATAAAAATCAGGAAAATACTTTATGGCTTTATCAAGGTATGTTTCAGCAGAGCCAGGATCTTGCATATAATTGGCTAATCTGCCCAGGTAGTAGTATGCCAATGCATAATCAGGTTTGTATTTTATCACCTCTTTAAGGGACTGTCTGGCCTCAAAATTTTTGCCTTCAGCGTATAAAAGCATCGCCTTCAGCATTCTTGCATTAACCTGCGTGCTATCTGCTTCCAGCAGTTTTTCAGCATATTCAAGACTGACATGCTCGCGAGAAGAACCCCTGTAATAATGATAATATGCCAGCAATTGCAGGCGTTTGACAAACATTGTTGCCGGGTTCTCTTCTATAAACTCATCCACAACTCGCTTTGCGGCTCCTGGCCAGGCCTTTGAGTAATAATTGATATATTCATAAGCTAGCTCAATTTCCTCCTGGCTAAGGCCTGCTCTACTTTGTAAATTTTTCAGTATTTCGATAAATTCAAGTTGAGCATAACCTGAGACTGCGGCATAATTTTCCTCTTTCTGAATCAGGTCGTTTGCAAGCAGGAGATTATCAACACCTGCTTTGTAACGGCCCTGGAAAATATCAATACTGGCAATTCTTCCAAGTATCTCATAATTGGAAGAATCAATCGAATAAGCTTTAAGCATGCTCTCATAAGCTTTCTTAAGCTTGATATCTTTAAGGTAAGCAAGGCCGGCAAAATAGTAGGCCAGGTAAGCATCTGGGTTAACCTCTGTCGCCATTTTAAAGAATTTTCTTGCAGCATATGTCTTATTATCTTTTAATCGGATATAGCCCATGAGGGTGTATGCCAGATCAAAATCGGGATTTATTTTCACGGCATCTTTTAAATAACCGATTGCCTTTGCTTCACGTCCTTTTTTATCCCACAACAAACCCAGGTTGTAACAAACCTGGATGGATGTCGGATTGATTTCATGAGCCTTGTCAAGATAGTTGAGGGCATTATCAAAATCTCCATTACTCATCATCAAGGATCCAAGTTCAGTCCAGGCCTCCGAGTAAAGCGGATCTATCCGGGTTGCCTTCCGGAGATAATACTCTGCACTGTCTCTTTGTTTCTTCATTACTTTGCAAAGGCCGATGAAATAATAAGGCTGTGGAAATCTGTTCATGGATTCTGTATTGGTAAAATTATCCACTCCTTTTGGAATCAGCTTTCTGAAATATTTAATCGCAGTATCATAGAGGGACATTTGCATATTGGCAATACCCCTGCGCAACAATCCCTCTACATCCGTTTCATTGATGTGAGATGAATTGATGTAATAATTGATCCTGGATTTTTCAAACAGGTTCTTTGTATTATAACCGGCAGGTCGTAGTTGATCAAGAAGATTCTGAGAAAATATGCTCGCAGAAAGGCATAGAAAGAGAATCAATAAAAGACGTGATTTCATGTTGTTCTGGTTTGATTCAAAATAATCTGGGTGTATATTGAATTATTTATGATTAGCTAAAATAATGTTTTTACTTTTGAATTTGATAATTTTTACATGCTGGTGAAATTTAGAATTACTTTAAACTAATACTATGATCCCATTTTCCCCACCCCGCATTGATCAAAAGATCATTGAGGAGGTGAATGATACCCTGCGATCGGGCTGGATCACTACCGGTCCGAAAACCAAGCTTTTTGAAAAAAAGCTCACGGAATATGCCGGCCATCCCGCTACATTATGCGTGAGCTCAGGTTCTGCCGGCCTGGAGCTAATGCTTCGCTGGTTTGGGGTTTCGCAGGGCGATGAAGTGATCCTCCCGGCATACACGTACGCTGCAACGGCAAACGTGATCATTCACTGTGGTGCAAAACCGGTCTTTGTTGACGTGAAACCGGAGGATTTCAACATATCGGTGGAAGCGATTGAAAAAGCGATAACGGAAAAAACGAAAGTTATTATGCCGGTTGACCTGGGCGGTTATCCCTGTGATTATGACCGCATCAATGCGCTGGTGAAGGAAGAAGGGATCAAAAATAAATTCAAAGCAAAGACAAAAGAACAAAAACAGCTGGGCAGGATCCTGATCCTTTCAGATGCAGCACATTCAATCGGGGCGATTTATAAAGGGCAGAAAACAGGAAAGTTGACCGATGTTACGGTATATTCATTTCATGCCGTCAAGAACCTGACAACAGCCGAAGGCGGAGCCGTATGCCTGAACCTGCCCAGGCCTTTTGATAACGAGGCCATCTACCGTACATTGAATATCAAATCACTGCACGGACAATCAAAAGATGCACTGGCCAAGTTCAAGATCGGGAACTGGCGCTACGATGTGCTTGAAGCAGGTTATAAATATAACATGACCGACATACAGGCAGCCATGGGACTGGTTGAACTGGAGCGATATGATGCGGATATGGTCCCCAGGCGCAAAGAGATATTTGAGCGTTATACTGCTGCCTTCAAACAATATCCATGGTTTCAGTCCCCGCTCTATGAATCTAACGGGCGGCGATCCTCCTATCATGCTTATTTACTGAGGATCAAAAATATCTCGGAAGAAACCCGCGACAGAATCATTCAGGATATCTTTAAAAAGGAAGTTGCAGTAAATGTGCATTTCGTACCCCTGCCCATGATGAGTTTCTATAAAGGCCTTGGTTATAAAATTGAAGATTATCCGGTTTCTTATGATAATTATAGCCGGGAAATCAGTCTGCCTGTGTATTATGATTTAAAGGATGAGCAGGTGGACAAGGTGATTGATGTTATAGTATCTTCGGTTGAAAAAAACATCCGGAAATGAAAAGGATATTCGACCTGGTATTTTCTCTGGCCGGACTCATTATCCTGAGTCCGCTCTTCCTGTTGCTTTCATTACTCATATTGCTTGACAGCAAAGGAGGTGTTTTTTTCAGGCAAAATCGTGTGGGGAAAGATAATCGGGATTTTCAGCTTATCAAGTTCAGGACCATGCGCAGCGGTTCCGACAAAAAAGGTCTGCTGACCGTGGGTGACAGGGACAGCAGGATCACAAGAAGCGGTTATTTCCTCAGAAAGAGCAAACTGGATGAATTGCCTCAGCTGAGCAATATCCTCAAAGGTGATATGAGTTTTGTCGGGCCACGCCCGGAGGTTCGAAAATATGTGGTGCTTTATGATGAAGAACAACAAAAAGTACTCTCTGTCAGACCCGGTCTAACGGATTATGCATCCATCGAATACATCAATGAAAGTGAGATCCTGGCCGCTTCCGCAGATCCTGAAAAAACCTATATCGAAAAGATCATGCCTGCCAAACTCAAACTGAATGCAAAATACATCCGCGAACAAAGCTTTTCAACCGACATGAAGATCATCGCAAAAACAATTGCCCGGCTGTTTTAACCTACCTAACAGGACCGAGTAACCTACCAAAACCCAATACCAAAAAACAACCGAATTACTATTGAATTACAATTGAATAACTACTGAATAACCACTGAATGACTACTGAATGACAACTGAATGACAACTGAATAACAATCGAACAACTATCAAGAACTAAGTTCCTAAAATATTGGTTTCAGGCTTACATCCATGCTCAAAAAATGAAAAAGGCCACTTTAACCAAGTGACCTTTTGCATTCAAATTTATCTTAAGAATTAAACAAATACTCTCCTGAAGCGGATGGCTGTAAAAGCCAGTATCAGTATGATGCCGATGTAGATGGCGTAGTCTGATATTGGTACAGCACCGGGAGGATTTACTTCATTAAATAAATTCATAAACAATTGTTGTCTATCAGCTGCAGGTGGTGTATCAGATAGATAACCTAAAACTATAGTCTTACCTCCATTACCACGAACAATACAATCTTCACCACTTAGGAAAGTACCTAAAGACACGCCACCACCAATGGCAGTTAGTCCTGTGCTGAAAACACCCCAGCCAGGGTTAACTAAAGTAACAGGATTTGTAAGGCCCGTTAGAATAGAAGGATCCAAGGTCATTTGAGTTTGATTGTTATTTCCTGTAAATTGTGTTTCAAATAGGGCTCCGAAATCATTATCGTAGGTCCAATCAGTAAAAACAATACTACCTCCGCTTGCTAGGTATGTATTGAAGGCTGCCAGCAAGTTGGTTTTAATAGTAGGATCCCAGGGCCAATTTTGGTTGAATGCAACAGCGAGGCCATAATTATTGGCACCCAACTTGGTGATGAAATCACTCCAACTTGTTGCAACTGTGGCAGTATAACCCAAAGCAGTTAATGCATCAATCACTTTGCCATCTTCTATTTCATAATCAATGTAAACAAGAGCATCCGATGCGCCTCTTATGCTTGACTCAATTGTTTTTCCATAATAATCTTTGAAAACGTTTATTTGACCGTCTTTAGCATTTTGTTGGCTTTGGGCTGAATTTCCGATAAAAAATATCAGCGTTAAAGCTCCGATTAATTTTAAATTTTTCATCTTCTGTTTTTTTAAGTTGTTATTAATATTTTGGTTTTTAAGAATAAAAATAGCAAGAGATAGTCCTAAAGTCAAGAACTTGTTGTACGCTTAGCGTTTAGAACTACATATGTCCCTTCAAACACCTGATATCACTGCTATATAAATTTGTACATCTAAAGGTTTTTGAACTTTAGAAATACAAATTAAAATTTGAAACGATCAAAATAATCCAATCAGTTTGGGATAGAAATTAAAATATGTCTGTAATAAAATGATGATTTTAGCAAAACAATCAATTTTAGATATCACTATCCAAAAATTTAATGATATTGCAAAAAATGCCAGCACCATTCCACCGAACAACAACCGAATGACTATCGAATGACAACCGAATGACTACTGAATGACTACTGAATCAAAACTGAATGACAAGCGAATAACAAATAATCACCCCCAACATTAAGATTCATCCTAACGCTCAGGACAACACCTTCAACAGGCTCTTCAACTCCCCTGCCTTATCAGTATTGCCTGATTTCTGGTAGGCAAAGATCAATTCTGTGATCATTCTTCGCAGGATGCTGACATTATCACAGGGTTTATAATACTTATCCTTTTTCTTGATGCCCAGTTGCTTCACATAAAGGTCAATCTCATTCTGGGTAAAAACAGCCCCGTAATTGAAGGGATTGATATAAAAAAGCGCCTCATCGCTGCTTACGGTCACATTGCCTTCGGTGATCTCATCAGAATAGGCCAGGATAAAATGCTTGGGCAGGTCAACACCATATATAGGGATTTTAAGGCTCTGGGCCACGATGATATACAGCACACCCAGTGATATGGGATTTCCCTTTTTGCTTTCCAGCAGATTCTTCAGATAAAAATTATCTGCGGCATAAAAATTACTTTTGTTGCCCGAAAACTTATGAATATCAAAGATGATGTGGTTGATCACCTTGATCTTTTCAAGGGCCGTGAGTTCGTTGTTCAGTTCCAGCCAGACATCCTGTATAATCTGGGCCACTTTGCGCGACAATTTATCCCTGTCAATATCCGGATACTGATATTCTGTAAGCAACAGGAAACCGCTGAGCAGATCCCTCGAGTTGTTTTCCTTCCATTTGCTCATTTGATCCACAATTCCTTCGAACTGTATCTCCCTGATCAGGTTTTCTATCCTTCCCTGGATCAGATTATCAAATGAATTCTCCCATGCATTTTCCAGGCTGGGAATGGCTTCGGGGCCATAGGTATATATTTTTTCCCTGATCTGCCCGTAGATCTTTTCATCCGGATCGTCCAGCAGACGGATCAGTGCATTGAGTTCCTTATCCTTAGTATTTTTTTCCATATCTACTCCTCAATAATCAAAGAAAAACAATTTATCGCGCATTTGCAAATCCATAGCAATATAACAATTTCAACAAAGGGATGTTCGTAACATCTGACGCAAGGCCGTTGTGAACGGATATTTGCATAGTAAATTTCAGGCACGAAAAACATGTACTATGACAAGAACAATCATCAGCATATGCTTACTCAGTCTGTTAAGCTTTCCGGGACCTCCCGACCTGAAAGAAAACCAGAAGGAGTTCATCCTGGAATTCGCACCGAAAATATTCCAGGCAAATGAGGAAATCAGCAATACAAGGGCAAAGATCATTCAGATCAGGTCGGATTTTGTAAAGACAGGCAACATGAGCAATGAGGAGGAAGTTTATATTTCCCGGCTGTCAAAGGACTACGGCCTGAATGCATTTAAACTGGATGATGAAAAAGATCATGATGCCCTGCTCACAGAGATCAATGCTTTGCTGTTGCGGGTCGACATCATTCCTCCACGCCTGATCATGGCCCAGGCCATCATTGAATCGGGCTGGGGAGAATCATATTTCGCAAAGGAAGCCAATAACTATTTCGGGGTGCATTGCTACAACAAGGGTTGTGGCATTCCTCCAAAAGGTGCACCGGATGCAGGTTTTGAAGTAAAACGATATCCTGACCTGGAAGCAGGCATTGCCGACTATATGGATATTTTGAATTCCTATTCAGCTTACGAGGATTTTCGCAAGGCACGTGCCGAAATGCAAAAGAAATCCGAAAAGCTTGATCCTGTGGTACTGGCAGGTGCACTTTCGCGTTATTCGCAGAAAGGTGAGGCTTATATTAAGCTGATACGTGAGATTATAGATGATTTCCTTCCTGGCGATCTGGCGACCATGGTACAATCAATGCAAAAATAAGACCGCTCAGGTGGTGATTCTGTCAAGCACCACTTCGATCAATTCTTCGATGGGCCGTGTGGGATTCTTGCTGTAGAGTTCCTTTGCCCTGTTTGCAATAATCGCACAAACAGTGATGGTATTATGGCCGAGTGCTTTTCCCAGTCCGTAAAGTGCAGATGTTTCCATTTCAAAATTAATGATCCGCATATCATTGTATGAAAATTTCGCAATTTTCTCATTCAGGTCAGGATATTTCAGTGGCAGTCTCAGGGAGCGGCCCTGCGGGGCATAGAAACCGGGAGCCGTGGCAGTGATCCCCTGATGCATGCCCTCCCCAAGCAGATCTTGCAATTCACTGCTTCCTTTTACAACATAAGGCCTTGGAAGCTTTGCAGGCCAGCCGGTGCTTTCCATGAAGCGATCTGTTATATCCTGCTCCTGGACCTCATCAACGGCTTTGTAATAATAGAACATTCCGTCCAGTCCCAGTCCGTGTGTGGCAAGCCCAAAACTATTGATGGGAATATCTGGTTGCACGGTTCCCGAAGTCCCAATCCGGATCAAGCTAAGACTGCGGTGTTGCTCTTTTTTCAACCGCTTCTCAAAATCGATATTGGCAAGAGCATCCAGCTCATTCAATACGATGTCTATATTGTCGGGACCGATGCCTGTAGAGATCACACTCAGCCGCCTGCCGTTTTTATAACCCGTATGTGTGAACATTTCCCGGTTGCTCACCCGGTGTTCAACTTTTTCAAATCTATCCGAGATCTTTTCAACCCTGCCGGGATCACCTACTAGCAGGATAGTATCAGCCAGTTGCTCAGGGCGCAGGCTCAAATGATAAATACTCCCATCGGGATTGATGATCAACTGGGATTCCTTCAGCTTCTTCATATTCCATTCAAATTCTACAACAAACCTAAAAAAAATTTATCAGTAATTTTGCTGATATGAAAGCAGAGATTATTAGCATAGGGGATGAGATCCTGATCGGACAGATCGTGAACAGCAATTCCTCATGGCTAGGCGAGAAAATGATCAGTCTGGGGATAGATGTTGTTCGGATGAGCACCATTTCCGACAAAAGGCAGGACATACTGGATGCACTGGATGAAGCAGGCAACAGAGCAGATATTATTTTGATCACCGGTGGGCTTGGCCCCACCAAAGATGATATTACCAAGCAAAGCCTGGCAGATTATTTTAACACCCGGCTTGTCGTCAAAGAAAAAGCCCTGGATGACATCCGGAATCTTTTTAAAGCAAGAGGCTGGGAACTTAACGAGCTCAACAAAAAACAGGCTGAGGTTCCGGAAAACTGCACGCCCCTGCAAAACAAAGAAGGCACTGCTCCCGGAATGTGGTTCGAGGAAAAAGAAAGGATCTATGTTTCCATGCCCGGTGTCCCCTTTGAAATGAAAAGCATCTTCATTGATGAAGTCATTCCAAAGCTACGCAAGAAGCTTGGGACCGATGTCATTTATCAGAAAACCATACTCACCCAGGGGGTAGGTGAATCATGGCTTTCGGAAAAAATATCTGTCTGGGAAGATTCCCTGCCTGAAAATATGAAACTTGCATACCTGCCCCAGCCAGGCATTGTCAGGTTGAGGCTAACCGCAGTGGGAGATAACAATCAGGAACTGGGAAAAGAGGCAAACAGGGAAATTGAAAAACTGAAGCAGATCATTCCCGGGCTTATCTTTGGGTATGATAATGACAGCCTTGAAAAAGTGGTAGGCCGCCTGCTCAGGGAAAAGAAACTGAGCCTCTCGACAGCAGAAAGCTGCACAGGCGGATACATTGCGCACCTGATCACCAGCATAGCAGGAAGTTCAGATTATTACAAAGGATCGGTGGTTTCCTATGCCAATGAAATCAAAGAAAAAACACTCGGGGTGAGTGCATCTGCCATTGATCAGTATGGAGCTGTCAGCGAAGCAGTGGTAAGGCAAATGGCAGAAGGCATCCGGCAAAAATTCGGCACCGATTATTCCATCGCAACCTCGGGCATAGCAGGTCCGGATGGTGGCACAGATGAAAAACCGGTGGGTACCACCTGGATTGCAATCACCGGACCCGGCAGATCAATTGCCAAAAAGTTCCAGTTTGGGGAGCATCGTGGAAGAAATATCAGAAGAACAGCCCTTCAGGCTTTGAATATGCTTCGCAAAGAGATTTTGTAATATTTTGTTACTCAGATTGATTATAATGATCATTGCATTCCTGCAAAATTTTTACAATATAATTGGAAATCTCATAAAAAATTCCGTTCTTTGCACCCCGATTTTAAGAATTGAAATACATCGAATAATGGCAAAGGTTTGTGAAATAACAGGAAAAGGAATGATTACAGGACACAAAGTGTCTCACTCAAATGTAAAGACCAAGAGGTGGTTTTACCCCAATCTGCATAAGAAGAAGTTTTACATTCCTGAGGAAGATAAATGGATCACCCTCATCGTTTCTGCGGATGGCATCAGGACCATCAACAAAAAGGGCATTTTAAATGCAATGAAAGTTGCCAGGGAAAAAGGATACACCAAACAATAATATATATTTTATTATGCTTTGAACTGCCTGTATATCTGTACAGGCAGTTTTTTTATGCCTGCAGGCCTGAGCCTGCAACAGAGCAAAATAATCTTTGTTAACATTCGTTAAATTCACTTAACACAATAGAAACAAATTTATCTTTGCGCATAATCAAACTTGATGCAATGCAAATTCTGCGAAAATCCCTTTCCGTAATTTTATTTGCCCTGATAAGCATTTCGGTTTGTGCGCAGTCTGATGAGAAACTGGTGCAGTTTTCAGGTGTTGTAGTTACGGGCGACAGCATTCAACCCATTCCTTTCACCAACATCATTATTGCCAATACCAACAGGGGTACCGTTAGCGATTATTATGGCTATTTCTCTTTCGTGGCCAAAAGACTCGACACCATCGTCTTTTCGGCCATTGGTTTCAAAAAGGACACTTTCATGATCCCCGACACCATTACGGGCCAATGGTATTCGCTGATTCAGGTCATGCAAAGAGATACGGTCTTGCTCAGAGAAACAGTCATTTATCCCTGGCCAACAGTTGAGCAGTTCAAAGAGGCATTTCTCAATCTGGATATTCCGGATGATGATATTGAGATCGCCCGCAAGAACCTGGATCCGGAGCAACTTGCCCAAAGAGCAGAAGACATGCGGATGAGCAGCCGCATGAATTATCAGAACTTTATTTACAAAGAAACAAGCAGATTGTATTATAACGGCCAAACACAACCGATCTCTATTTTGAATCCTTTTGCCTGGGCACAGTTTATCAAAGCCTGGCGGGAAGGTAAGTTCAAGCGGGACAGAGACAACTAATTCACTTAGAAAATGCCTGGAGTGAGAATTTTTGCAAGTATCATGTTGCTGTTCGGGGTACTCACCTCGCAAGCACAACAACAAGGCGTGCTGTACGGGAAAATTACCGACAGCAAAGGCCGAAGCATAGAACTGGCCAATATTTCGATTTCAGGTGAACCCGGCGGAACTACCAGCAATAAGAATGGGGAATATGAATTGAAGGTGCCCGGCGGACAAGAAGTTGTGATCATGGTATCCTTTATCGGTTATGAAAAGAAAAGCATTCCCCTTACGGTTCCCCCGGGTATTCGCAGGAAATTTGACATTACACTAAAGCTGATGTCGACAGAATTGCCTGGCTTTGAAGTAAAAGATGAAAGGGTGCGGCAAACCAATTTCACTCGCATAGACCCGAAAGATGCAAAGGTCGTTCCCAGCATTTCCGGTGGAGTGGAAGATCTGATCAAAACACTGCCCGGTGTTGCTTCCTCCAATGAACTCAGCTCACAGTATTCGGTGCGTGGCGGTAATTTTGACGAAAACCTTGTATACGTTAACGGTATTGAAATATACAGGCCATTCCTGATCCGCAGCGGACAACAGGAAGGACTCAGCTTCCTGAACTCAGACCTGGTCTCTTCCATACAATTCTCCGCCGGAGGATTTGATGCCAAGTACGGCGATAAAATGTCATCAGTGCTGGACATCAAATACAAAAGGCCGGTTGATTTCGGAGCTTCCGCTTCAGCCAGTTTGTTAGGTGCCCAGGGTCATGTGGAAGGAATCTCCGGGAACAGGAAATTCACCTACCTGATGGGGGTCCGTTACCAGTCGAACCAGTACATTCTAAGTGGCCTTCAGACAGAAGGGGATTACAAACCCAATTTCACGGATGTGCAGACCCTGCTGAGTTATAAAATGGGAAAAAACTGGAACCTGTCCTTCCTGGGGAATTATGCAAGAAATTCTTATAAACTGGTTCCCAGCACGCGCACCACAAAATTCGGGACCATCAAGGAGGCCTACCAGTTAAAGATCTATTTCGACGGACAGGAAGTGGACAATTTTGAAACCTTTTTTGGGGCCCTGAGCGCCGAATACAATCCCAGTCCCGATCTTCAACTGAGGTTTACAAGCTCTGCCTTCCGTACCATCGAGAGTGAAACCTTCGATATCCAGGGGCAGTACTGGGTGGGCCGCCTGGAGACCAATTTTGGTAATGAACAATTCGGCAACGTAATCGAAGCCCAGGGAGTGGGTACTTATCTCGATCATGCCAGGAATTACCTCTACGCCACAGTGCTCAACGCCCAGCACCGGGGTACCTATAATTTTAAGAACCAGATGCTTCAATGGGGTGTGAAGCTGCAGCACGAGATCATCGACGATAAACTGAATGAATGGGAAATGGTGGATTCGGCGGGCTTTACCATTCCCAGGCCAGTTGATTCGGTTGGCAGTCCCAACCCACCCCACCCGGACCTCATCCTCAATGATGTAGTAAAAACCAATATTGACATCAACTCGAACCGCTATACGGGATTTGTGCAAAACACATGGGAGTTTGCCGGCTACAAAACGGATAAATCCTTTACGTTGGGTGGCCGCTTCAATTACTGGGATTTCAATGAACAATTTCTTTTTAGCCCCAGGGCTTCCTTTTCCATCAAACCCAACTGGAAGAAAGATGTATTGTTTCGCTTTGCCAGCGGTTATTATTACCAGCCGCCATTTTATAAAGAATTGCGTGACCTGGACGGTGAGCTGAACCGGGACATCCGGGCACAGAAATCCATTCATTTCGTGGCCGGGGCCGATTATAATTTCTTCATCTGGTCCCGACCCTTCAAACTTACCGGGGAAGTTTATTATAAATACCTCGATGACCTCATTCCCTATGAAGTGGATAATGTGAGAATACGATATTATGCCGACAACAATGCACATGGCTATGCTACCGGGATTGACCTGAAGATCAACGGGGAGTTTGTGAAAGGAGCCGAGTCATGGGCGAGCCTATCGGTTATGAAAACAGAAGAAGATATTGAAGGTGATTTTTACTATGAATATTACAACAGTGATGGAGAGGAGATCATCCCGGGTTTTACCGAGAACAATACGGTGGCCGACAGCACCCGTTTTGAGCCGGGTTTCATCCCCCGCCCCACTGACCAGCGGTTCACCTTCAGCATGTTCTTCCAGGATTACCTGCCAAACAATCCTACCTACAAAGTGCACCTGAAGCTGATCTATGGCAGCAGGCTCCCTTTCGGACCACCAGATTCTCCAAAATATGAGCATACCCTGCGCATCCCTCCTTACAGGCGGGTAGACATTGGTTTTTCCAAGCAGATTATCGGGGAAAACACCCGGCGGCCCGCAAAAGGTTTCTTCAGTCATTTCGAATCCCTGTGGATCACTGCAGAGGTTTTTAATCTCCTGCAGATCAACAATACCGTTTCCTACATCTGGGTCAAGGATGTGAACAACCGCGAGTATGCCGTTCCGAATTATTTAACGCCAAGGCAGTTGAATATACGGATCGTGGCGAGCTTTTAGTAGGTTGAATGGTGAATTGGTGAATTGGTAAATTGATTAATTAGTTACTTGATGGTTTGAAGACGGAAGACGGGAGTCGGGGGAGAAAACTAATGACCAGTGACCAATGACCAATGACCAGTAACCAATGTTAAGCCCGAAGGGCGAAATCCCGAAAGCAAAGCGCATCGGGAACCAATTCCAAATTCCAATTTCCAGCTTCCAACTTCCAGCATCCAACTTCCAGCTTCCAGCTTCCAGCTTCCAGCTTCCAACTTCCAGCCTCCAGCTCCCAGCCTCCAGCTCCCTGACAAAATTTCACTAAACATTCTTGGAACAATATTTGTTATTTAAATGCAGTCTAAATTAAAACAAAAAATTAATCAAAAAAGATAGCAATATGAATACAAAAGTTAAAGACGCAAAATTCGCAAATTTACCATACGCATACGACGCACTTGAACCTTATATAGATGCCAGGACGATGGAGATCCATCATTCCAAACATCATAAAGCATATTATGACAAAATGATGGCTGCCGTGGACGGAAATGAAATGGCTGACATGACACTGGACGAACTATTCGGCCACATGACTAAATTCCCCACAGGAGTGAGGAACAATGCCGGCGGTTTTGTAAACCACAATTTATTCTGGAACGTAATGTCGGCCAATGGAGGAGGACAGCCTTCAGGCAAACTGGCAGATGCCATTAAGGAAAAATTCGGTTCATTCGAAAAATTCCAGGAAGAATTTAACAATGCTGCCGCGACACGTTTTGGTAGCGGTTGGGCCTGGCTTGTTGCAAAAGATGGCAAGGTAGATGTATGCTCTACACCGAATCAGGACAATCCATTGATGGATGTTGCTGATTGCGACGGAACGCCAATTCTTGGCTTAGATGTCTGGGAACATGCTTATTATCTCAAGTACCAGAACAAGAGGCCCGATTACATCAATGCTTTCTGGAATGTGATCGACTGGGAAAGTGTAGAAAAAAACTTCGATGAGGCAACCAATGCATAATTGCCCTGTCTGAAAACTGAGCATACGAAACACAATAAATCTTTATTGATTTCGTAAGTTCATTACATGCCTATCTTAAAGCATAAGATGGTCTGTTTAATGGTTAGAAAGCCGGCGACGCACACCCGCCGGCTTTTGTTTTTTTGAGATTCTTGAAACAAAAAAAATCCGGTCCCGAAGTTTTCGGAACCGGATTTTTTTTGGATCTTTCTTTGCTGATTATCCGAAAGAAAGAATTGATTTTTTAATGATCTCAACAGCCTCCATGATCTGATCCTTTGTAATAACCAATGGCGGTGCAAAACGAATGATGTGATCGTGGGTCGGTTTGGCAAGCAATCCGTTCTCTGCCATTTTCACACAAACATCCCAGGCTGTCTTGTCACCTTTGGGCCTGATGACCACTGCATTCAGCAAGCCTTTACCCCTCACTACTTCGACCATTGGCGAATCAATCTTTTTCAATTCGTTTCTGAACAGCTCACCAAGTTCGGTAGCTCTTTCTGCGAGCTTTTCATCTTTAACGACTTTCAGGGCTTCCACCGCCACTTTAGCAGCGACAGGGTTTCCGCCAAAGGTTGATCCGTGTTGTCCTGGCTTGATCACCAGCATGACGTTATCATCTGCCAGTACGGCTGAAACGGGATAAACACCACCCGAAAGCGCTTTTCCAAGGATCAGAATATCCGGACGTACGCCTTCATGATCACAGGCAAGCAATTTACCTGTGCGGGCAATACCGGTCTGCACTTCGTCGGCAATGAAAAGCACATTCTTTGCTTTACATAATTCATAAGCCTTTTTAAGATAACCATCTTCCGGTACATAAACACCGGCCTCACCCTGTATGGGTTCAACCAAGAATCCGGCTACATTGGGATCTTCCAGTTCTTTTTCGAGGGCTTCAATATCATTGTATGGAATGGTGATAAAACCAGGTGTGTAAGGCCCGAAACCACCTTTAGCATCCGGGTCGGTCGACAGGGAAATGATGGTAATGGTCCTACCGTGGAAATTTTGCTCGCAGACGATGATCTTGGCTTCGTTCTCAGCGATTCCCTTCTTATCATAAGCCCATTTGCGACAAATCTTCAGTGCTGTTTCATCTGCTTCAGCGCCTGTGTTCATGGGCAACACCTTATCATAGCCAAAATATTCGGTAATGAACTTTTCATAAGGACCCAATGAGTCATTGAAAAACGCACGTGAGGTAAGGGTTAGTTTATTGGCCTGGTCGGTCAGCGCACCGATGATGCGGGGATGACAATGCCCCTGGTTTACCGCAGAATAAGCCGAGAGAAAGTCAAAATACTGCTTTCCTTCAACATCCCACATGTACACACCTTCCCCTTTTGATAATACCACCGGCAAGGGGTGATAATTGTGTGCACCATACTTGTCTTCCAACTGCATAGCCTTTTGTGAAGTCATTTTTTCTGTGTCTGACATAATGTTTTAAGATTTTGATTATTAAACAATAAGCACTACAAAGATACGGAAAAACCTTCAGAATATGGCCGGAATTGCCTGTGAATTTGGGAAATCCCTGTTTCAGAGAATTTACAAAAGATGCCTGAAAGGAAGCAATAACCATTCGAAGAAGCGGTTGATCCTGGGACGCCGCAACCAGTTTTCATAATTGAATTCTTCGCAATTTTGAATGGTTTTAGCGATATGATCGGTGAGCTGAACAATGATCTTGGGCATGCGTCCGATCAGGGTGATCTCATACATGTACCGAAAGCTCCGGTAATCAAAATTTGCCGAGCCGATCGAAAACACTTTGTTGTCGATCAATAATGCTTTTGCATGTAGATTGTGTGGCAGAAAAAACAGGATCTTGATACCACTTTTGCACAGGGGGCCCAGGTATTTGTTGCGGAGTATATCTACCAGCCCCACATCCGAATGCTTCGGAATAATGATCTTCACATCCACACCACGTTTGGAAGCATCACTCAGGGCTTTTCTCAGGAGGAATCCCGGCAGGAAATAGGGTGTCTCTATCACAATGTTCTCACGGGCCTTTTTGATCAGTTGAATATAGCGCTTGCTGATCCTCTTCAGGGTGATGGAAGGAACATCGCGGATAATCTCAAAAGACTCATGCTTGATCATCCGGGTGAAACGGACCTTGTCGAAAACATATTTATTATAGATCCGGAAATCCTGTTTAAAAACCTGTTTGAAAGCCTCGGCAATATTCCCTTCCATTCGCAGGACAAGCTCCCGCCAGTTCAGGTTGTAATCGGTGAGATTGGAAGAGCCTACATAGGTGATGCGGTCGTCGATGACCATGATCTTGCGGTGATTGCGGCGGTGACTTCGTGTAAAGAAATCGAAATTGAATTTGATCTTCTCAAAAAACCGTACTTCCCCTCCGGCCTGGGTAAGATGATAGAAAAAACTTTCCGATACCGAACTGCAGCCCCAGGAATCGAGTAGCATCTTTACCTGCACTCCCTGCCGGGCCTTTTCCGTCAGTGCATCACGGAACTTCACCCCGATGGAGTCGTTGTGGATTCGATAGGTTTCCACACAGATACTCTCCCTGGCATCCTCAATATCATCCAGCATGGCTGTATAATACCGGAAAGGATCATCAAACAACTGATATGGACTTTTTACATTTTTCACAGAAATCCTATGTTCATCCTTTCAAATGGAAATGTACGAAAAGCAAAATCATCTTTTCAAAAATAATATCTATCCTGTAAACTCCTATGTAATCATGAAAAAAAATCCTTATCCTGTGTGATTTTTCTTTCGGACTAGAGATGAAGTTGTTGCAAACTATTTTCACTGAGGGCCCTCGGGCCGATTTTAGATTCTTTTTAAATAGCATCAGGATTTGTATCTTTGCAAGATAAAACAAGAGGTATGATAAAATCGATGACCGGCTACGGGAAAGCAGTACTTGAGCTTTCTGCAAAAAAAATAACCATAGAGATCAAAACGCTTAACAGCAAGCAGATTGATATCAACACCAGAATCCCCAGCATATTCAAAGAAAAAGAACTGGATATCCGTTCCCTGATCTCCAGCCAGCTGGAAAGGGGCAAAATTGATTTTAGCATTTACCTCGAAAACACAGGCGAAGAAACCATTTATGCCATCAATAAAAAGCTGGCAAAAGCCTATTACGAGGACCTCAAGGAACTGGCCCATGAGATCAACCAGCATAATTTTTCGAGTTACCTGCCTGTTGTACTAAAAATGCCTGAAGTTTTGCGGCCTGATATTGAGGAGCTGAAAGAAGATGAATGGAAGCAGATCGAACGCACCATCGTGGATGCCCTGATACAGGTTGACGAATACCGCACCGGGGAAGGGGAATCCCTGGAAAAAGATTTTGTAAAAAGGACCAGCAACATCAGTACACTGCTGGAGGAAATCACACCCTTTGAGAAGAATCGCATGGACACTTACCGGCAGCGGATCAACAAAAACCTGACTGAATTCCTGGAACAAAACCAGGTGGATAAGAACCGATTCGAGCAGGAACTGATCTATTATCTCGAAAAACTGGATGTAACGGAAGAGAAAGTCAGGCTGAAGAATCATTGCGAATACTTCCTGGAAACTTTGCAGGAGCCGGTATCTGCTGGTAAAAAGCTTTCGTTCATCAGCCAGGAAATGGGTCGCGAGATCAATACCTTGGGTTCCAAAGCCAATGATGCCGACATGCAGCGCATCGTGGTTAAAATGAAGGACGAACTGGAAAAGATCAAAGAACAACTTTATAACATACTCTAAAGATGCAGGGTAAGCTTATCATCATATCGGCGCCCTCAGGGGCAGGAAAGACCAGTATCGTGAAAGAGCTTCTTTGTGCAGACCTCAGGCTTGAATTCTCCGTTTCGGCCTGCTCGCGCGAAAAACGCAAAGGAGAGGTAGATGGTAAGGATTATTTTTTTATAAGCACCGAAGAATTCAGGGAGAAGATCAGGAATGATGAATTTGTGGAATGGGAAGAAGTTTACAAAGACCATTTTTACGGAACCCTGAAAAGCGAAGTGGAAAAGATCCGGGAAGCCGGTAAAAACGTGATCTTCGATGTGGATGTGGTTGGCGGCCTGAACATTAAAAAACTTTATGGGGATGATGCACTCGCAATTTTCATCAAACCTCCCTCCGAATCCGTGTTAAAGGAAAGATTGCAAAAAAGGAATACCGAGAGTGAAGAAAAACTGGCCATGAGAATCAGCAAGGCCAGGAAGGAACTGAAGGAAGCGGATAAGTTTGACACCATCATCGTCAATGACGAACTTACCCGGGCAATTGAGGAAACAAAACTTAGCATCCGGGAATTCTTAAAAAACTGATTTATGGAAAATTTACCTGCAACATACAAAGCAGTTGTATTGCCCGATTATAATCCCAATGTGATCCGGGCCATGCTCACAATCAAAATAGAAGAAAAAACCATTCCCGAACTGCAAGATGATCAGGTGCTGATCAAGACAGAAGCAGCACCTATCAATCCCTCCGATATTGCCTTCATGCAGGGCGGATACAATATTAAAAAGACCACCCCCTGCGTTCCCGGATTTGAAGGGACCGGCGTGGTGGTAAAAACGGGGAATGATGCAGCGGCCCGGGGGCTGGCAGGCAAAAAAGTGAGTTGTTTTACCCAGCATGATGATGATGGTACCTGGGCAGATTATTTCGTGACCCGGGCACAGGATTGCATCCCCCTGGATGACAACATGCCCATCGAACAGGCAGCCTGTTTTGCCATCAACCCACTTACAGCTTATGGACTTTACGAAACGGCCAGGCTGAATAAAAGCAGGACCATTATCCAGAATGCGGCCGGAAGCCAGGTATGCAACTACATTCGGAAAATGGCAGCCATGTCGGATATGGAGGTAATCAATATTGTGAGAAAAAAGGAAACTGCAGCAAATCTCAAATCAGGCGGAAGCAAGCATGTATTGCATTCCGATGAGGAAGGATTCACGGAAAAACTCCGCGACCTTACCCACCTGCTCAATGCCACAACAGCTTTTGATGCAGTGGGTGGCGATATGAGCGGGATTCTTTACAATGCCATGCCAGCCGGTGGCAAAGTCATCGTTTACGGAGGGCTCTCAGGAAAAACCATCGGCAACATCGATGTACTGCATGCAATTTTCAAAAACAAAAGCCTTGGCGGGTTTAACCTGAACGACTGGCTTGCGACAAAAACACAAGAACATTTCCGGCAGATCGCCAGAGAAGTCCAGGATATGTTCATCCGGCAGGAATTAAAGACAGAAATACAGGCTTCCTTTAAGTTTGAAGAAATCAAAGAGGGACTCAAACAATACCTGGGCAATATGTCCGGTGGTAAAATATTATTAACTCCCTGATGGATCATAAAAAGAAAAAAACCGGTCTCTTTTTCGGATCATTCAATCCCATTCACATGGGCCATATGATGATCGCCAATTACATGGTCGAACTGACCGACCTGAAAGATATCTGGTTTGTGATTTCTCCACACAACCCCCTGAAAAAGAAAAGTACTTTACTGGCTGATCATCACCGCTATTACATGGTTCAACTGGCCGTGGAAGATGATGCCCGTTTCCGGGCTTCCAGTATTGAGTTCGATATGCCACAACCTTCTTACACCATTGACACTCTCACTTACTTGCGGGAAAAATATCCGGATCATGAATTCGTGCTGATCGCCGGGACGGACAATTTTACCAGCTTTCATAAGTGGAAAAATTACCAGACCTTGCTGGATCTTTACCCCATTTATGTTTATCCCAGGCCGGGTTCAGATCTGGGTGAGTACGAGGGCCATCATAATATTAAACTTATCCCTGCCCCCATGGTAGAGATTTCCTCCAGCTTTATCCGCAAAGCGGTGAAAGCGAAGCTGGATATTCGTTATTTCCTTCCGGCTAAAGTTTATGAGCATATTTTGGAAATGCATTTTTATGAGTGATCCCCCCCCTTCGTCTTCGCTCAGGGCAGGCTCCTTCGTCTTCGCTCAGGGCAGGCTCATAACTAGAGTGACATTTTAAAGAACTGTATTTGATTAAAGGATTTTCAGCTTGAATGAACCAAAGAAAGCCAGGTAAATAGCTGCGAAGGGTCGAGCGTAGACGAGACCCCTTACTCCACAAATTTATCCACGTGTCACCGCGAGCGGAGTCGAGCGGCAATCACGGAGGCTACATCATCTTTACCAAAAAGTAGATTATTAAGGCATCATAATGTTGATTGATACAATAGCCTTAAATATTGCACCAGAAATCCAAACCGTTCTCTTCCCATACCACACCGTTCCCTGAAACAACTTTGCCTTCTGCAAACTATTTTCTTATTTTTATCTTTCAATATTCAAAACCATTAAACCTGTGAAGCGCGTCCTTTTTGTCCCTTTTCTTTTTCTAAGTCTCTATGGCTTGCATGCCCAGAACAGTCCTCCGGTTGGTGTGAATGATACCATTTATGGCCGGCACGGATTTAACCATTCTGTGAATGTTTTACGCAATGATTATGATCCGGATGGTGATTCCATTATGTTTTGGGATTATGGCCCCGGAGGAATGATCGAGGTCAGCGATTCTGTGCTTATGTTCCCGTACAGGGAGGATGTGAGTTTTCTGAAAAAAACTTTCCAAAGCAATATTTACAGAATTCAGGATGAACATGGAAATTGGGGATTGGAATCGTGGGCCCGGATATATTTAGGCTACACCAATCCTTTATTCGATTCGCTCAGCATCAACAACATCAATGCCCGTTTCTGGGCCTGCGCTTCAATGTTCGACCGATTAGAAGATAGTGATGGTGACTACAGGTTTTTTGAAACCCCCAAAGGCAGCAACCTGAGTACAATGTCCAATTTCAGATTATTGATGGCAGGCAAAGATGAGAACGATAAAATTCATTCGGTATATGAATGGGAATCACTGGGAGAGTTTTTGATTCCGGGCCCTTATGCAAACAACTACGATTCTTTGTACCGGTTAAGATGGTTCGATATCTGGAAGATCAGCAAAGCTGAAATTGATTTTCATCGAAGCCATTGGAGTGAAGGTGGTTATGAAGCTTCTGAAGCGATCACAACCTGGCCGGGAAGCGGAGACCCTGAAAATGGAGAATCCTTAAAGATCGCTCCATACGTTGATTATAACAACAATGGATTTTACGATCCCCTGCAAGGAGATTATCCCCTGATCAATGGTGATCAGGCCATCTTTTTTGTGAAGCATGAATTTGTGAATCAGGAAAGAGATTATGGATTTACCCCCATGGGCATTGAACTAAAAGGCCTGGCCTATGCATTCGATTGTCCCGAAGACTCGGCCTTGAACAATACTATTTTCCTGCGTTACCAAATCACCAATACCAGTGATACCAATTATCATGATGTTTTTTGCGGATTTCGTTCTGATTTTCAACTTGGCTATGCATGGGATAATTATAGCGGCTGCGATACTGTTCTTGATAGCTGGTTTGTATACAATGGAAAAGAGGAAGATTTGCACAACGATGTTGGATACGGCCTGCATCCACCTGCTCAGGGTATCGTCTTACTTAATAAAAATTTGGATCATTATATAATAGATTGGGATAATTATGTCAGTAATGACCAGGATGCCTGGTTAAGGTTGCAGGCATACTGGGATGAAGACCAACATTTAACCTATGGAGGCAAGGGATTTTTCGGTAGTCAGCCGGTTAACCATATTTTTCCCGATAACCCGCTTGATACACTTTCCGGTTGGACAGAATTAACCGCTGCAACAATTCCCAGTCGCAGAGCAGGATGGGGATCATTCGGACCGCTTGAATTCAATAAAGGCGATGTCATTACCATCGATCTGGCCTTTCCTGTTGCCAGGGATTATCAGGGCAATAATCTCACTTCGGTGAAATTATTAAAAGAAAGAATTGAAAAATTAAAATACTATTATGACAATGATACCTTGCCATGTGGTGGTAGTTTTGCCGGAAAACCCGAAAATCTATTCAGCGATTTGCAGCTTTCTGTTTTCCCCAATCCGGCCAGCAATATGCTTTTCATTCAGTCAAAACACAAACAAAGCAATAGCAAATATTCGCTTTTTGATACCTATGGCTGCATTTTGAGTCGCGGAATGCTTCAAGGAGATTTCCAACAAATCGATATTTCAGATTTATCCCCGGGCTTTTATCTCTTACACCTGAGGAATGGGACCAAGACAAAATCTTTTAAAATCATCAAACAATGAAAACAAAAGCACTTTTATTCGTCTTTTTGGTTATGGTTTCTTTGGCTTTTTCGCAAAACAGCGATAGTACCTGGTTCATAATGCCGCATCAGTGGGATGGATATGATAAAGAAATATCTTTCATCCGCCTCGACCAGGAAAGCAACATGATTTTAGCTGGCAAAGGAGAGCCAGATTTTGGTTCCGATATTAAGGCTAAGACCCAGGCATACAATGTGGTTTATGTCTTAAACATGACGGAAAACCAGGAACTGAACTGGATCACTTATGGAACAAGCCTGAACAACCATGACGCTGATGTGAAAGATTTGAAGATTGATCAGGAGGGAAACATCCATATCCTGGGTGAGTTTAGCGGAGATATTCAATTTGGAGATTATACGCTTATTCAGCATGGTGGTGAAAAGTTTTATGCAAGGTTAAACAGCAATGGGGAGGTTCTATTTGCCGGAAAGGTATATGATAGCTATAACAGCTCAACTGATTTGGATTTGATGCAGATACTCAGTGGTGATAAACTATTATTTGTTGATCTATCATATGAAACCCTCTATTTTACAGATGATGAGTTATTATTAATAAATGAAATCGAACTGGAAGGCAAGCTTAATTTAAGGAGTGTTCATCCGGATAAAAATGATAATATATATCTGTTTGGGGATTATTATGATTCTTTGTATTGTGGGCAGGATACCTTGTTTGCCGAAGATGACAATTGTTTCCTGGCTAAACTAAACCCACAGGGCGAGTTTATGAAGACCATTGGCTTAGCTTCTCCGCATAGCTTTTCATACTCCATGACTACCAATTCTGATGGCTATTCGCTTATTCAGGGACAATTCGATGAATACATCGTATTCGATCAGGATACCATACACGAAGAGGATCATGGATCCAGGTTCTTTGCAATGTTCGATCATGATCTAAACCTTCAGTGGTTAAAATCATCAAGCATTATCAGCTATCCTGTAAAAAGTTACGAGAATCAATTTCTTTTTAAATATTCAACACTGGGGATCCCGGAGTTTGATGGTATACAGTATGATTATGACAACAGCCTTTATCTTTTCAACCTGGATGTTAGCGGAGAAATGAACTGGGTGAAGGCAAACGGTGGAAATATCTCAGGTGGATTGTATCTTGAGGATTTTACAATTTCAGAAAATGCTTATTATCTCACAGGAGAATTTACAGGCCTGGTGATCTTTGAAAACACACCTTATTATTCGAGTGATCAGGTGAAATTTATTAGCAAAATAAACGATAATTCCTGGACGACAGGAACCGCAGAGATACGTGATGATCAAGAAGAGCTGAGAGTTTTCCCAAACCCGGCAAACAATCTGATCAGCCTAAAAGGATTGAAAAAAGGCAAAAAATACCAGCTAGATATCTATTTGGTAAATGGACAGAAAATAAAAACCTTTGAAGTTTTAAACCAGGATCAGGCATTTACGATAGAGTCATTAAACCCGGGGATATATTTCCTGAAAGCAATGAACAGTGAACACTGCTTCCATACCAGCTTTATCAAAACCAAGTGATCACTATCTTGCAATCACCGCTCATTAACTTCATTCAACCAACAAATTGACAAAAATCAACAAACTCATGTTGATAAATTAACTTAACAAAAATTTAATATTTAAAAAATTGTATGTATATTTGTAGCGGACATTATGGTTTGGTTTGGTTTGTTATTGATGTCCATTACCTAATTTACTTATTCAACAAGAATGGAAGGCGCGGCTGCTAAGCCGGGCCTTTTTTCTTTAGTGCCAGAAGGTATTTTTGATTTATTTATCAATTGGATGTTTTACTCCCCTATGAAGTTTTTAAAGTTACAATGTTCAAATCACAAATAACAAATAAGCACCAATTATTAAATTTTCAATTACAAAACTGCTTGCTTTGGGCAGGGTTTCGAATTTTGAATTTGGGTAATTGGGTATTATTTGTGATTTGGAGCTTGGAATTTAAATCCCTAACCTGCGCTGCTGGTAATAATATTCTTGTCCATTTTTTTGAAAAGGCCCTGCAGCACATTGCCCGGTCCCACTTCGATCACTTCTTTCGCGCCATTGGCGATCATATTCTTCATGATCTGTGTCCAGCGTACGGGTGAGGTCAACTGTGCGATCAGATTGGTTTTTATGATCTCGGGATCCGTTACCGACTGACCGGTTACGTTCTGGTAAATGGAGCAGGTCCCATGATTGAATTTGGTATTTTTGATGGCTTCGGCCAGTTCCACTCTTGCAGGTTCCATCAGGGGTGAGTGGAAAGCACCTCCCACTTTCAAAGGAAGTGCACGTTTGGCTCCGGCTTCTTTCATCTTTTCACAGGCAATCTCGATGCCTTTATTGGAACCACTGATTACAAGTTGTCCCGGAGAATTGTAATTTGCGGGCACCACAACTTCTCCCTTGATAGATTCCAGCACTTTTTCCACGGTCTTATCATCCAGTCCGAGAATAGCAGCCATGGTAGAAGGATTCATTTCACATGCTTTTTGCATGGCCTGGGCACGTTTTGAAACCAGGCGGAGGCCATCATCAAAAGTAAGGGTCTTGTTGGCAACAAGGGCGGAAAACTCACCCAGTGAATGTCCGGCAACCATATCCGGTTTAAAATCTTCTCCCAGGGTCCTGGCCAGTATTACAGAATGCAGAAAAATGGCAGGCTGGGTAACTTTTGTTTGCTTGAGGTCCTCATCGGTTCCTTCAAACATCAGATCGGTAATTTTAAATTTCAGGATGGTATTGGCACGCTGGAACAGTTCCTTTGCCAGTGGTGAGCGGTCATATAAATCTTTTCCCATACCAACAAACTGCGCGCCCTGACCGGGAAAAACATATGCTTTCATACTTAATAAGATTTTAGTTTAATACTTACCCGTAGATTTTCTAAGGAGATATAGACTCTTACAATAGTGTTCCTTTTGATTTCTATCTTCTGTTTCCAAAAAGTCGCAGCAAAAATAAGAATAAATTTATAAAGTCGAGGTACAATCTGAGTGCTCCGATGATCACAAGTTTTCTAGTGGAATCATAATCATAAGCCTGTCCTGAGCCCACTTTCTTCAACATCTGCACATC
>NPIE01000394.1_pt1 | contig 60148 bp, 53 predicted proteins | sample 8637661 | NCBI WGS metagenome assembly NPIE01 (sample SAMN07420842, study PRJNA396082) | bioreactor metagenome | isolation source: sample BA12 brine-fed electro-methanogenic bioreactor BA | place: Japan: Kochi | collected 2016-12-09 | reverse complement strand
TGTTTTTCTTTTGGCTTGCCCCCCTCATTCTGATCCTCTTACTTAGGCTTCATCATCCGACTCTATCCTGATATTCAGACCCTTCAGCTGATCCAGCGCATAACGCAGGTCGTTTTGGGCATACGCTATGCGTTCGATCGCCTCCTGCAGGAGCTTGACCGCCGTGTCCGGGCGAGTCCGGCTCATCATCCGCGCACTTTTCGCCTGCCCGTTACCAATGCGCAGTTTGGCAACGGCTTCGGCTAGGGGCAGCCTGGCCGGATACAGTGTGTCAGACAGGCGTTGCGCGATGTCATCGTAGGCTGCTGCCAGACTGGTTGCGATCTGGTTGATGGGCTGACGTTTCTCTTTGATGGGATCCATGCTTGCCAGGAGCTTAAGGTTCGTGAACAACTGGCCTACATCTGCCACATAATCCCCCGCTGCCATGAATTTCTCCAGATCAATGAACTTGAAGCGAATCTGCCCGCCGTTGGTGCTGAGCATGATGTTGCGGGTGTGCAGGTCACCATGCATATAGGTGGTTAGGAAGGCCCCCAAGGGCTTTTCCACCATGTACAGCCTGGCAATGATGCTCCTGAATTCGCGCTCCGTTTCCTCCATTTTTTCGTGCTGGTCCCAGCCATCCTGTGCCAGGGCAGCCTGGAGCGCCGGTTCACGATAGACGTTGTAGATCAACTCAATGTAGCGCCACAGGGGCTCCAGGTACAGCCTCCGCACCAGCCCATTCGCAGCCTGTTTCTGGCGGCCTGGTACCTGGAAGTGCAAATGCTGGATGAACTCAATCAGCCGGTCGGTCAGGTGTTCCGTGATCTCCTCTGCCGGGGCCTGCTTGAGATGCTCCTCAAAGGAAACGTAATTCTCCAGATCCTGCATCACCAGAAAAGAATGCTCGCTGGTCTTATGCGTGAGTCGCATAGCGGCAAACAACGATTGCAGGGTGTAGGGGAGGTGATCCCGGTAGTTGTGATACTCCGTCTCAATATCCTCGTGCGGGCCATATTTCACGATGACACTCTCGAACCCGGTGATAGAGAGCGCCCTGGGGTCCTCATCGGAGGTGGCTGGGGGGATGGAGATGATGGGTTTGATGCGCAGCACCTTAGCGCCGGACAGCCCCAGTGTCAGGCGGGCTGGCTCTTCCCTGTAACTGATCTCAAACGCATTGCGCAGCGCATTGGTGACTTCGATGCGATCCCAGGTATTCGTTTTGATCTCAACCTGGTCAATCAGTGAAGTCAGCAGGCGGGACTGCAGCTCTCCCCGGGCATAGGTCTCCCCGGCAACCAGCATCCGGCACATGATCAGGGTCCAGTCGTAGTTCTTCTGAAAGCTTTGAAGCAGGTCGCCCGGATTGCTGCCGAAGATATCAACCAGCGCTTCCATGGCACGGTCAAGCGCGGCTTCTACACGGGGAAACCGATTCTGCAGCGGCCCCAGGTTCTCGATCACGTGCGTCGTCCCGACAAAGGCCTGCCGCCATTTTTCACGCGAGTCCTGGCTGATATCACGGCTGAAGCCGTGGAGCTTTAGCGTTGAGAGTTCCTGAATCAGTGACCGCCTCGCATTCCAGAGCCCGTTAGTGGGTTTGTTGGAGTCAAGTAGCCGGTCGAGCATCTCACGCTGGCCGGCGCCCAGTGTTTGCTCATGCAGCTCATAGTAAAGCCGGAGCGCGAGCGCACGCTCCTGATGGTGGTGGCTCCGGCTGATTCCGCTGCTAGAGGGATCGGTGAATACCCCTTCGATATCCTTCTGGATCAGCTTGCGAAGGCCTTCCTTCTCAATGTAACCGTGCTGCCGCGCCCTGGTTAGCAGCTTGAGCGCCCACAGGGTTCCAAACCAGGGATTCACGCCTTCGATTTGATACTGGGCATTACCCCTGCGCTGCTGCAGGAGCTGCCTGATCAATTCCCCGATGACGGCATCTCGATCCTTCACGATCGCCTGGGATGTTTCAAGCAGGAGCAGCACCTCAAGGTAGCTCATGCTGGCCCGGTTGAATTCTCCGTTCTTCTGCTGTTTAACAAACCAGCGTATGGCTTTGTCAATGTACTGGCCGTTCCTGTATCCGCAACTGGCGAGGGCTGTGATGAAATGGCTGGTAAGGCTGGCCGTGTCTTCTGAGAACGCCGAGCTGGTCGCCAGCTGGTCACCCTGCAGAAAGCCATCCCTGTGCTGTTGGGCCAGTAGTGCTTTGAGCATGTATTCCAGGGCAGATGCAAGGCTGTCAATCGTGGCGCGGCGTGAACTCATTTGAAGGCGCTCCTGTCAGTGCGGTGCTGAAGCCTGTTCACATAAATAATACCATATCTGTTAATCTATCATTGTTCTGCCGGCGCTGTCAGGTGATGAATGTAAATGTCAGGCAATGTGGAATAGTCATAATCCTGGCAGCGTTTCTTTTGCTATAATCCTCTGGCGTAAAAACCTGGTCCACTGCATGGATAACGAACTGACGGGGACGGTGATGACGATTACAATTGTGGGATTGGGCCCGGGAAATCCGGACCAGATGACGCTGGAAGCCTGGAAAACCCTGCAGAATGCGGGCCTGGTGCTACTGTGGTCAGAGACGCATATGCCCCTGAGCGCGCTGCCCGCAGGGCCGGAATACCGGTTGCTGGCCGATGATCTGGCCGATGTGGCGGACCGCACAGGGCAGGCGGAGCGCATCGCGCAGGCGGTGCTCGCCGCGGCGGATCAGGCTGTGGTGTATGCCGTGCCGGGCAGCCCTGGCCTGTTTGATGAGTCGGTGGAGCGGGTGGTGACCCTGGCGGCGGAGCGTGGCCTGGCGTGCCGGACGATCAGCGGCATGAGCCTGCTTGAGCCAGTGATCGCCGCGCTGGGGCTGGTCGGTATTCATGATATGCAGATCGCCAGCGCCGCCGCCCTGGTGGACACGTACCATCCTCCGCTCAATCCAGATCATCCCGCGCTGCTCACGCTCGTGCACAGCGCGCCGGTTGCGGCCCGGCTCACACATACCCTGCTGAACCAGTACCCGCCGGATCATCCCGTTCACGTGGTGCAGCATGCAGGCACCGGCCGCCAGCAGGTTGAGCAGCGCCCGCTGCAGGCGCTGGCGGACAGCCCTTTGATCGGGCCAGCGGCGGTCGTTTACCTGCCGCGGCACAGCCACCGGGGCAGCTTCGAAAGCCTGCAGGAAGTGATGGCCCACCTGCGTTCCCCGGAGGGCTGCCCCTGGGACCGCGAGCAGGATCACCTCACCTTGCGACCTTACCTGCTGGAAGAGACCTACGAGGTGCTGGAGGCGCTGGATCGCGGTGACTTGCACGGCCTGGCGGAAGAACTGGGCGATCTGCTGCTGCAGGTGGTCTTTCATGTCCAGGTGGCAGTTGATGCCGGTGAATTTCGCATGACGGATGTGATCGAGCATATCACGGATAAGCTGGTTCGCCGTCACCCGCATGTGTGGGGCGATGTTGACGTGAACGACAGCGGAGAGGTGACCCGCAACTGGGAGGCGATCAAGAAGCAGGAGCGCCGCGACAACGGCAAGGCGCGCGCCTCGCTGCTGGATGGCGTCTCGAAGGCGCTGCCCGCGCTGGCGCAGGCGTATCACTACCAGGAGCGCGCCGCACGGGTGGGTTTTGACTGGGAGCAGATCGAGCCCGTGATCGACAAGATCCGCGAGGAGATCGACGAAATCCAGGCCGCGGAAGATCCCGACCACCGCGCCCGCGAGATCGGCGACCTGCTCTTTGCGCTGGTGAACTGGGTCCGCTGGATGGACGTGGAACCGGAGACCGCGCTGCGCGAAGCCAACCAGCGTTTTTATCGCCGCTTCCATTATATTGAGCAGGCCGCGGATGCTGCCGGGCGGGCGCTGGCCAGCATGACGCTGCAGGAGATGGATGCCCTGTGGGATGAGGCGAAGGCGCGCGGGCTGTAAACGCGCTGCCTGTCGCTTCACAGTCTGGAGACCGATCTGACCTGTTTGGGGAGGGATACCCATGTTTATCGTGCATGTGCATGTTCATGTGAAGCCGGAATACCTGGAAGCCTTCAAAGCGGCAACTACTGAGAATGCGCGCAACAGCGTGCAGGAGCCGGGCATTGCGCGTTTTGACGTGATCCAGCAGCAGGATGATCCCACCCGTTTTGTGCTGGTGGAGGTCTATCGCGACGCGGATGCCCCGGCCCGCCACAAGGAAACCGCGCATTACCTGGCCTGGCGGGATGCCGTGGCGGATATGCTGGTCGAGCCGCGTTATGGCGTGAAATATGACAATGTGTTTCCGGATGAATTGGGATGGGGCTGAACCATGCGCTTTGAATTTGCCACCGCGGGGCGCATCATTTTTGGGCCGGGGGTGCTGAGCCAGGTCGGGCCGCAGGCCGCTGGGATGGGCCAGCGAGCCGCTGAAATTGGTCAGCGGGCGCTGGTTGTTCGCGGGGCCAACCGGGCGCGGGCGCTGGCCCTGCTGGCCTTGCTGGAAGACGCCGGGCTGACTCCAGTGGAGTTCGTGGTGGATACCGAGCCGACTACCGATCTGGCCCGCGAGGGCAGCCGGCTGGCCCGTGACCGGGCCTGCGATCTGGTTATCGGTTTTGGTGGGGGAAGCGTCCTGGACGCCGCAAAAGCGATCGCTGCCCTGGCGACCAACCCCGGCGATCCGCTGGAGTACCTGGAAGTAATCGGGCGCGGGCAGCCTTTGACACAGCCCCCGCTGCCGGTCATCGCCATCCCCACCACCGCGGGAACCGGGACGGAAGTGACGCGCAACGCCGTGCTGCTTTCTCCCGAGCACCGGGTGAAGGTCAGCCTGCGGCATACCCTGCTGCTGCCGCGGGTGGCACTGGTTGACCCTGAGCTGACATATTCCATGCCGCCGGAGGTCACGGCCAGCACCGGGCTGGATGCCTTCACCCAGGTGCTGGAACCGTTTGTTTCCAGCCGGGCGAACCCGCTGACCGATGCGCTGTGCCGCGAAGGGCTGACGCGCGTGGCGCGTTCGCTGCGGCGGGCGTATCAGCAGCCGGATGACGCCGCCGCCCGCGAGGATATGGCGGTGGCCAGCCTGTTCGGCGGGCTGGCGCTGGCGAACGCCGGGCTGGGCGCGGTGCATGGTTTCGCCGGGCCGCTGGGCGGGATGTTCCCCGCGCCGCACGGGGCGGTCTGTGCGCGGTTGCTGGCCCCGGTGATGGCCCTGAATGTGCGCGCCCTGCGGGAGCGAGCCGCCGATCATCCGGCGCTGGAGCGCTATACTGAGGTCGCGCGCCTGATCACGGGGGTGCCGGATGCGACCGCGGCGGATGGTGTGGCCTGGGTGGAGGCGTTGTGCGCGGATCTGGCTGTTCCCGGGCTGGGCGCCTACGGGCTGACCCCGGCGGACTTCCCGGCTGTGGTGGAAAAGGCGCAGCAGGCCAGCTCCATGCGCGCCAACCCGCTGCCCCTGTCCGACGCCGAGTTGATCGCCGTGCTGGAACAGGCGTTATGAGTAATGACAGGTAACCGAGCTATGATGACTGCACAGCCGCTGCGCTGTGATACCCTGGTGGTATCGTGTATGGATTTCAGGCTCCAGGCGTTTCTTGACCCCTGGCTGGCGACCACCCTCGGTTATGGAAACTATGATCGGGTGGCGATCGCTGGCGGCGTGAAGGATCAGGACAGCGTGCTGGCCCATGTCGATCTGGCGGTACGGCTGCACGCGGTGCGGCTGGTCCTGCTGCTGAACCATGAGGACTGCGGCGCGTATGGCGCAGCGGGGACGCTGGCCCGTCATCAGGCCGACCTGCGGGCGACGCGGGCGCGCATCCAGGCGGTGCATCCGGGGCTGGCCGTCGCGTGTGGCTACCTCCGGCTGGATGGGGTGTTTGCCCATGTGCCGGGGGAGGAGGACGCCCCGCCGCAGCCGCTGGACGCGGCTGTCAGGCGTGCGCTGGGTGGCGTGGCATGACCGTACCCTGTGAATTCTGATGCGAACGGTGTAGAATGGCGGGGCTTAAGCAAAGAAAAAGGCCCGCGATTGCGAGCCTTGCTGTCGGGGCGGAGGGATTTGAACCCACGACCTCACCGACCCGAACGGTGCGCGCTAGCCGAGCTGCGCCACGCCCCGATAACGCTGACTAGTTTACCACGAGAACTGGCGGGCTGACAAGGGCTAGTTTTCGTTCAGGAGCGACGGTGTGACCCAATCACAACTGCCCACAACCCCGAACCTCAGCTCCCGTCTGCGCGTGCTGACGGTTGGTTTTATTGATCGTATCGGGCGCGCGCTGGCGCGGCTGGGCGTGCATCCGGACGTGATCACGCTGCTGGGGCTGGCGCTGACCATCGTGGGGGCCTGGTACATCATGCAGGGCGAATTCCCCACCGCGGTCGCGATCCTGGTACTGGCGCTGCCACTGGACGTGCTGGATGGCGCTGTAGCGCGGGCTATGGGCCGTACCAACCCGTTTGGCGGGATTCTGGATTCGGTGGTGGATCGCGTGGCGGATATGACGCTGCTGCTGGCGCTGGCCGCTTACCTGGCGATTAACGATCAGTTTCTGGAGATGGGCCTGGCCTTTGGCGCGGTGGTGGGCAGCGTGCTGGTAAGTTATATTCGCGCCCGCGCCGGCGCCGCGGGGATTCCCTGCGCGGGTGGCATCTTCTCGCGTTTTGAGCGGCTGGTGGTGCTGCTGTTGACGCTGCTGACCGGCTGGTTTGTGCCGGGCTTGCTGGTGCTGGCGCTGGGGTCGAATTTCACCGCGCTGCGGCGGTTGTGGTCGGTGGCGGCGTGTGCAGCACACCAGACCCGGGCGCAGGCAACTCAGCCTGAGGCGGTTTCGCAGACTCCTGAGGTATCCCTTGCGGCAATCAATGAAGAGGAAGTTTAGGTCGAATGTCTGTCGATGCATATGGTATTCATCTTGGCCCGCTGTACCTCCGTTTTTACGGCATGCTGATCGTCGGCGGGCTGCTGCTGGCGGCCAGCCTGTCAGCCTGGATGGCGCGGCGTGATAACCGCGATCCCGATCATGTGTGGGGCGCGCTGACCTGGGCCCTGGTCCCCGGCATCATCGGGGCGCGGCTGTGGTACGTGTTCTTTCCTTCCAAAGAGATGGTGGAGCGCGGCTTCACCACCGGCTGGTTCCTGGCCAATCCGTTCGATATGGTGAACGGCCCCCTGGCGATCTGGAATGGCGGGCTGGGGATTTTTGGCGCGGTGATCGGGGGCGTGCTGGGGGTGCTGATTTACGCCCGGCGCAATCGCCTGGCCTTCGCGGAGTGGATCGATCTTGGCGCGGTGGCGCTGCCGCTGGGGCAGGCTATCGGGCGCTGGGGCAATTTCGTCAACCAGGAGCTGTACGGCTACCCGACAACGCTGCCCTGGGGCATCACGATTGATCGTTACGCCCGCGTGGGGGAATACCAGGATATGCTGACCTACCCCCCGGAGACGCTTTTTCACCCGATCTTTCTGTACGAGTCGCTGTGGAACGCCCTGACGACGGTCGTGCTGCTGTACATCTGGCTGAACTACCGCAAGCGCTTCAGGCCGGGCGACTTTCTGCTGCTGTATGCCGTGTCCTATTCGTTCATCCGCTTTATGCTGGAGTTCCTGCGCATTGATGTGACGCTGATCAGCGCGATCAATGTCTCCCAGGCCACGTCGCTGTTTTTTGGCGTGGCAGCGCTGCTGCTCTTGCTGTGGCGGATGCAGGGCCGGGCACGGCAGCGTTACAGCACCAACCCCGGCGAGGAGTCGTTTGCGGGGGATGCCCGGTAGACCAAATTCTGATCACAGTCAGAAGGACGCTCGCCCGGGCGTCCTTTTTTGATGGCACCAGGGCAGGATGGGCGTTCATCACCGCCCGCGCTACAATGGGGCGATAGGTTGTTTTTCAGTGAAACGAGCGAATGGTTGTCGCGATGCCAGTTCAGCCTGTGATGATTGAAGCCCGGGGACTGACCAAAGACTTTGACGGGTTCCGGGCGGTGGATAATGTCTCGCTGGAAGTGGGGGCGGGGAGCGTGCTGGCCGTGCTGGGGCCGAATGGCGCGGGCAAAACGACCACGGTGCGCATGCTCACCTCTATTCTCACGCCTACCGCGGGCTGGGCCAGAATCGCGGGCTATGACGTGACCACCCACCCGGTTGAGGTGCGGGCCAGTGTGGGTGTGCTCACTGAGCAGCATGGCCTCTACGAGCGCATGAAGGCGCTTGAATACCTGGATTTTTTCGCCCGACTGTATCACCTGGAGGATGCGGTGCGCCGCACGCGCCCGCGCGGGCTGATGGAACGCTTCGGCCTGGGCGATGCGCTGGACCGGCGGCTGGGCGAATTCTCCAAGGGCATGAAGCAGAAGCTGGCGCTGGTGCGGGCCATGCTGCATGACCCGCCCGTACTGCTGCTGGACGAGCCGACCAGCGCCATGGATCCGCAGAGCGCCAAACTGGTGCGGGATGCGATCCTGGAGATGCAGCGCGACGAGCGCACGTTCATCGTGACCACCCACAATCTGGCAGAAGCGCAGCTCCTGGCTGACCAGATCGCGATCATCCGGCAGGGGCGCATCATCGCGCATGGCACGTTTGAGGCGCTGTCCCGCGCTTTTGTGGGCGTGCCGCTGATGGAGCTGCGCACGCGTGAGCCGCTGAACGGCGTCACCCGCGAGATCGGCGGGCTGGTGCAGGTGGTGGCGGAAGGCGACCGCTGGCTGCAGTACCGGGTAGAAAATCCGGAGGAGACCAATCCCCACCTGATCCGGCAGCTTGCCGCGCAGGGGGTTGACATCGTGACGCTCAGCCCGCTGCAGGAGTCGCTGGAGAGCGTGTACCTGCGTATCGTTGAAGAAGACGAAAAGAGCGCGCAGCATGGCAGCTAACCCCGCTTCTCCCGACCGGCCCCACAGTGCTTTATCCGCCCGCGTTGCGGGCTGGCGGCGCTGGCAGGCTACCTTCCAGAACGCCCTGATCGTCACGCGCCGCGAGGTGACGGACAGCTTCCGCGACTGGCGGATCATGGCCCCGATCTTCATCCTCACGCTGGCGTTCCCGGCGCTGTCGCAGTTCGGCGCGACCCTGATGCTGAACTTTGTGACGCAGTATGGCGCGGAGCTGATCGGGGAGCGCACGATCCCGTTCCTGCTCATGATCGTGGGCTTCTTCCCGATCTCGCTCTCGCTTGTGATCGCGCTGGAGATGTTCGTGGGGGAGAAGGAGCGTCGCAGCCTGGAACCGCTGCTCGCCACCCCGCTGACCAACCTGGAGCTGTACATCGGCAAAACCCTGGCAGCCATGATCCCGCCGCTGGCGGCCAGCTACACCGGCATGGCGATTTACCTGGGCGGGCTGCTGCTGGGCGACCTGGCCTGGCGCCCGCCGCTGATGCTGATCGTGCAGATCATCCTGATCACCACCGCCCAGGCGCTGCTGATGGTCACCGGGGCCGTAGTCGTTTCCAGCCAGACGACCTCCACCCGCGCCGCCAACCTGCTGGCGAGCTTCATTATCGTGCCGGTGTCGCTGCTGATCATCCTGGAGAGTTTCATCATGTTCAGCGCGCCGGATGCCGAATCGCCGCGCGGCATTTTTGCGCTGTGGGTGATTCTCAGCGGGCTGGTGATCGCCACCGTGCTGTTTATGCGCATCGGGACGCGCATCTTCAACCGGGAGGAACTGCTTGCCAGCTCGCTGGATGTGCTCAACCTGCGCTGGATCGGGCGCACGTTCTGGCGCGCCCTGCGCGGTGAGCCGCGGGGCGGCCTGCTGACCTGGTACCGGGGCGCGGTGCTGCCTGCTGTCCGCCAGCTGGGAAAACCGGCCGTGGTGGTGCTGCTGGCGCTGGTGATCGCGCTGGTGGGTGGCTGGGCGGCTGGCACCCGGATGGATTTCCGTATTCCCGCCGGCGCGGTGAATGCCCCGACGGAGGCCTCCGCCAATCTCAGTGCTATGTTTGAGCTGGGCGCACAGCCGGGCACGATCCTGCTGGCGGTGTGGCAGAATGGGCGGGTGCTGCTGGTGGCGACGCTGCTGGCCGCGGTGAGCTTTGGCGTGATGGCGATCGTGCTGGCGCTGGTGCCATTTGGCATCCTGGGCTGGGCGTTTGCCCAGTTCGTGGCGCTTGATATCCCGCCAGCGCTGTTCCTGGCGGCGGTGATCCCCCACAGCCTGGTGGAAGTCCCGGCGATCTTCCTGGCGACGGCGGCGGCGCTGCGCATGGGCGCGGTGATCACGGAGCGCCCGCCGGCGGGCAAGACCGTGGGCGAGATGCTGCTCCTGGCCATGGCCGATGTGGTCAAGATCGGGATTGGGCTGGTGCTGCCGCTGCTGGTGCTGGCCGCGCTGGTAGAGGTGTACATCACCCCGGCGGTGGTACAACTGGCGCTGGGTGGCTGATCGCGTTGTTTGCATAAGAGTTGCGGCGCTGTCTGCGAGTTTGCGGGCGGCGCTGTTTGTTTTGTGCCAGGGGGTGCTTGTTTGCCAATGCCCCTGTTGCGCTATACAATGAATCTACGCTGTTCAGTTGACCCGTGTGGGTTTGCAGCCAACTTAGTATGAGGAGAAGAATTGCATGAAGAAACTGCTATCCCTTTTTCTGGTGAGTGTGTTTGTGCTGGCGCTGGTTCCCAGCGTGGCGGCACAGGGTGGGGTCGGTACCGCTGATAACCCTATTCAGGTGTACTTTGTGCCATCCGGTGAAGCCCAGACCATCGTTGAAGGTGGTGCGGTGCTGGCCCAGGCGCTGAAGGATGCTACGGGGCTTGAGTACGAAGTCTATGTGCCGACATCCTATGCGGCCACGATCGAAGCCATGTGCGCCGCCCCCGACAGCACCGTGGGCTTTATCCCTGCGGCCGGCTACGTGATCGCCAACAACCGCTGCGGCATCGAAGTGTCCGCTGCGGCCGTGCGCAACGGCTGGGCGTTCTACTGGGCTGAGTATCTGGTTCGTCGCGACAGCGATATCTATACGTTTGGCGACCTGGAAGGCAAGACCTGGGGCTATGGCGATCCCGGCTCGACCTCCGGCTACATCGCGCCTCTGGTAGAACTCCAGGCTGCGGGCATCACCGCTGGCGCCGAGGTGCAGACCGGTGGGCATAACCAGACCGTGCTGGCCGTCTACAACGGCGAAGTGGACTTTGGCACGGTGTACTACAGCCCGCCCATCATGCCGGAAGGCCACGCTGAATGGTCGATCAAAGACCTGCCAGAACCCTACGACCTGTCGGTGGATGAGTCGTACATCGGTGAAGATGGCGAGCTGTATGTCGGTGATATCCGCGTGATGGACGCCCGTCGTGCCGTGCGCGAGACCGCCCCGGACGTGATGGACCAGGTGCGTATCCTGGCGATCAGCGCGGCGATCCCGAATGACACGATGAGCTTTGGTCCGGACTTCCCGGCGGATCTCCGCCAGGAGATCATGGACGCGCTCTTCGCGCTCGCCGCTGATCGGGACGCCTGGAACGCCACGGCGCTCTCCACCTCCTACAGCTGGACCGGGCTGGAGGCTGTTGACGACTCGGCCTTTGACTCTGTGCGGCTCCAGTTCGAAATCCTCGGCCTGACCGAGGCGGATGTGTTCGGCGAAGGGTAGAAATATCCCTCCGTTAAAGCCGGTTTAGACGGTATACTACCGGGCAGGGAGGCAGGTTGGCTCTCTGCCCGTATTTTTTACGCCTGGGGGTATCTGATGCTCAAGATCGAACATCTCACCAAGGTCTATGACAACGGTGTGCTGGCGCTGGATGATGTCAGTTTTGAAGTGCCAGACGGCCAGTTTGTTGTCGTCATCGGCCTGAGTGGTTCGGGGAAATCCACGCTGCTGCGCTGCATAAATCGCCTGATTGACCCAACCGAGGGCCGGATTATCTGGAATGATACGGATATCACCGCCGCTACGGATGAAGAGCTGCGCCATATCCGGCGCCGGTTTGGGATGATTTTCCAGCACTTTAACCTGGTGAAGCGCTCAACGGTGCTGACCAACGTGCTGTCCGGGCGGCTGGGGTATGTCAATCCGCTGTGGAGCTTCGTCAACTATTTCCCGCGCGCGGAGCGTACTGCGGCGCTGGAGAAGCTGGCGCGGGTGGGCATCCGGGAGAAAGCCTTTATCCGCGCGGATGAGCTCAGCGGCGGGCAGCAGCAGCGCGTGGGAATCGCGCGCGCGCTGATGCAGGATCCGGAGCTGATGCTGGCCGATGAGCCGGTCGCCAGCCTGGACCCGGCGACCTCCCATTCCGTGATGAAGTACCTGGAGCTGCTGAACAAAGAGGACGGCCTCACGGTGCTGTGCAGCCTGCACTTCCTGAGCCTGGCCCGGGCCTATGCTGACCGCATCATCGCGCTGAAAGACGGCAAGCTGATGTTTGACGGTGTGCCGGATGAGATTGACGAGCAGCGTTTCAAGGCCATCTATGGCGAAGACGCCGTCCGCGTCGAGATTTCATAGGGGGGACACCGTGAACAACAATAACAATAACCGGAATCAGAATTCCTCCAGGAGCGCGTTTCGCCGGCTGGTCATGGTGATCCTGGTCGTGATCGGCGTGCTGATTTATGCCTATGGCTGGCGCGTGACTGATATTGGCCTGGAAGAAACCCAGGATCCCACCCGCCAGGACTCCGTCTCGCGGGCGCTGCGCGAGCTGCTTTCCCCCGATATCTTCAGCCAGGATCGCGAATCGGAGAAGGCGGACATCGTTGTGATGCTGGGCTGTCCGGAAGGCGGCGAGGAGATCGAGCAGGATGCCGTGATAGATGGCGAGCGCCACATCCTGGTTGACCCGGCCTGCGGCTCCCCCGGCGATATCATCGCCGTGGAGGGCTTTGGATTCACGCCCCGGGCAGATGCGTTCCTGCGCTGGATCCCGGCCTCCGGGCAGGCGCGCCCGCTGGTTCGCACCGATGTGGATGACAGCGGGTATTTCTCCACCCGGATCGAAGTGCCGCGCATTCGCGGCGCGCAGGGTGAGCTGCATACCCTCGAAGTTGAGGTGAGCTGGCCGGTAGGGCTGCCCTACTTCAGCAGAACCACCAACACCGTGCTTGAGAAGATCATCGAGACGATCTTCCTGGCGCTGATGGCCACCACGGTTGCCGTGCCGATTGCCGCCGTGCTGAGCTTTCTGGCCGCCCGTAACCTGATGCGCCAGGTGCGCATGCCGCTGGGTAACGTCCTGGTGGGCTTCATCCTGCTGCCAATCGGCTGGGCGCTGGGTAACTGGCTGCTCACGCCCATCGGCGATCTGGGTGTGGAATGGGGCAAGGCGCTGTGGCTGGGGCTGGTGGGGCCGATCGTTGCGGTGGCTGCGTACGTGGCGCTTGATCGCTTCGCCGACCGGCTTGACCTCTCGGTCGGCAGCCTGGCGTATGTCCTGCGCAAGATCGTGGTGGGGCTGCTGTTTCTGGCGGTCCTTGTGTTCTTTGCCGGGGCGCTGGGCGGCCTGGGCATCTGGCTGGGGACTCGGCTTCAGTCCGGGCTGCTGGCCGACCTGGGGAACTTCGTTGGCACGCTGGGCCGGCTGATCGAGCTGATGGTCAGCCTGATCGCCGGGCTGGGCGGCGCGTTCTTTGTCGCCTCGATCGGCATGGAACTCACCGGGGACTGGCTCAAATACCTGCGCGGGACGCCCAGTGTGATCGCGGCGGGCATCATGAGCGCAATTGCCGGGGCGCTGCTGTTTGTGGGCATCGCGCAGATCGCGAACCTGGCCGCGCTGATGGCGCTGCTGCTGCCGGTGGTGGCGGCGATCTTCGGGATGCAGATCTTCACCATGGTTTACAACCGCGTGGTGGGCCGCAGGACGTTTGATGAGCCCGCAGTCCGCCAGGTCGGGCGCACGGTGGCGGCGGCGATCGGCGCGGTGCTGGTGTTCTTCATCGCCTACTTCTACCTGGATGTGGGGCGCGGCCTGATTGACGGGCGGTTGCCCTCCAGCCTGACCTGGAATGTGCTGGGCCTGGAGGTGCAGGTGCTGCTGGGCAAGGCCGCGCTGCTTGGCGCGGTGCTGGCCGGTGTCGCCGGGCTGCTGTGCGATACGCACGCCGTCTTCCCGCTGGGCATGACGATCTACAACACCACGCGCACGATCCTGAACGCCCTGCGCTCCATCGAGCCGCTGATCATGGGTATCGTGTTTGTGATCTGGGTCGGGGTGGGGCCGTTCGCAGGTGTGCTGGCGCTGACGCTGCACTCCATCGCCGCGCTGGGCAAGCTCTACTCCGAGCAGACCGAAAACATCGATGCTGGCCCGCTGGAGGCCATCCAGGCCACCGGCGCCAATCGCATCCAGACCATCATCTATGGTGTCGTGCCGCAGATCGTCCCGCCCTACATCGCTTTCACCATGTACCGCTGGGATATCAACGTGCGCATGTCCACGATCATCGGCTTTGTGGGCGGCGGCGGTATCGGCTTCCTGCTGCAGCAGCAGATCAACCTGCTGCGCTACCGGGATGCCGGCGTCGCGGTGCTGGCGATCGCCATCGTCGTCTCGGTGCTGGACTACGCCAGTGCCTCCATCCGCGAGCGCATTGTGTAGGGCTGGTCAAAGGGCATCTGTCAACCTCAAAGCAGGGGCCGTGTGCGTCCCTGCTTTTTGCATAAAGGGGCATGGGCGTGAAAACAATCGGCGTGCTGGGCGGGATGAGCTGGGAATCGTCGCTGGAGTACTATCGCCTGCTGAATGAGGGGATCAAGGCGCGGCTGGGCGGGCTGCACTCCGCCAGAATCGTGCTGGTTTCGGTAGACTTCGCTGAGGTGGAGGTCATGCAGCGGGCCGGGGACTGGGACGCGGCCACCCAGTTTATGATCGAGGCCGCGCTGCAGGTGGAGCTGGGCGGGGCGGATTTTCTTGTCATCGCCACGAACACCATGCACCGCATGGCGGAGGCTGTCCAGGCGGAGCTGAGTATCCCGCTGCTGCACATCGCCGACGCAACCGCCACCGCGATCAGGGCGCAGGGGCTGGAGACGGTGGGGCTGCTGGGGACGCGCTTCACGATGGAGCAGGCGTTTTACCGCGGGCGGCTGATCGACCAGCATGGCCTGCGCGTCCTCATCCCGGATGATGCCGGGCGCGAGACCGTGCACCGCGTGATCTACGATGAACTGGTGGTGGGCGAAATCCGCGACGACTCGCGGGCAGCTTACCGGGCGATCATCGCTGACCTGGTGGCGCAGGGCGCGCAGGGCATCATCCTGGGCTGCACGGAGATCGGCCTGCTGGTGAAGCCGCAGGACAGCCCGGTGCCGGTCTTTGACACGACGCAGGTGCATGCCGCCGCCGCGGTGGAAATGGCCCTGGCGGAATAAGCCAGCGCCGGGGCGCTAGCAGATGCGCGGCAGCAGCGCCCCGGCGGGCAGGTCCACCACACGCGACGCGCCGATGCTCGTCCGTGCCACGACCAGCCCCGGATGCTCCGCGACCACCGTCCCGATCCGGGCAGCATGCTGCCCGTAGGGGGTAGCGCGCATGGCGTCCAGCACGGCCTCGGCCTGCGCCTCCGGCACGATGGCGACCAGCTTGCCCTCGTTGGCGACATAGAACGGGTCCAGCCCCAGCATCTCGCAGGCGGCCTGCACCGCCGGGTTGACCGGTACGCGGCTCTCCTCAAATTCGATCCCGACCTGTGAGGCGGCGGCCAGCTCGTTCAGCACGGCGGCCAGCCCGCCGCGGGTGGCATCCCGCAGACAGTGGATCTCGCGTGTGACGGCCAGCATCGCCTCCACCATGCCGTTCAGGGGGGCGGTGTCGCTTTCTACCGGGGCGAAGAAGTCCAGCCCTTCTCGCAGGGACATGATCGTGATGCCGTGGTCGCCCATCGTGCCGCTGACCAGCACCGCGTCGCCGGGGCGGGCGTTGCTGGCGGCGATATGCACGCCCGGCGGGATCAGGCCGATGCCGGAGGTGTTGATGTACAGGCCGTCGCCGTGGCCCTTGTCCACGACCTTCGTATCCCCGGTGACGAGCTGCACGCCAGCCTGCTGGCAGGCATTGGCGAAGGAGGTCGTGATCTGGCCCAGCGTCTGCATGGGCAGCCCTTCCTCCAGAATGAACCCGGCGCTGAGGAACAGCGGCCTGGCGCCGCTCATGGCGATGTCGTTGACCGTGCCATTCACGGCCAGGTCGCCGATGTCGCCGCCGGGGAACACCAGCGGGCTGACGACGAACGAATCTGTGCTGAAGGCCAGCCGGTACGCCTCACCATCCACGCCGGGTAGTTCCAGCACGGTCGAGTCGCCCATCTGGCCCAGCAGGGCGTTATCCAGCAGCGGCACGAACAGGCTGCTGATCAGGTCGCTCATCATCTTGCCGCCGCTGCCGTGGCCCATCACGATCGTGGGGTAGTTGCGCAGCGGGACAGGGCAGCTCCAGCCGCTGAGCTGGGGTTTGTCAGTCATGGGTTCATATCTTTTCTGGTGGGCGGGTCAGTCCTGGGCGGTCTCGTTTGCCGCCTGGAAGCGCCCGTACCGGTAGTATGCCGCGCATGCCCCCTCAGAGGAGACCATTGTCGCGCCCAGCGGGGTCTGGGGCGTGCATTCCCTGCCAAAGGCCGGGCATTCAAACGGCTTCTTGCGCCCCTGCAGGATCAGACCGCTGATGCACAGGGGCGATTCCTCGGTCGTGATCTGGCCCACGTCCGGGAAGCGCCGTTCGGCGTCGTAGGCGGCATATTCGTCTCGCAGCTTGTAGCCGCTCATCGGGATCGTGCCGATCCCGCGCCACTTGCGGTCGGTCAGCTCGAACGCTTTGTTGATCACAGCTTGCGCGCCAGGGTTGCCCTCAAACGTGACCGAACGCTCATAAGCGTTCTGTACCTCGGCCTCTCCCGCTTCCAGCAGCCTTACCAGCTTCAGGATGCCGCGCGCCAGGTCCACCGGCTCAAAGCCGGTCACGACAATCGGGATGTGGTATTTCTCCGCCAGCGGGGGGTACTCCCAGTAGCCCATCACCGCGCAGACATGCCCCGCCGCCAGGAAGCCATCCACCTGCACGTCTTCTTCCTCCATCAGCCCGGCGATCACCGGCGGCACGGTGACATGGGAAACCAGCACGGCGAAGTTATTGATGCCCTGCGCTTTCGCCTGCACAACCGCCATCGCGTTGGCCGGGGCGGTTGTCTCGAAGCCAATAGCGAAGAACACGACCGTTTTGTCCGGGTTGGCGCGCGCGATCTTCAGGGCGTCCAGCGGGGAATAGACGATGCGCACATCGCCACCCGCCGCCTTCACGCTGAACAGGTCTTTGGCAGAGCCGGGGACGCGCAGCATATCGCCGTAAGAGGTGAGGATGACATCCGGGCGGGAGGCCAGCGCGATCGCCTTGTCGATCAGTTCCAGGGGCGTCACGCAGACCGGGCAGCCCGGCCCATGCACCAGGTCGATCTCCGGCGGCAGGAGCTGATCCAGCCCGCTTTTCATGATCGAGTGGGTCTGCCCGCCGCAGACTTCCATCATCCGCCACGGGCGGGTGACGGTTGCCCGGATCTCGTCCAGCAGCTTGCGCGTGATGTCGCCATCCCGGTATTCGTCCAGGTATTTCATGCGATGTCTTCTTCGTCCTGGGCCATTTTCTCGGCCAGCTCTGGCAGTTCCTCCCCGAACATCTCCAGCTCGGCCAGCAGCGCCAGCGTCTTGTGCGCTTCTTCTTCATCGATCTGGCTGATGGCGAAGCCAACATGGATGATCGTATAATCGCCCAGCGCGATCTCCGGGACGTATTCCAGGCAGGCTTCGCGCAGCACGCCGCTGCCAAAATCGACCTTGCCCATCTTCAGGCCGTCCTGCTCGTAAATTTCCACTACCTTACCGGGGATACCCAGGCACATGGCCCGCCTCCTGCATGTCTGGCGAACAGTAAAATCCTACCTATCATGTATAAATTTAATTGCTCAAGTGCGGTAGTGACAAATAGCACAGGATTCTCCTATCTGCCCGCGAGGTTTGTGCCTTGCGGGCGGGCTGCAAAGATCGCTATGCTATCTGGTGGCTGACATCACAAGCGGGGACAGGATGCTCATGGCAGATCACAACCAGACAGAACCTGAACGGCGGCATATTCACGTGGATGGCGTGGTGCAGGGCGTGGGATTTCGACCCTTCATTTACGGGCTGGCGGCGCGCTACGGGCTGGCCGGCTGGGTGCTGAATTCCTCCTCCGGGGTGGATATCCAGGTGGAAAGCGCCCCGGCCGTGCTGGATGCCTTCCAGCACGCGATCAGCGCGGAAGCCCCGCCCCTGGCCCGCATCGAGCGCGTGACCGCGGCCGTCCTCAGCCGGGATGACGATGCGTTTGAGGGATTCACGATCCGGCACAGCGCCGCCGATTCCGGCACGTCGCTGGTCTCGCCGGACGTGGCGACCTGTCCGGACTGCCTGCGCGAGTTGTTGGACCCTGCCGACCGGCGCTATCGCTATCCCTTCACCAACTGCACTAACTGCGGGCCGCGCTACACGATCATCCAGGCCATGCCCTACGACCGGCCCATGACCACAATGCGCCACTTTCCCATGTGTCTGGCCTGCCAGTCCGAGTACGAAAACCCGCTGGATCGGCGTTTTCACGCCCAGCCCAATGCCTGCCCGGTCTGCGGCCCGCGGGTAGAGCTGGTCGCGGCGGGGGACATGCTGGACGCGCTGCCGCCCGACCTGCCGGATGATGTCGCGCGGGCGGCGGCGCTGCTGCGCGCCGGGTATATCCTGGCGGTGAAGGGGCTGGGCGGCTTCCACCTGGCCTGTGATGCCACCAGCCCAGAGGCCGTCGCGCGGCTGCGGGCGCGCAAAAATCGCCCGGATAAGCCCTTTGCCGTGATGCTTCCGTCGCTGGAAGCGGCGCGTCACTACTGCCACGTGAACGCGGATGAGGCGGCGCTGCTCTCCGCCGTCAGCGCCCCGGTGGTGCTGCTCTACACGCGGGCGGGGACGGACATGGCCCCCGGCGTGGCCCCGGATAACCCGATGCTGGGCGTGATGCTGCCCTACACGCCGCTGCATCACCTGCTGCTGCATGATGCGGGCGTCCCGCTGGTGATGACCAGCGGCAACCTGAGCGCGATGCCGATCATCACCGACAACGACGAGGCGCGGGCCAGGCTGGGCCAACTCGCGGACGCCTTCCTGCTGCACAACCGCCCGATTCACATGCGCTGCGACGATGCCGTGTGGTGGGTGGATCGCTTCGCCGGGGAGGGGGATGCCGCGCTGCAGCCGCTGCGCCGCTCCCGCGGGGATGCGCCGTACCCGGTCAAGCTGGCGTGGGAAACGACGCGCCCGATCCTGGCGACCGGGGCCGAGATGAAGAACACATTCTGCCTGGTGGATGGCCGGGACGCGTTCCTGAGCCAGCATATCGGGGAGGTGGACTCGCTGGAGGCGCTAGCCTACTTCCGCGAGGCGCTTGACCACCTGCGCGGCCTGTTTAAGGTAGCGCCCGGCGTGATCGCCCACGACCTGCACCCCGACTATCTGACCACACGGCTGGCCCGTGAACTGGCCGCTGAATGGGATGTGCCGCGGGTGGCGGTGCAGCATCATCACGCCCATATTGTAGCCTGTCTCGCTGAGCATGGCTGCGCAGACCCCGTGATCGGCCTGGCGCTGGATGGCACCGGCTACGGCCCGGATGGGGCGATCTGGGGTGGGGAAGTGCTCGTGGCGGATGTGCGCGGTTACGAGCGGGTGGCGCACCTGGAGTATCTGCCGCTGCCCGGCGGCGCGGCCGCTATCCGGCGGCCTTACCGCATCGCGTGGGGATATTTGCAGGCGGCGCTGGGGGATATCCCGCAAATACCCACACTATCCAACATTAACCCACAGGAACGTGGGATAGTTATCCAACAGGTGGCAAAAGGGATCAACTCGCCGCTGACCTCCAGCGCCGGGCGGCTGTTTGACGCGGTATCGGCCCTGCTGGGGCTTTGCCCGGTGACCACGTTTGAGGCCCAGGCGGCGATTGCGCTGGAGCTGGCCGCCCGTGAAGCCGACCTGGAACGCGTGGCGGCGTACCCGGTCGCGCCGCTGGATGATAGGGTGCTGCGCCTGGGTGGGCTGCTGGCGAGCATCGTGGCCGACGTGCAGGCGGGCCGGGCGGTGGCGGACATTGCGGCGGCGCTGCATGTGACCCTGGTCGAGATGTTCGCTGCGGCGGCGGAGCAGGCCCGTGCGGAGACCGGCCTGGAGACGGTGGCGCTTTCCGGCGGGGTGTTCCAGAACCGGTTGTTCCTGCGGCTGATGCGGGAGGCGCTGCGGGCGCGCGGCTTCACAGTTCTGACCCACCAGCAGGTCCCGGCCAATGATGGCGGGCTGTGCCTGGGGCAGGCGGTGGTCGCCCTGCATCAGGAGCAGGGCTAGCGCCACCGGGCAGCAAAAGCCGCCGGGGCGCAGTCCTGCACCCCGGCGGCTGGATATGGTGTGATGCTTGCTGCCTAGCGGTCGCGATTGCTGAAGATCATGGCGACGCCGACCGCAATCAGCGCCAGCGGCCACAGGTTCCACAGGAAGCCCAGCTCGATATCGAACAGGAAGCCCAGCGCCATCAGCACCAGGAAAACCCCGATCCCGCCCTGAATAAGCTCGTTGGTTTCCAGGTCGCCGCGCGCCTGTCGGGCGTTATACACGTTACGCAGCATGGCCAGCCCGGGCAGCGCGATGAAGATCGCCCACCAGTTGAAATCAAAACCGATCCCCAGCTGGCTGAAGAGCATGACCACGCCGATTCCGATAAGGATGTACGCCCCGATGTGCCGATCCTGATGGTTGTTACTCATGGTTGTTCCCCTTTGTTTTGTAATCCCAGTCTCTTGACCATATATACGCAGGAAAACAACCAGGGTTGCTGCGCCGCGCGCGTCTTCAGCGCAGGCGGCGGGTAACGATGTCGATGATGTCGGCGGCGCTTTCCTCAATCGGGCGCTCGGTGATGTCGAGCACGGCGAACCCCCCGCGCCGAAAGATGCGCCGGGCAGCGTCCACGTGTTCCGCGATGGCCTCGACATCGACGTAATCCGTGCTGCCCTGCATTTTGAGATGCTTCTGCCGCCACTGGCGATGGGAAAGCAGCTGAGTCGGGTCGATGGTCAGGCCGACCACGCGCCGCGGGTCGATGCTGAACAGCTCCGCGGGCGGGTCGATGCCGGCCACCAGCGGCACGTTGGCCGTTTTCCAGCCCTGTACCGAAAGGTAGATCGCCAGCGGGGTCTTGCCCACGCGGGAGATGCCGGTCAGCACGATCTCGGCCTGGTCAAGCTCATGCGGGCGGCGGCCGTCGTCATGCGCTACGGTGAACTCGATCGCCTCGATGCGCTCGAAGTACGACAGACGCAGCTGGCGGTACAGGCCGGGCTGCTGCAGCGGCTCGCAGGCCAGGTGCGCGGAAAGCTGCGCCAGGAGCGCCCCCATCAGGTCGGTTTCCGGGACGTGATAGACCTCGGCCAGCGTGAGCAGGCGCTGGCGCAGATCGGCGCTGACTAGCGTGTGCACGATCAGCCCGCCCGCCTGGTGCGCCTCCTGCACGATCGCCTCCAGCTCAACCGGGTCATGCACGCGCGGCCGGACGACCACCGGCACGTCCACTTCTCCGAACTGGGCCAGCGCGGTATGCAGCACCTGCTGCCCGCTGCTGCCTTCCCCGCCGGAGATGATGTAGATCGGCGCGTAGGCCATGCTGCACGCTCCTTTCGTGACTGCGGCTGTGCTTACAGTGTACGCCACGCGCGGCCCTGCTGGGAAGGGGGCGCGCAGAAGCGGCGCGGGTGTGTTACCATTCGCAATAGCTGCGTATTGTGCTTCACAAGTTCGGGGAGAAATGTGCGATGCAACGAATGGCGTGGTGGCGTTTCATCGGCGTGCTGGCTGTGGTTGCCATGCTGAGGCAGACTCTGCCCGCGCTGGCGCAGGGTAGCGATCAGATGGCTGACGAGCCGCTTTTCGTGGCCCTGATCTGGCACCAGCACCAGCCGATCTACTACAAGGATCCGGATACCGGCGTCTACAGCCGGCCCTGGGTGCGCGTGCATGGGGCCAAAGACTACCTGGACATGGCGACCATCCTGGAGGCTTACCCGGATGTGCATGTGACCTTCAACTACACGCCCAGCCTCATCCGCCAGATTCAGGACATCCTGGCCGGGGCGAAGGATGATTACTGGGTCGTGGCGGAAGTTCCCGCCGAAGACCTGACCCCCGCCCAGCAGCGCTTCCTGCTGGAACGCTTCTTTGACACGAACCGCCGCATTATCGCTCGTTTCCCGCGCTACCAGCAGCTGCTCACCATGCGCGATGATGCCGGGGTCGATGCCGCGCTGGAAAGCTGGACGGCGGAGGATTTCCGCGACCTGCAGGTGCTCTTTAACCTGGCGTGGACCGACCCCGACTGGTTGGCGCAGGAGCCGCTGGCGAGCCTGGTGGCTCGTGGGCGGGGCTTCAGCGAGGCGGATAAGGTGGTCGTCTTTGGCGAGCACCTGCGCCTGCTGGCCGAGGTGCTGCCTGCCCACGCCCGGCTGCAGCAGGCCGGGCAGATCGAAGTCACCATGACGCCGTTCGCGCACCCGATCCTGCCGCTGCTGGTGGACAGCGACGTGGCTGCGGTCGCCATGCCGGAGGCCGACCTGCCAACCCGCTTTGTGTTCGGGCAGGACGCGGTGGCCCAGGTGGAGCTGGGCGCGGCGCTCTATGAGGAAGTCTTTGGGGTGGCCCCGCGCGGCATGTGGCCCGCGGAAGGCTCCGTTTCCCCCCAGATCGTGCAGATGGTCGCCAACGCCGGGATCCAGTGGATTGCCACGGATGAGGAAGTGCTGGCCCGCAGCCTGCCCGACGTGGAGGGCTTCACCCGCGACAGCAGCGACACCGTGCGCCAGCCGGACGCGCTCTACCGCCCGTACATCGTGACCGGCGGGCGCGGCGGCCAGGTGGCGATCCTGTTCCGCGACAAGGTGATTTCCGATCTGGTGGGCTTCCGCTATTCGGGCATGAGTGGCGAACAGGCCGCCGCCGACCTGATGACCCGCCTGGACAACATCCAGGCGGCGCTGCGCGCCAGCGGGGCGGAAGGGCCGCACCTGGTCACGATCCTGCTGGATGGCGAGAATGCCTGGGAGCATTACGAGAATGACGGCAAGGCCTTCCTGCATGGCATGTACCGCCGCCTGTCTGAAGCGGAGCATATCCGCACGGTGACGCCCAGCGAGTTCCTGGCGCTGGCGGATGAGCCGCGCCAGATCGAAAACCTGTGGCCCGGCTCCTGGATCACGCCGGATTTCGGCACCTGGATCGGAGAGGACGAGGAGAATCTCGCCTGGGAATACCTGCTGGAAACCCGCCTGGCGCTGCAGCAGGCCGAGCCGCGCCTGAGCGCCGCCGTGCGGGAGCAGGCGTTTGAGGCGATGTACAGCGCCGAAGGCTCCGACTGGTTCTGGTTTTACGGCGCGGATCAGGACTCCGGGCAGGACTGGGCCTTTGACGAGATGTTCCGCGGGCATTTGCAGCGCGTCTATGACCTGATCGCGGTGGAGCCGCCCAGCTTCGTGTTCATCCCCGTGATCCCGCAGAGCGCCCAACCTGTCGACCGCGCTGCAACCGGCCCGCTGGCGGTGACGGTTGACGGCGTGGCGGCGGAGGTAGAGTGGGATGCGGCGGCGTTCTACGCCGGGGCGGTCGATAGCCCGGTTGAAGGGCTGTACTATGGCTTTGACGACGAGCAGTTCTACCTCCGCGTGGATGCCGCGCTGGGCGCTGAGGCGGCGCTGGGCTTCTACTTCAGGACGCCCGATGCGCTGCCGGTAAACGCCTATACCCGCTACGAGCAGCCCGGCGACAGCCCGCTGCTGGGCTTCGGCGCGAACCGGCTGCTGGAGGTGACGCTGGCGGAGGGCGCTGTTTCGGCCGGCCTCTTTGACGCAGACGGCGGGGGCGACTGGCTGGCCGCGGCCCCGGTTGAGGCGGTGGCGCGCGGGGAGGACGTGATCGAGCTGGCGATTCCGCTGGCGGTGCTTTCCCCGGCGGCGCGCAGCGGAAACGGACTTAATCTGCGCCTGGTGGCTGTGGCAGCCACTGATGCGCCCGCGGAGGTTATGCCCCCGGTTGGCCCGGCGCTGGCCGTCCTGCCGGATACGGCTGTCCCGAACGTGGTGCTGGACGTGCAGGACCCGGAGGGCGACGACCACGGGCCGGGGACGTACACCTACCCCCGCGACGTGGTGTTCCGCCGGGGCGCGTATGACATAACCGCGTTCGTGGTGGGCTATGATGACCAGGATGTGATCTTCCGCCTGAACTTCCGCGGGCCGGTGGAAAACGACTGGGGCGCGCCCAACGGCATGGGCATCCATACTGTCGATGTTTACATTGACACGGATGGCCCGCAGAACGGCGCGCGCCTGCTCCTGCCGGGGCGCAACGCCGCCCTGCCGCCGGAATACGCGTGGGATTACGCGGTGTGGGCCGAGGGCTGGACGCCGGGCGTGTATCGCCCCGGTGAGGAAGGCCCGGTGCAGGTGGACGGCGCCATGACCATCCTGACCAATCCCGGCCAGCGCCGGATCACGATCCGCGTCTCGCGCAGCATCCTGCCCGGCGACCCGGCGGACTGGGCGTACGCGGTGACGGTCGCCAGCCAGGAGGGTTACCCGGCGGCGGGTGTGTGGCGCATCCGCGAGGTGCAGCCGGCGGCGGAACAGTGGCGGGTGGGCGGCGCGCCCGCTGGCACGAACCCCACGCGGCTTATCGACGTGGTGTATCCAGAGGCGGGCGTGCAGGAGGCGCTGCTGAGCGACTTCCCGCTCTCCAACGCCAACGTGGACAGCCTCGGCCCGGATGACTTCGGGCAGATTCCGGTGATCGTCCCGGCGGGGTAGGCTAAGCAGCCTGATCGGACGGACAGGGTATAAAACGCCGGGCGGCTCTGGGGTGCAGGGCCGCCCGGTGCTTTTTGCTTGACAGCCGGCTGAACTCACGGCTATACTACAGAAGATGGATTATTTTTTCCGCTTGATTAAATAATTATCTTCACCTGGCAACTTACTTCATTACTCCTGCCCATTATAGGGCAGGCCGCGGAGTTTCTCAAACGACCATGGTTATCCGCCGAGGCCCGCTGGGCAGCAGCAGCAGCACAATCAAATCCCACAACATGAGCGCCGTGCTCCTCATGCTGCTGCAGTATGGCAGCGTGTCACGCGTGCGCCTGGCGGATCTCACTGGTCTCTCCACCACCACGATCACCAACCTGGTCGCGGAGCTGATCGACGCCGGGATCGTGATGCAGGACGACAGCGAGCACCCGCGTGACAAGCGCCGCAGCGTGGGCCGCCCCCGCAAGAAGCTGTACCTCGTCCCGGATGCGCGCTATGTGGTCGGCATTCATTTTGGGGTGGGGCATATTCGCGTTGCGCTGAACGACCTGCTGGCCCGCCCGGTGGCCGTGGACACGCTCGATCACCCGCTCGACCTCCCGGTCGCTGATGTGCTGGGCCAGACGGCCGCCATCGCCCGCGCGCTGATCGCCCGGCATGTGCCGCCGGGCGAGGATCGGATGCTGGGCGTGGGGGTGGGCGCCTCCGGGCTGGTGGATCCGCTGACCGGGGTGAACGTGGTCGCGCCGAATCTGAACTGGCATGATGTCCCCCTTCAGGAGTTTTTCGCGCGTCAACTGAAGCTCCCGGTGGTCGTGGATAACAATGTGCGGGCCATGGCGCTGGGGGAGGCGCTGTTCGGCCAGGGCAAGGAAGTCTACTCCCTGGCGTTTGTGTATGCGCGGGTGGGGGTCGGCGCGGGCATCGTGGTCGGCGGACGGCTGTATCACGGCGGCGGCGCCGGGGCCGGCGAGATCGGCCACATGACCATGCTGCCCAACGGGGGAGCTGCCTGCCGCTGTGGGAACACCGGCTGCCTGGAAACGCTCGTCTCTGAGCAGGTTATTGTGGAGGAGGCGCGCCAGCTCGCGGCCCGCGAGTCGGGTGGCGCCCTGGCGGAACGGCTGGCCGCGGCGTCAGGCTATCCGCTGGAGGCTGTCTTTGATGCGGCGCGGGCGGGGGACGAGGCTACGCTGGCCATGCTGGATGAACGCAGCCGCTACATGGGCATCGCGCTGGCGAATGTCGTGAACATCCTCAACCCGGAGATGATCGTGATGGGCGGCATCTTTGCCCAGGGGCGGGATATCCTGCTGCCGATGGTGCAGGCGACCATGCGCCAGCGGGCCTTTGCCAACCTGGGGGATAAGGTCGCGGTGCTTTGCCCCAGCTTTGATGGTGATGCCGGGGTGGTTGGCGCGGCGGCCCTGGCTTTGAACCGGTTTTTCTACCAGCAGGAAGAAGGCGCAACTTGACTCAGCATACACTCGGGTTCGTGCCTATCGCGCGGACGACGTTCGATATCCCCCTGGCCGAGGAAGTGACGGCGCAGGCGCGTGCTGCGCTGGAGGCAGGCGGCTTCACGCTGGCGGGGCCGGGCGGGCTGGTGACCTCCCTGGAGGAAGCGCAGGCCGCTGCCGCGGAGCTGGCCGGGCAGGCGCTGGATATGCTGCTGGTGTTCCAGGCGACCTTCGCCGACAGCACGATGGTGATGGCGCTGGCCGAGCAGGTGACCGCGCCGCCGCTGCTGTGGGCCGTGCCGGAAGCGCGCACCGGCGGGCGGCTGCGCCTGAATTCGCTGTGCGGGATCAACCTCGGCGGCCATGCGCTGACCCGCGCCGGCTGCCAGTACGATTATGTGTACGCTGCGCCGGATGACCCCGCCGCGCTGGAAAAGGTGCGCGTGCTGGCCCAGGCAGGCCAGGTGCTGCGCCGCCTGGCCGGGGCGCGGGTGGGCCGCATTGGCGAGAACCCGGACGGCTTCGAGAGCTGTCTGGTGAACTGGGGCGGCCTGAAGGCGCGGCTGGGCGTTGAGGTCGAGCAATTGGCGCTGGATGACGTGTTCGCGCGCGTGCGGGCGGTGGCGCCGCAGCGGGTAGACTCCGTGCTGGAAGGGCTGGCCGGGCGTGTGGACGGCCTGGCCGGGCTGGATCAGCCCGCGCTGCGCGGCACGCTGGGGACGTACCTCAGCCTGCAGGCAATGGCGGGGGAACAGGCATTTGCAGGGCTGGCAGTGCGCTGCTGGCCGCAGTTCTTCACCGATCTGGGCTGCGCGGCCTGCGGGGCGCTTTCCCTGCTGAACGACGAACTGATCCCGGCGGCGTGCGAAACGGACGTGAACGGCGCGGTGACCCAGCTCATGCTCCAGTGGCTCAGCGGGGAGCCGGCCTTTGGCACGGATATGGTCGCTTTTGACGCGGAGGCGGACGCGGCGGTGCTGTGGCACTGTGGCAAGGCGCCGCTGTCGATGTGCGACCCGGCCTTCCAGCCGCGCGGCACAATTCACTCCAACCGCCAGCTGCCCCTGCTGATGGAGTTCCCGCTGAAGCCGGGGCGCGTGACGGTCGCCCGCCTCAGCGAAGCCAGCGGCGAGTTCCGGCTGGTGGTGGGCGGTGGGGAGATGCTGCGCGCCGATCCGAGTTTCAGCGGCACGTCCGGCCTGATCCGGTTCGACCGGCCCGCGCCGGACGTGTTGGAGACGATTATGACCGAGGGCCTGGAACATCATGTCGCGCTGACGTATGGCGATCATGTGGCGCCGCTGGAGAAGCTGGCGGCGCTGCTGGACATGCCCGTCCTGCGGCTGTAGATGCCGGCCTCCTGCCTGTGTGTGGATTGCGGCCCGGCCCGAAAGGAGGTTGTTGACCCGGCAAAACCGGATGTGATACAGTTTGTGTTAGCGGTAACATACTGCTGAAGCCCGGGGAACTGGTTCCCCCAATAGACATTCACCATGAGGAGAGAGTTATGAATAAGCGGTCGATTTTAGCTGTACTGCTGGTCGCCCTGATGGTCGTGGCGGCGCTGCCCGTGATGGCTCAGGGCGACGAAGTTGAGCTGCGGATCACGTGGTATGACGATGGCAATGAATCCAGCGTCCTGCGTGCTCAGCTGGATGCCTTCGAAGAGATGCACCCCAACATTTCGGTGGTGATTGACGCGGTCGCCTATGCCGACCTGCACACCCTGCTCCAGGCGCAGGTGGAAACGGGCGAAGCCCCCGATCTGGCCCGCATCACCTTCCCTGGCCGTTTCCTGGGTTACTACCTGGACCTGACCGACTACGTGGAAGATGCGCAGTACTGGCTGGATAACGTGCCGGCGGCGGTACTCGGCTCCATGCAGACCGATGATGCCGACGAAGGCATCTACGGATACCCAACCCAGTTCACCGTGACCGGCCCGTTCATCAACGTGACCCTGTTCGATCAGGCTGGCGTTGAAATCCCGGCGGATGACGCGACCTGGGAAGAGTGGGTAGCCGCCGCGACCGAAGTCGCCGAGACCCTGAGCGACGCGGAATTCACCGTGTACCCCGTGGCGATTGACCGCACCGGTCACCGTTTCTGGGGGCCGTCCCTCAGCCGCTGCGCGACCTATGTCAACGAAGATGGCACGTTCACCGTTGACAGCGAAGGCTTCCGCTCCACCGCCCAGATGATCATCGACTGGCACAACAACGGCCAGATGCCCGCCGACGTGTGGGGCGGCAGCGCCGGTAACTATGTCCCCGCGGCCCCGTACTTCATCAACGGGCAGCTGGTGCTGTACATGTCCGGCAGCTGGCAGATCGGCAACTTCGCTGAGAACATCGGCGATGCGTTTGACTACAAGGTCATCCCGAATCCCAGCGGTGACTGCGGTGCGACCGGCGTCCCCGGTGGCGCGCTGACCGTCGCGTTTGCGGATACCGATCATCCCGAAGAAGTGGGGATGCTCATGGACTACCTGTTCAGCGAAGAAGTGGTGGCGGATTTCTACGCCCAGACTCTCTTCCTGCCGGGCCACCTGGGCCTGATCGAAGCGGGCGTTGAATACCCCAGCAATGCGGAAGCCCTCAATGCCTTCGCCGCCATGATCCCGAACCTGATGGATGAAGCCTACGCGCTGCAGTACCACCCCCAGGGTCCGGATCTGAACGGCTCGATTCGTGACCGGCTCAGCCAGGTGATCGCGGGCGAGCTGACGCTGGATGAGGCCGTTGAGCGCATCCAGGCCGATGTTGACGCGGTGTTCGCCGGGCTGGAATAGGCTGTCACGCTACTGTACGGGCAGGTGTTAGCCTGCCTGCTGGCGGGTGTCCTGCTTTCGGGCAGGACACCCCACTCCCACCTCACCAGCGCCCCGATCATGGGGCTGCCTTTTAGCACAAGTTAATGGCGCAGGGATGGGTTATGACAACTACTACCGCAGCCAGACGGCGGAAACGGCGAGTGCCAATGATGGAACAACTGGGCCGATTACTGCTCAAGCCGGTTGCCGCCCTGGCGAACTTACTGGACTTCATCATCATGCCGCTCCAGCGGGTGCTGGGTGTGCAGCGGATGGGCTATTTTTTTGTGCTGCCTAATTTGCTTGTTTTTGGGATATTCATCCTGCTGCCCATGCTGCTGAATTTCTACTACGGCTTTACATCAGGCACCTCGATCCTCCTGGAGAACCGCCAGTTTGTAGGCGCGGCCAACCTGGAGGCGCTGTTTGACTGCGAGCCGACTTTTCTGGATCCTCAGGGCGATAATTTCCTGAACCCCAACGTGTGCCAGCAGGACCGTTTCTGGCGCGCCGTGGGGAACACCGCCGGCTTTGTGGTTTTCCAGGTGGGGATCATGGTGATATTCGCCCTGGTGACGGCGCTGGCGCTGAACCGGGATATTCACGGTCGGGGGTTTTTCCGCAGCATTTTCTTCTATCCCGTGCTGCTTTCCCCGGTGGTGGTGGCCCTGATCTGGAAATGGATCCTGCAGCCGGAGGGCGTGCTGAATGGCGTCCTGGTGGCCAACGGCATGGAACGCCTGCCGTTCCTGGTGAATGCGGACTGGGCGCGGCTGTGGGTGATTGTCGTCAGCGTGTGGGCGCAGATGGGCTTTCACATGCTGATCCTGCTGGCCGGGCTGCAATCCATCCCCAGAGACATGTACGAGGCGTCGTCAATGGATGGGGCCGGCCCCTGGCGCACATTCTGGTCGATCACGCTGCCGCTGCTGATGCCCACCATGGTGGTCGTGCTGGTGCTCTCCCTAATCCGGGCGGTGCAGGTCTTTGACCAGGTGTTCGTGCTGACCACCGGCGGGCCGGGCACGGCGACGCTCTACATGGTGCAGTACATCTTCCAGTCGGCCTTTGACCGGCAGCAGTACGGGCTGGCCGCTGCGGCCTCGCTGGTGCTGGCCATCATCCTGTTTATCCTGACGCTGGGCCAGCTGCGGCTGGGCCGTACCAGCGAGATCGCGTAGGGAGCGCGCAGACGATGACGAACAAGAACCGCGTAGCGAGTTTCCTGACGCGCAGGCATGGCGGCTCCCGGATTGACCTGATGGACGTGCTGACCTATGCGTACCTGGTGGCGGGCGTGCTGGTGATGTTCGGGCCGGTGCTGTGGCTGGTGATGTCCTCCTTCAAGGCGCAGTCCTCCCTGTTTGACTTCCCGCCCAGCTTCCTGCCTCAGAAGCAGGAAGTGGTGGCGCTGGAGGGCTATGACAATCCGCTGCCGCTGTACGACATCACGTTTGAGGACGGCACAACTCAGCGGCTGGCGCAGGCGCAGCGCGTGGCGCTGGAGGTCACGATGGTGGACCCGGCCAACCCTGCCGCCGAGCCGCAGGTGCTCAACATCCGTGAGATCGCGAACCGCAGACCGGTGAAGGGCGTGTACTTCGACCTGACCAACTACACGGAGGGGGTGAAGAGCTTCCCGTTCTTTACCTACCTGCGCAACAGCGTGGTCATCACCGTGGTGGCGACACTCGTCACGCTGCTGATCAACAGCATGGCGGCCTTTGGCCTGAGCAAGTACCGCTATGCCGGGCGGGATGCCGTCTTTCTGGTCATGATCAGCACGCTGATGGTCCCGATCTCCGTGATCCTGATCCCGGCCTTCCTCGTGATTACAAAGGTCGGGTGGAATAACAACCTGTGGGGCGTGATCATCCCCGGCGCGGCCACGCCCACCGGCGTCTTCCTGTTGCGCCAGTACATGCTCACCATCCCGGACGAGCTGCTGGAATCGGCGCGGATCGACGGCGCGAGCGAGTGGCGTATCTACTGGCAGATCATCCTGCCGCTGGCGTCGCCCGCGCTGGCCGTGCTGACGATCTTCTCCGTAATGTGGCGCTGGAATGACTTCCTGTGGCCGCTGATCGTGCTCAGCCGTTCGGAGCTGTTCACGCTCCAGGTCGGGCTGAACGCGTTCCAGGGGGCGCTGGATGTCCAGTGGCATTACATCCTGGCGATGACGGTGCTGACGCTGCTGCCGATCACGGTGGTGTTCGCGCTGCTGCAGAAGTACATCACCACCGGGATCGCCACCACCGGCATGAAATAAGTGGACGAACCGGGCGGTGCGCAGGCTGCGCCGCCCGTAACAATTCAGGCAAGGCTTCCTGAAAGGAGATGCCATGAGGACAGAACCCTACAAGATCCTGGTCGGCGGCGAGTGGCGCGAGACCGATACGCTGGTTGATGTTCGCTTTCCGTTCGATAACGAGGTGGTGGCGCAGGTCTACCAGGCGGGTGATGCCGACCTGGAGGACGCGATCCAGGCCGCGGTGCGCGGCTTTGAGGTCACGCGCAAGCTGCCCGCTTACCAACGCTCCGAGATCCTCTATAACCTGCTGGCCCAGATGGAAAAGCGCTACGATGAGATGGTGGAGGCGCTGCAGCTTGAGGGCGGCAAGACGCGCAATGTGGCCCAGGGCGAAACCAGCCGCGCGATGGAGACGATCCGGGTTTCCGCGGAAGAAGCCAAGCGCATCGACGGCGAGATCATGCCGATTGACTGGACGCCCGCCGGGGAAGGCCGCCTGGGCTTCATCCGCCATCTGCCACTGGGGCCGGTGGTGGGCATCTCGCCCTTCAACTACCCCCTGAACCTGACCTGCCACAAGATCGGCCCGGCGATTGCCGCGGGCAATTCGTTCATCGGCAAGCCCGCCACCAATACGCCCATTTCCGGCCTGCTGTTGGCCGAGATGGTGCTGGAGGCCGGGTTCCCGCCGGAGGCGCTGAGCATGGTCCCCTGCCGGGGCGCGAAGGCCGAAGCCCTGGTGCGCGATGAGCGCGTGAAGTATTTCAGCTTCACGGGCAGCTCGGAGGTCGGCTGGCACCTCAAGAGCGTGGCCGGGCGCAAGCGAGTGGGCCTGGAGCTGGGCGGCAACGCGGCGGCGATCGTTCACGAGGATGCCAACATCGCGTATGCCGTGGGGCGGATCGCGGTGGGCGGCTTCACCAATGCCGGCCAGAACTGCATCAGCGTGCAGCGCGTGCTGATCCACCGCCCGGTGTATAACCAGACGGTCGAGCTGCTGCTGGACCGCATCAGCCAGCTGAAGGTGGGCGACCCGCGCGACCCCGAAAATGAGGTCGGCCCGATGATCGACGAATGGGCGGCAAAGGAAGCGATGGAACGTGTGGAGGCCGCGGTGGCGGCTGGCGCGCGGGTGCTGCTGGGCGGCACGCGCGAAGGCACGCTCTTCCAGCCGACCGTGCTGGCCGATACTACCCCCGACATGGCCGTGAACCGCGAGGAGATCTTCGCCCCGGTGATCACCGTGATGCCCTACGACACGTTTGATGAGGCCATCACCCTGGCGAACGATACCGATTACGGCCTGCAGTCCGGCCTGTTCACCAACAACATGAACCGCATCATGCGCGCGTTTGAGGAAGTCCAGGTCGGCGGCCTGCAAATCAACGACGTGTCCACCTTCCGGGTGGATCACATGCCCTACGGCGGGGTGAAAGGCTCCGGGGTGGGGCGCGAAGGCCCGCGCTTTGTCATCGAGGAAATGACCGAGATGAAGCTGATGGTGCTGAACCTGCCGGCAGGCAGCGAAGACTAAAACCGAACACCAGCGCAGCGCGGGGGCGGAAGCTCACCATTTTGGTGAAACGCCCCTTTTCCGCTGCGCTGAAAGAATTTATGCCAGAAGGCGAATTATTTATCTGGCAAGATATTATCAATGAAGCGAAGGAATCGCCCCTTCGCTTGCCAACCCAACCGTTGAGGGCCGCCACCCCAGGCGGCATACAGGAGGTGCAAGGTGAAGTTCTTTCTGGATAGCGCGCATGTCCACGAGATCGAGCATGCGCTGGCGATGTGGGATATCGACGGGGTGACGACCAACCCCCGCCATGTCCAGGTGACCGGCAAGCCGTTTCTGCAGGTGATTCAGGAGATCGGGGCGCTGTTCGCCGGCACGGATAAAACCGTTTCGACCGAGATTAACCCCTACCACGACGACTGGCAGGCCATGCTGGCCGAGGGCCGCAAGCTGGCGGCGCTCTGCCCCAACTTCGTGATCAAGGTTCCCTCCACCGAGGCGGGTTTTAAGGCCTGCCAGGCCCTGCGCGCGGAGGGCATCCGGGTGAACGTGACTGTGGCGTTCTCCGCGATGCAGGCGCTCCAGGCGATGCGCATGGGCGCGACCTACGTGTCGCCCTTCATCGGCTGGAAGGAATCCAACGGCGAGTACACGATCGACTTTATCCAGGAGATCGTGGCGATCAAGGCCAACTACGGTTATCCCACCGAGGTGCTGGTGGCGGCGGTGCGCAACGCGCGCCAGGTCGTGGACGCGGCGGTGGCCGGCGCGGATATCGTGACCGCCGGATTCGCCGTGTACGAGGAAGGGTTTGACCACCCCTACACGCATGTGGGGCTGGCGAAATTTCAAAGTTTCTGGGATCAGACGCCCTACGGGGAATGAGGACTACTGAGGTGACAGAACAGACCGTGAAGCCTCCTAAGATTGTCGTGATCGGCGCGGGCAGCGCGATCTTCGGCCTGGGCGCGATGGCGACGATCATCCGCGCGGAGCGGATGCGCGGCGCGACGCTGGCGCTGGTGGATATCAACGAGCCGGCCCTGCAGACGATGGTGCGCCTGGCGGAGATCATGAACGAGGCATGGGGCGCGGAGATGACGATCTCCGGGACGACCAACCGGCGGGAAGCCCTGCCCGGCGCTGACTTCGTGATCGCCTCCGTCCAGGTGGGCGACCGTGAGACTGTGTGGGAGATGGACTGGCATATTCCGCTGCGCCACGGCGTACACCAGCCCTACGCCGAAAACGGCGGGCCGGGGTCAATTGCCCACACCGCGCGCAATATGCCCCTGATGCTCGATATCGCCTATGACATGGAGGAACTCTGCCCGGAGGCGTGGTACCTGAACCTGACCAACCCCCTGATCCGCCTGACCTGGGGCGTGGCCCGCTATACCGGGATTAAGGTGCTGGGGCTGTGCCACCAGCTCCTCTGGGGCTATGCCATGGCCGGGGCCGTGTTCAGCGACCGCTACGGCATCAGTGTGCCGGATGGTTTCCACGTGCATACCAACGCCGATAACATGCCCAACTTCATCCCCGTGGCGCGGGCCGCCCTGCAGAACCTGGACATCAAGGCGGCGGGCATCAACCACTTCTCATGGATTTACGACATCCGCGACAAGCACACCGGCGAGGACCTTTACCCGGAGCTGCGCGAGCGCTGGTTCAGGCAGTACCGCAAGGATTTCGAGCCGCTGACGCGTGAGGCGTTCGAGATCTTCGGGCTGATGCCCACCCCCGGCGACGCGCACCTGTGCGAGTTCCTGCCCTGGGTGAGCGACCCCGCCACCCGCCCCTGGGAGAAGTACCACCTGACCCACCAGGACTGGGAGGGCAACCGGCGGCGGCGCGCCCGGCGGCGTGCGCTGGCGGAGGCGATTGTCAGCGGCGAAACCTCTGTGGAGGAGCTGCGCGACGTGTGGAAGCACGACATCCTGGAAGAGCCGGTGGTGGACATCATGGCCGCGATCCACTTCAACGACAACTACTACAACCAGCAGTTGAACGTTCCGAATAACGGCGGCCTGATCCCGAACCTGCCCGCGGATGCCATCGTGGAAGTGCCGGGCATCATCTCCGGGCTGGGGGTGCAGGGGCTGGGCATGCCCCCGCTGCCGGAGGGTATCGCGGAGCTGTGCCGCCGGGAGCTGGAGCTGAGCTCCCTGATCGTGGAGGCGGCGGTGCATGGCGACCGCCAGCTGATGCTGCAGGCCCTGCTCCTGGACCCGATGGTGACGGATATCGACACCGCCCGCGCCATCATGAACGACTTTATGACCGATTTTGCGGATTACCTGCCGCAGTTTGTTTAGCGCATTAGTGGGGGCAGGAGCGAGCGCCCCCGAAGGAGCCGGACAGCATGAAGAAAGTCTTTGTGATCGATGCCGCGGATAATGTCGGCACGGCGGTGCTGGAGCCTATCGCCGCCGGGGATGCGGTGCAGGCCTATGGCCGGGTGCAGGACGTGACGGTGACGGCCAGCGCCGACATCGCCTACGGGCATAAGATCGCGCTGCGGGACATCCCGCGCGGCGAACAGGTGATGAAATACGGCCTGAGCATTGGCACGGCCAGCGTGGATATCAGGGCTGGCGACCACGTGCATATTCACAACGTTGAGAGCAACCGCGGCCGCGGCGACCTGGCCGCGCAGGCATAAGGAGCGGATCTACCATGACCGAATTTATGGGCTATATCCGTGAGGATGGCTCCGTAGGCGCGCGCAACCACCTGCTGATCCTCTCCGGCACTGTATACGCTAACGACATCTGCGAGCGCGTGGCCGACCACATCTACGGCGCGGTGCCGATCACGCACCCGCTGGGCCGCTGCCAGGTGCGGCCCGACCTGCGTATGACGCGCCGCTTCCTTTCCAACACGGGCATGAACCCCAATGTAGGTGCGGTGGTCGTGATCGACCACTTCCGGGAGGAAGGCATGACCGCCGAGGATATCGCCCACGATATCCAGTCTGCAACGGGCAAGCCGGTGGCCGTGGTGAATATCCGCGGCGAGGGTGGCCTGATCGGCGCGACGGCGAAGGCCATGCATTACGCGGCGGATTACGCCCGGATGCTGAGTAACCTGCAGCGGGAGGCCGCGCCGCTCTCCAAACTGCTCCTGGGTGTGGAATGCGGCACGTCGGATACCACCTCCGGCCTGGCGGCCAACCCCTCCACCGGCATCTGCTCCGACCTGGTTATTGCTGAGGGCGGGCGCACGATCATGGCCGAGTGTACCGAGTGGATGGGCTGCGAGGAATGGCTGACCAGCCGTGCTACCAGCCCGGAGATCGCCACCCAGATCGTGGAGGGCGTCCGCCACCTGGAGGCCCGCGCGCTGGCCAGCGGCGAGGACATCCGCGGCTCCCAGCCGACCGGCGACAACATGATCGGCGGGCTGACGACCATCGAGGAGAAGTCGATGGGCGCGTGCAAGAAGTCCGGCAGCGCGCCGGTGGTGGGTTATCTTGATATCGCCGACCGGCCCGCCAGTGACCGGTCAGGGCTGTACGTGATGTACGGGCCGGGCCACGGCGCGGAATCGATCAGCAGCATGGCGGCGGCGGGCTGCCAGGTGCTCGTCTTTAACGCGGGCGGCGGGCATACCTCCAGCCATCCGATCATGCCCACCATCAAGATCACGGGCAACCACCAGTCCTTCGAGCTGATGGCCGACACGGTGGAGCTGGACGTGAGCGGCGTGCTGCGTGACGAGATCACGCTGGACGAGGCGGGTCGCCTGGTCTTTGACGAGGTTGTCGCGGTCGCCAGCGGGCGGCTCACGAAGTCGGAGGCGCTCAAGGCACACAACAGCTTCGCGATTCACCGCATCGGCGTCAGTATCTAGACCGCAGGTAGCCAGGGCAGCGACCGGCGCATCCGATCGCTGCCCGGTTTGCTGGCGGGCTGGCGTATAATGGGGCTGCTGAGTCCTGTTGATGCCTGGAGAGAAGCCTGATGCAATCCTGCCTGAGCCACCTGCAATGCGGCTGGTGTGATGCCACTTATCCTGCTGATGACCTGATCAATCTGTGCCCGGCCTGCGGCAAGCCGCTGCTGGCCCGCTATGACCTTGAGGCGGCGCGGGAGGCCTTCCCACGGGAGGCGCTGACCGGTCGTCCCGCCACGCTGTGGCGCTACGCCGAGATGCTGCCCGTGCGTGACCCCGCATACCGCCTGAGCCTGGGCGAAGGCTACACGCCGCTGCTGAAAACGCGCCACCTGGGGCCGTCCCTGGGGCTGGAGGTCGTGTATCTCAAAGAGGAGGGGCTGAACCCTACCGCGTCGTTTAAGGCGCGCGGGCTGTGCATGGCTGTCTCCCGCGCGGCGGAGCTGGGCGCGCAGGCGGTCGCCATCCCCACCGCCGGGAACGCGGGCAGCGCGATGGCCGCTTACGCGGCTCAGGCCGGGCTGCCGGCCTATATCTTTGTGCCGAGCGACGTGCCTGCGCCGTTCCTGGCGGAATACCGTGCGCTGGGGGCGGAGGTCACGCTGGTCGATGGCCTGATCGGGGACTGCGCGCGCTACGTGCAGGAGGGCGTGGCGGAGGGCCGCTGGTTCGACGTGTCCACGCTCAAGGAGCCGTACCGGGTGGAGGGCAAAAAGACGATGGGCTACGAACTGGCAGAGCAGCTCGGCTGGCGCCTGCCGGACGTGATCCTCTACCCCACCGGGGGCGGGACCGGGATCGTAGGCATGTGGAAGGCGTTCGATGAGATGGAGCAGCTGGGCTGGATCGGGCCGGAGCGCCCGCGGATGGTCAGCGTGCAGAGCACCGGCTGCGCGCCGATTGTGCGCGCCTTCCAGCAGGGGACGCGCACCGCTGAGCCGTGGCAGAATGCGGCCACGATCGCTGACGGCCTGCGTGTGCCGGGCGCGATCGGGGACTTCCTGATCCTGGATGCCATCCGCGCCAGCGGCGGCACGGCCCTCGCCATCCCCGATGAAGAGATCCGGGCGGAGATGAGCGCGCTGGGCAGGGCGGAGGGCATCTTCACCGCGCCAGAAGCCGCGGCGACCGTGGCCGCGCTGCGCCGGATGACCGCCGCCGGGCAGATTCAGCCGGAGGAGCGAGTTGTCCTGTTCCTGACGGGCAACGGGCTGAAATACCATCACCTGATCGCGGGATAGGCCGGGCCAATTGTGATCTGTAACACTCCCAGTGCTGAGTTTCGCCATTACGCGCCGGGCCACGAATAGTCTATGATCCGGGCGTAATGCAGCGAGACCCCGTGGCGCTGTCGCCTGGGCCGGAGGCGGGCAGGCCCGTCAGATGAATCGCAGCCGGCAAGTGAAAGCAGGGAGAATATGACTGAGTATTCGCTCGGATACGGCACTGGCACCATCACGTTCACGCTGCCGGAAGGCTGCCATGTGGATGTGATCACGGCGAAGGATGTCCCCGGCGTGGCGGACCCGCTGGCGCGGGTGGAACAGGCGCTGGATAACCCGGTGGGCGCGGTCACGCTGGAGTCCTTCCGCGGGGTAAAAAGCGCCGCGATTGCCGTCAATGATAAAACACGGCCCGTCCCGCACGCCCAATTGCTGCCCCCGCTGCTGGCCCGGCTGGAGGCGCTGGGCCTGGCCCCGGAGCAGATCACGCTCCTGATCGCCACCGGCACGCATGCGCCCATGCCGCCGGAGGAATTCGCGCGGGTGATCCCGCCGGATGTGCTGGCGCGTTACCCCGTTATCTCGCACGACTGCGACGACGCGGACAGCCTGGTACATCTGGGCGAGACGTCCCGCGGGACGCCGGTGTGGGTCAACCGCCGGTATGTGGAGGCCGACCTGCGGCTGGTGGTGGGCAATACCGAGCCGCATATGTTCATGGGTTTTTCCGGCGGGGCGAAAAGCGCCTCGATCGGGCTGGCCGGGCGCGTGACGATCAGCCACAACCACAAAATGCTCACCCAGCCCGGCGCGCGCATGGCCTGCTATGACGAAAACCCGCTGCGCATGGATGTGGAGGAGATCGGGCAGATGATCGGCGTGCAGTTCACGCTGAACGCCGTCCTGAACGGGCATAAGGAGATCGTGGAGGTGGTCGCCGGGGAGCCGCTTGCGGTCATGGCGGCGGGCATCCCCCAGGTGCGCGAGCTGGCCGTGACGCCGATCAGCGCGCCCTACGACCTGGTGATCGCCAGCCCGGGTGGCGCGCCGAAGGATATCAACCTCTACCAGGCACAGAAGTCGCTCGTCCCGGCGGCGATGGTAGCCCGCACCGGCGGCACGGTGATCCTCGTCGCGGCCTGCGCGGAGGGCATCGGCAGCGCCGCGTTTGAGCGCTTCATGGGGGATGGGCAGGTCAGCAGTATGCAGGACGTGCTGGCCCGCTTCGAGCGTGAGGAATTCCAGATCGGCAAGCATAAGGGCTACCTGGTGGCGCGGGATGCCGTGCGCGTGCAGGTGAAGCTCGTCTCCGAGATGCCGCGCGCGATGGTGGAGCGGGTGCTGCTCACCCCGGCGGAGTCGCTCCAGGCGGCGATTGACGAGGCGCTGGCCGCGCTGCCCGCGGGTGCGCGGGTCGCCGTGATGCCCGCGGCGGGCGTGGTGGTCCCCATGCTGGAATCCTCGGCGGTGGCCTGATGGCAGATGCCCCGCTGCAGCCTGAGCCGTTCGCCCAGCAGGTCACGTTCCTCTATACCCGCGACCTGGCCGCCACCGCGCAGTTCTATGAGGATGTGCTGGGCCTGCCCCTCGTGCGCGACCAGGGTGACTGCCGCATCTACCGGGTCAGCGCGGCTGCTTTCCTGGGCTTCTGTCGCCGGGATGTCGCGCCGGAGGGGCCACAGGGCATCATTATCACCCTGGTCACGGAAGACGTGGATGGCTGGTATGCCCGCCTGCAGGCGCGGGGCGCGGCATTTGAGAGGCCGCCGCAGGCGAATCCTCAGTACCACATTTACCACTGCTTCCTGCGCGACCCGAACGGCTGCCTGATCGAAATCCAGCACTTTGATGATCCGCTGGAATAACGCTAACCGGCGCAGGATCCCGCGATCCCGCGCCGGTTGTTGTTTGCCTGCAAGCCGGGTCAGCGGGTCAGCAGCGCGGCGCGCAGCCTTTCCAGCCCGGCCCGCAGGTTATCCGGCCCCCCGCCAAAGCTGACGCGGATGTGGCCCGGCGCGGCGAAAAAATGCCCCGGCACGACCACCACCCCGTATTCACGCTCCAGCGTTTCGACCCACGCCGTCGTATCCTCCAGGCCGCACACCGCGGGGAAGTACGTGCAGCCCTGCGCCGGGACCTCCCCGCGCAGCCGGCCCGCCGCGATCATCTCTGCCGCGAACTGTTCCAGGGCGGGGCGGTTGGCCGCTGCGGCTGCCTGCCCATGCTGGCGATAGCGCGGCAGGGCCTCCACCACGCGGCTGGCGATGGCCTGATCCAGCCCTGACCGGCTGTTATCGAAGCTCACATGCACTTCCCGCAGCCGGGCGCTGTGTGCTGCCCCGGCGATGATCCAGCCCACGCGCAGCCGCCCCAGCCCGTAGGCTTTTGAGAGGCTGCTGATGGTCACGATGTTCTTCGCCAGCAGCGCGCTGGGCCGGGGATGCGCCCCACCGGTGGGGGTCATATCCCGGTATACCTCATCCACCACCACCATGCAGCCCTGCCGGGCAGCCAGCCCTGCGATCTCCCGCAGCGTATCATCCGCCAGCAGCGCGCCCGAGGGGTTGTGCAGGTTGGTCAGCACGATCAGGCGGGTCTGCGGGGTAAGCGCAGCTTCAAGCTGGCCCGGATCGAGCTGGAAGTCCGGCGCGGGGCGCGGCAGGGCGCTCGTCTGGACACCGCGCTCATGCAGGACGTTCAGGAACGGCTGGTAGACGGGCGTTTCCACCACGGCATGATCGCCGGGCCGGGTGAAGGCCAGGGCCGCGATCACAAACGCCATCGAGCCGCTGCTTGTGATCAGGAGGTCGCGGTCTGCGGGGAGGCGGTAATGGCCGCGCAGACCGTCCAGCAGGGCAGGGTGGCCCCACTCCATCGGCGCGTCCACGCGGCCCAGCAGGCCTGCCAGCCCCAGGGCATGCAGGTCGTCCAGCAGCATGGCGCGTGGTTCCAGTGCCGCGCTGGAAAAGAGGTTGGCCGGGCCGGAGCCGCCATGCAGCGTGGCGGCTTTCTCCCGCGCCCAGGCCAGGTAGTCGGTTTGCCTGTCGCTCATCGTGCGCTAGCGGCGCTGCATCGCGTCGGTGATGAAATCATACGGGTAGGGCAGCGGGTGGGCGCTGGCTTCGTTCAACTGCGCCATCTGGTCGTCGGTCAGGCTCCAGCCCGCGGTACCCAGGTTGTCCTCCAGATGTTTCATGGTGCGCACGCCGATAATCGGTGCGGTGACGCCCGGCTTCTGCAGCAGCCAGCGCAGCGCGATCTGCGCCACAGACTTACCGGTATCCTCCGCGAGGGCGAACACGGTATCCAGCAGGTTCCAGGTGTGTTCGTTATCGTAGTTCTCCCAGCGTTCGCCCCAGTTCTGCTTGCTGGCCTCCTCCACCCGGCTGCCGGAGGGCGGCGCGCTCATGCCGCGGTGGTAGCGCCCGCTCAGCCAGCCGCCCCGCAGCGGGCTCCACGGGATCACACCCAGCCCTTCCTTCAGGGCCACCGGGATCAGCTCCCATTCGGTGGAACGGGTGAGCAGGTTGTATTGCGGCTGCAGACACACGAAGCGTTCCCAGCTCCGCTCCCGGCTGATGTCGATGGCCTTCTGAAGCTGCCAGCCCGCGAAGTTGCTCGCGCCGATGTAGCGCACCTTACCGCTGCGCACCAGGTCATTAAGCGTGCTCAGGGTCTCTTTCAGCGGGGTGGCGGGGTCCCAGCAGTGAACCTGGTACAGGTCGATATAATCGGTCTGCAGGCGGCGCAGGCTGGCCTCCACGCTGCTCAGGATGTGCTTGCGGCTCAGGCCGACCTCGTTTGGCCCGTCGCCCATCGGGAAGCGCACCTTGGTGGCGATCACATAGTCGTCCCGGCGCTGGCGGCTGAGCCATTTGCCCACGATCTCCTCCGAGATGCCGGTGGAATACACGTTGGCTGTGTCGATGAAGTTCCCTCCGGCGGTGACGAAGCGATCCATCATAGCGTAGCTTTCGGCTTCGGGGGTTTCGCGCCCGAACGTCATGGCGCCCAGGCACAGCTCGCTGACTCTCAGGCCGGTTTTGCCCAGAAAGCGGTTTTCCATCGGGGTCGTCCTTTCCTGTGTGGTGGTATGGCATGGCAAAGACTGCTGTTTGTATTGTAGCGCGGCCTGCCTTTCCGGGCATAGTGCGCTACACTTGGGGGGTGTGTGGCCTTGCGTGGAGGTGTGAGATGCCTTTGCTTGATTACCCGCTGGAACAGCTGCGTGCCTATCGCCCGCCGCGGAACGAGCCGGGCGATTTTGATGCGTTCTGGGCGGCTTCGCTGGCGGAAACGCGCCAGCATCCGCTGGATGCCCGCTTTGAGCCGGTGGATTATTACCTTAAGACGCTGGAAGCGTTTGACGTAACTTTCGCAGGGTATGGCGGCCAGCCGGTGAAGGGCTGGCTGCTGCTGCCGCGCGACCGGCAGGAACCGCTGCCCTGCGTGGTGGAATTCATCGGCTACGGTGGCGGGCGCGGCTTCCCGCTGGGCTGGCTGCGCTGGGCCAGCGCCGGGTATGCCAACCTGGTGATGGACACGCGCGGGCAGGGCAGCGGCTGGCAGCACGGCGATACACCCGACCTGCCCACCGCCGGGGCGAACCCCTCCTACCCCGGTTTTATGACGCAGGGCATCCTTGACCCGCAGACGTACTACTACCGCCGCGTTTTTCTGGACGCTGTCCGGGCGGTGGAGGCCGCGCAGGTTCACCCGGCGGTGGATGCGTCGCGCATCGGCGTGATGGGAGGCAGCCAGGGCGGGGGCATGACGCTGGCCGTGGCCGGCCTGTTCCCGGAGGGCGTGCAGCTCGCCATGCCGGATGTGCCATTCCTGTGCCATTATCGCCGCGCCACCGAGCTGGTGGACACCATGCCGTACACGGAGATCACCCGTTTCTGTAAAGCGCACCGCGACAAGGTAGAGACCGTGTTTGACACGCTGGCCTACTTCGACGGGCTGAACTTCGCCGCCCGCGCCCGCGCGGAGGCGCTGTTTTCGGTGGGCCTGATGGATGACATCTGCCCGCCCTCAACGGTCTTTGCGGCATACAACCACTACGCGGGGCCGAAGGATATCCGCATTTATTCCTACAACAATCACGAGGGCGGCGGGCCTTACCAGCAGCTGGAGCAGCTGGCGTTTATCGCCCAGCGCTGGGGCTAGCGCGCCAGCGTGAGATTTTTACCTGAACCGGGAGGGACGCGTTGTATCACGACATTCGCTGGACTGAACGTAAGATCACCCAACGGCTCGATCTGATCGCGCCGCTGGTTTACCGGGCGCGCGCCCTGCTGCCTGAGTTCCACTTCCTGGCGCTGGAAGGGCCGCTGGTGGCCCCGCCGGTTGGCGCGGAGGTTGATGACAGCGCCTGGGATATCATCGCGCCGGAAACACCCTGGGGCGCGTGGGAGCAGGATTTCGCGCTGCGAACGCGTTTCACCGTCCCGCCGGACTGGCCGGCTGATGCGCCCGCGGCCCTGGTGCTGCCGCTGGGCGCGAAGGGCAGCTTCAGCCACCCGGAGGCGCTGGCTTACATCGACGGCGAAGCCTACGCCGCCTGTGACCGCCACCACCAGGAGATCATCCTGCCCGACCGCTGGCGGGATGGCGCGCCGCACCTGCTGGCCCTGCATGGCTGGACGGGGCATCCCGCCGGGGAGGCGCGGCCCTTCATGCGGGCGTGCGCGGTCGCCCTGATCGACCAGCCCACGCGCGATTTTGTCGCCCTGACCCGTGTGGCGCTGGGCGCGGTCTCCGTCCTGGAGGAAGCCAACCCGGCCCGCGGGCGGCTGCTGAACGCGCTGGAAGCCGCGTTTAAGGCGCTGGATATCCGCGCGCCGCTGGGCGGGGAGGCGTTTTACGCCAGTGTGCCGGAGGCACTGGCGATCCTGCGCGCCGGGATCGAGGCGGCGGGTGCGCCGCTGGACGTAAACGTGATCGGGGCCGGGCATGCCCATATCGACGTGGCCTGGCTGTGGACGCTGGGTCAGACGCGCCGCAAGGCGGGCCGCACCTTCCACACCGTGCTGCGCCTGATGGAGCAGTTCCCGGAGTATCGCTTTACCCAGAGCCAGCCGCAGCTGTATGACTACGTGCGCCAGGACTACCCGGCCCTGTTTGAGGCGATCAAACAGCGCGTGGCCGAGGGGCGCTGGGAGCCGATAGGCGGGATGTGGGTGGAGGCGGACTGCAACATCAGCGGGCCGGAATCGCTGGCGCGCCAGTTCCTGCTGGGGCGGGCGTTCTTCCAGGATCATTTCGGGCCGGAAGCCGAGACGCCCGCCCTGTGGCTGCCGGATGTTTTCGGCTATGCCTGGGCGCTGCCGCAGCTCATCCGGCAGGCCGGGCTGGAGTACTTCTTCACGATCAAGATCGGCTGGAGCCAGTATAACCGCCTGCCGTACGACTCGTTCTGGTGGCAGGGCATCGACGGCACACGCGTGCTGACGCACTTCAGCACCACGCCGGAGGAGCAGGACATCAACAGCCGGGCGACGTATAACGCCATGGCCTCCCCGCGCAGCGTGTACGGCACATGGCTGAATTCCCAGCACAAGGAAGCCCAGCCTACCCACCTGATGAGCTACGGTTACGGGGACGGCGGCGGCGGGCCGAACCGCGAGATGCTGGAGAATATCCGCGCGCTGGCGGCCTTCCCCGGCATGCCGCGCACGCAGACCGGGCGGGTGCGCGACTTCTTCCGCCGGCTGGAGGCCGAGGCGGGGGGGACGCTGCCCACCTGGAACGGGGAGCTGTACCTGGAGCTGCACCGTGGCACGTATACCACGCAGGGTCGCAACAAGCGCGCCAACCGCCAGAGCGAGTTCCTGCTGCATGACGCGGAGGCGCTGGCGGCGCTGGCCGCGCTGGTGGACCCCGATTACACATACCCGGCAGCGGAGCTGCGCCGGGCGTGGGAGCTGGTCTGCCTGAATCAGTTCCACGACATCATCCCCGGCAGCAGCATCGGGGAAGTGTACGTCGAATCACAGGCCCAGTACCGGGAAGTGTTCCGGCTGGGGATTGCGGCCCGCGATGCCGCGCTAGAGGCGCTGGCGCTGCATACCGGCGGCGACCTGGTTGCGGCCAATACCACCGCGTTCCGGCGGGACAGCCTGTTCTTCTGGCCGGAAGCGCTGCCTGACGGTCAGCACCTGACCCGCACGGATGGCGAGCCGGTATATACCCAGCCCACCGAGGGCGGGATGTGGGTCGCGCCGGGCGATGTGCCGCCCTACAGCCTCCTGCCGCTGACATGGACGGTGGGCGAGGGGCCGCTCCCGGCGGAGGGCGTCAGCGCCGCCCCGGACGCGCTCGAAAACGCGTTTGTGCGGATCGAGATCAACGCGGCGGGGGATATTTCGCGCCTCTATGACAAGGCCAGTGGGCGCGAAGTCCTGCCGGAAGGGGCCGTCGCTAACCAGTTCCAGGCGTTCGAGGATCGCCCGCTGAACTGGGACGCGTGGGACGTGGATATCTTCTACGACGACAAACAATGGCTGGCGGAACCCGCTGAATCCATCCGCGTGGTGGAGGCCGGGCCGCTGCGCGCCACGCTGGAGATCACGCGCCGCATCCTGAACAGCACCTATACTCAGCAGCTATCGCTGGCCTATAACAGCCCCCGGCTGGACATCACCACCACGATTGACTGGCAGGAGCGCCACGTTTTCCTGAAGGCGGCTTTCCCGGTGCAGGTGCTCGCGCCGCAGGCGACGTACGAAATCCAGTTCGGGAATGTTCAGCGGCCCACGCACCGCAACACGAGCTGGGACTGGGCGCGTTTTGAGACGGTGGCCCAGAAGTGGGTCGATCTCAGCGAGGGCGGCTACGGCGTGAGCCTGCTCAACGATGGCAAGTACGGGCATGACATCCGCGACAACGTGATCCGGATCAGCCTGCTGCGCAGCCCCGTGAACCCCGACCCGGAGGCCGACCGCGGCCAGCACACGTTCATCTACAGCCTGCTGCCCCACGCGGGCGGCTGGGACGAGCACACGGTTGCGGCGGCGTACTTCCTCAACGATCCGCTGGTGGTGGGGCCGGGGCCGGGCGGCGCCCCGCTGGAGGACGCGCCGCCGGAGAGCTTCCTGGCCGTGGATGCGCCCCATGTTGTGATCGAGACGGTCAAGCAGGCGGAGGACGGGCGCGGGATCATCGTGCGCCTGTACGAAAGCCAGCGGCGGCGCGGCCCCGTCCGCCTGACGACCGGCTTCCCGCTGGCCGAAGCCTGGCACACTAATCTGCTGGAAATGAATCAGGCTCAGTTGCCCGTAACAGGCCAGGAAGTGTCTCTGGCTATCAAACCTTATGAGATTGTCACGCTGCGACTGGTCCCGGCTTAGGGCGGGTTCTGGCGGGTGTCAGTGAACGGGCATGGTTCGACATACCGTGCCCGTTTGACTTGATATGATTAGCGGGCTGGGGCGGGGCGGGATTGCGCCGCTTCGACGGCCCGGTCCGAGAAGATCGCCCGGTAGCCGATCCACGCGATGGCAACATAGGCCAACGTCTTGGGGATCATGAGCATGCCCAGCATGGGGGTCTGCTGTACCCACAGGATCACAGGCGTGTAGAAGATGTACGACGCCAGGATCATCATTCCGATCCAGGTGAAGGTTCGGTCGCCGCTGGCGCGCGCATCCCGCAGGATCAGGAACATCACGCCCACTCCTTGCACGATCAACGGGATATTGCGGATGATCCCCCAGGGTTCCGGCGGCACGACGCTACTCCATTCGTTCTGGGGCAGCAGCATCAGCACCAGCCGGATCGCGGCTGCCGCCAGCAGCACGGTGCCGAACCAGCCCAGGGGTTTGCCGAAACGATCTCGCCACATGAACAGCACCAGTACGTAAAAGAACGTTACAGTGATGGCTGTCGCCAGTGCGCCCATGCCCACCAGTCCCAGTTCGCGCCCAAAGAGTGTGATGGTGCTGCCTTCCAGGCCACCCTTCGCGTATGCCAGCACGCGGAAACCCACGTGGCCGGTATCGCCCAGGGCCAGCAGCGCGAACGCCCCGATCAACAGGTTGGCGAGCGTGCGGCTTTCAGCAGCTACCATTTCTCTACGACGCAGCATGGCAATCACCAGCGCCCACACGGCGATCAGGTAGCAGATGTTGAACCCGACCTCGACCCACATGCGCATGGTCTCTGACATTAGCCCTCCGGCCTGTACAAATCCCCCGCGAAAATAATTAGCATTGCTAATTATATCGGCAATGCCAGATAGGTTCAATGACCGAATTGCTCCGATTTGGACGACTGGCCACGCGCAATTCTGGTCTGATTTGACGCTGTGCGCGTGGAACAATCCAGCCTGTGTTTCATTGTCGCCTCTGCCCCGGTAAACTAGGCAAGCATAAGGCGTGTTCTCGAGAGGATCCGACATGTTAACTGAACAGCAGAACCCTCGCAGCATGGATCTTGACCGGCGCTCTACGCTGGAAATTCTGGAGATTATGAACGATGAGGATGCCACCGTTGCCGGGGCGGTGCGGCGGGTGCTGCCCGCCATCGCCCAGGCAGTGGACGTAATCGCCGCGCGTCTGCGGGACGGCGGGCGGCTGATTTACGCGGGCGCAGGAACCAGCGGGCGGCTGGGCGTGCTGGATGCGGCCGAGTGTGTGCCGACCTTCGGCGTGCCGCCCACGCTGGTGCAGGGCGTGATCGCGGGTGGCAGCCCGGCACTGGTGAACCCGGCGGAGGGCGCGGAAGACGACCGGGCAGCCGGGCGCCGCGACCTGCAGGCCCTGAGCCTCAGCGCGGGGGATGCGGTTGTGGGGATCGCCGCCAGTGGGAACACGCCCTACGTGGTAGCCGCGCTGGAATATGCCAACGAGATCGGGGCGGCGACCGTGGGGGTCACCTGCAACAGCCCGGCGGCGGTGCTGGACACGGCCCAGATCGCGATCCCGGTGCTGACCGGCCCGGAAGTATTGACCGGCTCCACCCGGCTGAAGGCGGGCACCGCGCAGAAGATGGTGCTGAACATGCTTTCCACGGCCAGCATGGTCCGGCTGGGCAAGGTCTACGGTAACCTGATGGTGGATGTGCAGGTGACGAACGTCAAGCTGGCGGGCCGGGCGCGGCGAATTGTCGCGCAGGTGGCGGAGATTTCTGAAGACGAGGCCGGGCGGCTGCTGGAAGCTACAGACAACCGTGTCAAACCGGCGATCGTGATGGCGCTGCTGGGTATCTCATTGGAAGAAGCGACCGGGCTGCTGGACCGGGCGGGCGGGCATCTCAGCGGGGTGCTGCTGCCGCGCGAGGACTGAGCCTGCCCTGCGGTATATTTGAAGAGGTGGGGCCTTGTATCCTGCCTCTTTTTGTTTCCCGTGCAGATGAGGGGTTCCTTAGACTGACCCGTATAATATTGATAACAATTATCCGGATATGCTATGATTCTGTCGTGAAGGAATTCACGATAGATGCGGGTTTACTGGTTGAAGGGAAATAACAATGCTGAACAGAAGCGAGCTGAATCGCCGCTTTGAAACGATTGATAACCGGATTACGCGCTGGATGGCGCGCAACAGCATCCCGCTGCTGCGCATCTCGATTGGCGTGGTGTTTGTGTGGTTTGGGGCGCTGAAATTCTTCCCTGGCCTCAGCCCGGCCGAAGGGCTGATCCGGCAGGCGCTGGGGTCTTTCGTGCCGGTGGAAGTGTTCATGCCGGTGCTGGCGCTGTGGGAGGTGGTGATCGGGCTGGGCTTTATCAGCGGGCGCTACCTGCGGGCGACGCTCCTGCTCCTGGCGCTGCAGATGGTCGGCACGGTCTCCCCGGTCTTTCTCACCCCTGACGCGGTGTTCGTCCAGTTCCCGTTTGTGCTGACACTGGAAGGCCAGTACATCATCAAGAACCTGGTGCTGTTCAGCGGCGCGCTGGTGATCGGGGCGACGGTGCGCGGCGGTTACCTGACCACCCGGCAAGAGCAGCAGCGCAGGGGGTAGGGAGGGGGACAGCTAGCCCCCTCCCCGGGTGGGTTCAGCGGGCTTCGCTGGCAGATGGCGCTGGCACGGATTCCGACGACTGCTGTCCCTGGCGCTGAGTCCCGGCGGGCAGGCGCAGCGCCAGCAGCGCGGCGATCACCACCGCGCCCGCCACGATCTGGAACGCGACATCCAGCCCGATCTGGTCGGACAGGCTGCCCAGGATGAAGCTGCCGATCGCGCCCGTCCCGAACAGGAAGCCGAGTGTCAGCCCGGAGGCGAGCCCCTTGCTGCCGGGGATCAGGCTTTGCGCCAGGGCCACGATTACGCTGTGCGAGCCGCCGGTCATGCCGCCCGCCGCGATCGCCAGCGCGAAAGCGAGAGCTTTTGTTTCCGCCACTGGCAGGAAAAACAGCGCCGGGACAGAAGCCAGCAGGCTGACCGCAATCACGGCCCGGCGAGGAAAGCGATCGGCGAGCTGGCCGAAGATCACCCCTGAAATCCCCGACGCGATCCAGAACGATGACGTGATCAGCCCGTATTCGGAGGGGTCCCAGCCTTTCAGCTGGAACAGGCGCGGCATGAACGCCACCGAGCCGGGCTGGGCCAGGCTGCGCAGCAGCACCACCACAGCCAGCAGGGCCAGGGCCTTCACCGGCAGGTTCAGCGCCGGGCGCGCCTGGCCTGACGGGGTGGGTGTGGCGCTGGCTGCCGGGCGCGCCTGGGCGCCGCGCATCGAAATTGCCATGAAGCCGATGATCGGCAGGCTGATGATGCCCAGGATATACAGCGGCGTGATCGTGACGGTGGCCGCGCCTGCCGGGTTGGCCGCGTCCAGCAGCAGCCCGGCCAGGCCCGGGCCGAGCGCCAGGCCTGTTTGCCCCATCAGGAAGAAGTAGGACAGATTGCTGGCAGCATGCTCGCGGTCAACCTCCGCGGCATGGGCCGTGCCTACCGGGTGGAAGGCCCCGCTGCCCAGCGCGGCCAGGGCATAGGGGATCACCATCAGCCAGAAGTTGCCGCTCAGCGCCAGTGTAACAGAGATCAGCAGCAGGGCCACGACCCACAGCGTCCCGCCAACCCCCAGCCAGCGCTGCCAGCGCGGCCCGCCGCGGTCCGCCAGGTAGCCAAACAGCGGTTGGCTGAGCGCCCCGGCGAGCTGCTGGGCGCTGACGGCCGCGCCGATCTGCGTGTTGGAGATCGGCAGCACGCGCGCGCTGAGAAAGGCCAGCAGCACCGGCCCCATGCTGGTGAAAATATCGTTGATCGTGTGGCCCAGTGAGATCGCCCAGAAAGACTTGCTGCGTGGGATGTTCATGGCAGGTTGCGTTTCCCCCTGTGTGCCTGTAAGTGCGCATCCCTTGTTAGATGCACTTCAGGCGTGATTGGTCAGGCCGGGTAGGATACAATCAGATTGATGCGCCGGATAGAAAAGGACAACTGGAATGGCTGTACTGGCCCAGATCGTGATTCTATTGCTGCTGGTGCTGGCAAACGGGGTGTTTGCCATGGCCGAGATCGCTATTGTATCCGCGCGGAAAGGTCGCCTGCAAGGAATGGCGGAGGAAGGGCGGCCCGGCGCGGCGGCGGCGCTTAAGCTGGCAGAGAATCCCAACCGGTTCCTTTCCACGGTTCAGGTGGGGATCACGCTGATCGGCACGCTGGCGGGCGTGTTCGGCGGCGCGGCGCTGGCGGAGCCGCTGGCCGCGTTGCTGGCGGAAGTCCCGTGGCTGGAACCCTACAGCGGCACGCTGAGCCTGGCGCTGGTTGTCCTGATGATCACGTATCTCTCGCTGGTGCTGGGGGAGCTGGCTCCCAAACGAATCGCGCTGACCAACGCGGAAGGGATCGGGGCGGCGGTTGCCCGTCCGATGATGGGCCTCTCCCGCCTGACGGCCCCGCTGATCAGCCTGCTGAGCGCTTCCACCAGCGTGGTGATCCGCCTGCTGGGCATCCGCGCCAGCGATGAGCCGCCGGTGACGGAGCAGGAAATCCTGCTCATGCTGGAAGAAGGGCGGCAGGCCGGGGTCTTTGATGCGGCGGAACAGGACATCGTGGAGAACGTATTCCGCTTCGCAGACCGGCGCGTGGCGGCGCTGATCACGCCGTATACGGAGCTGGTCTGGCTGGATGTGCATGACCCGCACGAAACCCACTGGCAGAAAATCCTGAGCAGCCCGCATAACTGCTTCCCCGTGGGAGATGCCAGCCTGGACAACCTGCTCGGCTTTGTCTGTGTCCGTGATATCTGGCAGCGTATGCTGGAGGGCGAGCCGGTGGATCTGCGTGCGCTGGTGCATCCCCCGTTGATGATCCCGGAGAACGTGTCGGCGCTGCGGCTGCTGACCATGTTCCGGCAGGGCATGATGCAGAGCGCGCTGGTGGTGGATGAGCACGGCAGTATCGAAGGGCTGGTGACCCTGACCGATGTGCTGGAAAGCCTGATCGGGGAGATGCCGGATGCGTCTGAGGAAGGGGACGCGCCGATTACCCAGCGGGATGCTTCCTCCTGGCTGGTGGACGGCCTGCTGCCGGTAGATGAATTCGAGGACTATTTCGGCGTGGGGATCGCCCACGCGGATGAGCAGGCGTACCAGACGCTGGGTGGGTTTGTCATGAACTACCTGGGGCGCATCCCTGAAACGGCCGATGTGCTGGTGTGGGGCGGGCTGCGCTTTGAGGTCGTGGATATGGATGACATGCGCGTGGATAAGGTACTGGTGGAGCGGGTATCCTCCGCCGACGAGACGGAAACGCCTGACTAAACGACTTAGGGCCAACCGGGAGGATGCGCTATGCTGCTGGCGATTGATATCGGCAATACGAACATTGTGTTTGGCGTGTATGAGGGCGGCGCCTGGCGGCATCACTGGCGGGTGCAAACGGTGCGGGAGCGCATGCCAGACGAATACGCGGTGCTTTTCCAGGGCTTTCTGCAGGGGGCCGGGCTGGAATTCAGCGCTTTTGAGCAGGTCGTGCTGAGCAGCGTCGTGCCGCAGCTCACGCGGGGCATCGCGGAGATGGTGACCGAGCAGATCGGACACCCGCTGCTCGTGATCCAGCCGCCGCACACGCCCACGGGAATTGTGATTGACATCGAGCATCCCGACCGGATCGGCTCTGACCTGGTGGCGAACGCAGTGGCAGCCTACGATTACTTTCAGGCGGACTGCATCGTCGTGGATTTTGGCACGGCAACCACGTTCACGGCGGTGTCCGCCCCTGGCGTGCTGCGTGGCGTGGCGATTGCGGCCGGCCTGAACACCACCGCCAACGCCCTGGCCAGCAACGCGGCCCAGCTCCCGTTCATCGACCTGGCGCCGCCGCCCTCCATTATCGGGCGCAACACGGTGCATGCGATGCAGGCCGGCCTGGTGATCGGCTACGTGGCGATGGTGGAGGGGATCATCGACCGGATGCGGGCCGAGCTGGGCGGGGCCAGCGTGGTCGCCACTGGCGGGTTATCGCGCGTGATCGGCCCGCTGACTGACCGCTTTGATGCCGTGGAGCCGTGGCTGACGCTGGACGGGCTGCGCCTGATCGCGGAACGCAACCGCTGACGTGATCAGGTGGCCGGGCTGGCGCGCCCTGTCTGGCTAGGTGGGGCTGGAGCCAAGCAGCAGGCTGGCAACCCGGGCGATCAGTGTCTCGCCGATCTTGGCCTTGCTGGCGAGGTCAAGCCATTGCTGGCCGCCCTTGCGGTCCAGGATCAGGACGCGGTTGTTATCCGCCCCGAAGCCGGAGTCGGTGGCCGTGATGTCATTCGCCACGATCAGATCCAGATGCTTGTCTTCCAGCTTGGCGCGGGCGTAGTCCATCAGGTCGTGGCTTTCCGCCGCAAAGCCCACAGACACGCGCGGCCAGCCGGATCTCTGGCTGTACTCCTTGATCGCCATCAGCACATCCGGGTTGTGCACCATGGCGATCTCCACGGACTCACTCTTGGTGGCCTTTTTGATTTTCTGTTCCGAGACGGTGGCCGGGCGGAAGTCCGCCACGGCAGCGGCCATGATCAGGGCATCCATGCCGTCAATATGGGCCAGGACCGCTTCAAGCAGGTCGCTGGCGGTGAGCGCCTCCACGATCGTGGCGCCAACGGGCCGGGGCAGGGCGGTTGGCGTGGTGATCAACGTGACCTCCGCGCCGGCATCCAGCGCCGCCTGCGCCAGCGCATACCCCTGCTTGCCGGTAGAGCGATTGGTCAGGTAGCGGATCGGGTCCAGTGGCTCATGGGTCGCCCCCGCGGTGATCAGGATCCTGTAGCCGGCCAGCATGCCGTTGCGGCCCAGCGCGCGCCGGATTTCGCCCATCAGGCGCGTGGTATTCGGCAGGCGGCCCTTGCCCATGTAGCCGGAGGCAAACCGGCCGGTTTCCGGCTCCACCACAAATGCGCCGCGCGATCGCAGCGTGTCCAGGTTCGCCTGGGTCGCCGGGTGGTCATACATGCCGCCATCCATCGCCGGGGCCACCAGGACCGGGCAGCGCGCGGCCAGCGCGGTGACGGTCAGCAGGTCGTCGGCCATGCCGGCCGCCATCCGCGCCAGGATGTTGGCGCTGGCCGGGACCACAGCGATCAACTCCGCGTGCTCGCCCAGGCCGATATGGGCGATATGGGTGGGCAACTCCCCGCTGGTGGAGTTCCACAGGTCGGTGAATACCGGGCGCCCGGTGACGGCTTCGAACGTCAGCGGCCCGACGAAATGCTGCGCGCCTTCCGTCATGATCACATCGACGATCGCGCCCGCCTGGGTGAGCTGGCTGGCCAGGTCTACGGCCTTGTATGCGGAAACGCTCCCGGCTACCCCCAGGATGATCCGCCGTTGTTCCAGGATGGTTGTGAATTCCTGCGGCATAGGTGCCTCGCTGTGTATGGCTGGTTGGATGAATTACGCCCAATAATACCCATGACTGCACCATAAAAAAACGGTGATGTGTCAGCACCACCGTTAGTCGTTTATCCTGACTCTGGCCTTTAGTCCGGCCTGACCTGGATGTGCAGCTCCTCAAGCTGGAGTGGCTCCACCTCCGAAGGGGCGCCGGCCATCAGGTCAGCGGCCTGCTGGCTCTTGGGGAAGGCCATCACCTCGCGGATGTTGCCCTCGCCCGCCAGCAGCATTACCAGCCGGTCAATCCCCGGCGCGATCCCGCCGTGGGGCGGCGTGCCATATTCAAACGCCTCCAGCATATGGCCGAAGCGCTCCCGCGCGACATCCATATCCAGCCCGATCAGGCCGAAGATCTTCTCCTGCACGGCGCGCTGGTGGATACGGATGCTGCCCCCTGCGACTTCATACCCGTTGCAGCACAGGTCGTACTGCTGGCCACGCGCCCTGCCGGGGTCGCTGTCCAGCAGCGGCAGGTCTTCCGGCATCGGGGAGGTGAACAGGTGATGCGAGGGGTCCCAGCGATTTTCGTCCGCGTTCCACTCAAACAGCGGGAAGTCCGTAATCCAGCCGAAAGCGATCTTGGCCGGGTCAGCCAGGCCCATGCGCTCGGCCACGTCGCGGCGGATGGCGTCCTGCACCGCGTACACGATGGCCGGCTCGTCCGTCACGAACAGGAGCAGGTCACCGGGCGCGGCTTCAAGCCGGGCAAGGAGCGCCGCCTGCTGCTCGGCGCTGAAGAACTTGCCGATCGGGCCGAGAACCGGGCTGTCACCGTCTTCAGGCAGGCCCATCCAGGCCAGGCCCTTCGCGCCCTTCTCTCTGGCAAGGGCCTCAAGCTCGCCGTGCTGCCGCCTGAGCTGGCTGTTGCTCTGGCCTGCCACGCCGCCCGGCACGCGCAGCGCCTTGACCTTGTTGCCCGCCTCCACGCTGCCCTTGAATACCCCGAATGTGCTCTCCGCGGCCAGCGCGCTGACATCGGCCCAGCGCAGGTCGTAGCGCAGGTCGGGCTTATCGGAGCCGTACAGCTCCAGCGCATCGTGGTGGCTCAGGCGCACGAACGGCCGCGTGACCAGCTCGCGATCCGACACTTCGTCCACGATGCCGGTCATCATCGTTTCGATCAGGCGCATGATGTCCTCGCGCTCGACAAAGCTCATCTCCAGGTCTAGCTGGGTGAATTCCGGCTGGCGGTCACCGCGCTGATCCTCGTCGCGGAAGCAGCGTGCGATCTGGAAATAGCGCTCATAGCCCGCCACCATCAGGAGCTGCTTGAGCTGCTGAGGGCTTTGCGGCAGGGCGTAGAACTTGCCGGGATGCACCCGGCTGGGAACAAGGTAGTCGCGCGCGCCTTCCGGCGTGGTCTTAAACAGGATCGGCGTCTCGATCTCCACAAAGCCCCTGCCGTCGAGGAAGTCGCGGATGTACTTGATCACCCGGTGGCGCAGGATGACGTTGCGCTGCATGCGCTGGCGGCGCAGGTCCAGGTAGCGGTATTTCAGGCGCAGCGCCTCATCGATCTTCTCGTCGCTGTAAACGAGGAACGGCGTGGTGCGGGCTTCATTCAGGATGGTGATGGCGCTGGCTTCCACCTCGATCATGCCGGTGTCCATGGCCGGGTTCTGCATCCCCTCCGGGCGGGGCTTCACCACGCCCGTGACCTGGATGACGTATTCGCCGCGAACATCGGTCGCGCTGGCGTGCGCGTCCGGCGCGGTGGCCTGGTTGATCGTGACCTGGGTCACGCCCCAGCGGTCGCGCAGGTCGATGAAGATGAGACCGCCCTGATCGCGGCGGCGGTTGACCCAGCCCGCCAGGGTCACGGTCTGTTCGGCATGTTCGGCGCGGAGCTCGCCGCAGGTGTGCGTTTTGAGCATAGGTTATGGTTCCGGAGTGCGACTCGAAGAATATCACGGGTACAATGCGGGTGAGCATAACACAAACGATCTGTGTCCTCAACCTGCAGGTGACGATTCGCGGTCAGGTGTGGAAAGGTGGCAGATGGCTGGGACAGTGTGGGACGTGATCCCGACTCCGTACGGGGCATTTTACGCGGCGCTGACGCCGCACGGGTTGGTACGCGCGCTGATCGGCGGGGCGGATGCGGATGCAACGCAGGCCGCGTTTCTCGCCCTGCCGGAACTCGCCGGGGCGCGGCGTGATGCGGCCCGCCTGCAGGCGGTGCGTGACTGGGTGCAGGCCTATTGCGCCGGGCGGTGGATGGCGCGCGCGTTCGCGCTGGATTTGCGTGCCTGCACACCCTTCCAGCGCGCAGTCTATGCCGCGGTGGAGGCCATCCCGCCGGGTGAGACGCGGACGTACGGGCAGATTGCGGCGCAGATCGGCCGGCCGCGCGCGCCGCGGGCGGTGGGCGCGGCGAATGCGCATAACCCGCTGCCGGTGGTGATCCCCTGCCACCGGCTGGTGGGCAGCGCCGGCGACCTGCGCGGCTATGGCACAGGGCAGGGCCTGCTGACCAAACGCACCCTGCTGGATCATGAGTGGGCATGCTGGGGGGTGGCGGCGCAGGGCGATTGAGCTATAATAGAACACATATTCTAGAATTGTATCTGGAGGGGGAATATGGCGGTTTCGCTGGAGAAGGCGCGCGCATTTGTGTACGGTAACGGCGTCCTGTATGAACGGGCGTTGTTCGGTTACCTGTTTGACGGGCGGCCGCTGGCGGAGGTACACCGCTGCCTGCTGGCTTACAGGAATCCGGATGGCGGCTGGGGGCATGACCTGGAGCATGATATCAAGTGTCCGGAGTCGCACCCGCTGGCGCTCGAATTCCTGCTGACGCTCAACCGCAGTTTCAATCTGCCGCTGGACGGGCTGCTGGATGGCGCGGTCGCCTGGGTGGAGGCCAACCGCCAGCCGGACGGCTCGCTGCGCAACCCGGAGACGCTGCGAGATTACCCCCTGGCGCCCTGGTGGGCGGAATCCGGCGGCCAGACCGTCCCGGCGTCGCTGACGGGCGGTCTGCTGCGCCTGGGCCTGTGCTCGGATGGGCTGGCGCAGTCCACCCGGCACTGGGTGCAGGAGAACCTGACGCTGGCGTATATCCGCGCCAACGAGTGGCTGTTCATGGCCTACCATGCGTTTGACTACTTTATGAACGCTGGGGATTTCCCTGACCTTGAGGCGCATCGCCGGGCGACGCTGGAGAACATCAGCGCCCTGGCCGAAGTTGCCCCCGAGAACCAGTACTACAGCCTGTTTCATTACGTCAGCGGGCCGGAGCAGGCCCGCACGCTGGGCATCCCGGAGGGGCTGATCACGCGCTGCCTGGATTACCTGGAAGTGACGCAGCAGGAAGACGGCGGCTGGCCCGACCAGCATGGCATCCCCACGTGGTATCCGCATGTGACGATGCTGGTGCTGCTGGCGCTGCGCCGCTTCGGGCGGCTGGCGGGGTAGGGCGACAAAAAACCGGGGCCTGTGAAGACCCCGGTCTTTGTTTCTGAAAGGCAGGAAAAGTCAGGCCTACTCTTTGGGCCGCAGATCCATGGCCTGGTTGGGATCCATGCGGATGCCAGGACCCATGGTGGAGGTGATCACGATACGCTTGACGTAGGTGCCCTTCGCGCCGGTGGGTTTGTTGCGGCGGATGGCATCCAGCATCGTCGCCATGTTCTCGTACAGCTTCTCAAACTCAAAGCTGGCCTTGCCGATCGGCACGTGCACGTTGGCGGTACGGTCGTTGCGGAACTCCAGACGACCGGCGCGCGCTTCCTGAATGGCCTGGTGCAGGTCTTCAGGCTGGACGAGCGTGCCCGATTTCGGGCTGGGCATCAGGCCGCGGCGGCCGAGGACACGCCCCAGGCGGCCGATCTTGCGCATCATGTCCGGGACGGCCAGGGCGACGTCAAATTCGGTCCAGCCATCGTTGATCTTGTTGATGACTTCGTCATCCGCCACGATGTCCGCGCCGGCGTCTTCGGCGATACGGGCGGCTTCGCCCTCAGCAAAGACCAGGATGCGGACTTCCTTGCCCAGGCCGTGGGGCAGGATCACGGTGCTGCGCAGCTGCTGGTCGGCATGGCGGGGGTCGATCCCCAGGCGGAAATGCAGCTCAATGGTTTCGTCAAACTTGGCAGTCGCCAGTTCCTGGATCAGCTTCAGCGCCTCAGCGGGGGCATAGAGCTGGGAACGGTCAATCTGCTTCAGCGCGTTTTCGTAGCGCTTACCTTGCTTTGGCATGTTATTCTCCTGTGGTAGTAGTGGAGCCTGTGCAGCTCCTCCCACGAGATATCCGTGAGTAATCGTTAGTCAGTGATACGGATGCCCATGCTGCGGGCGGTGCCTTCGACCTGCAGCATCGCGCCTTCGACATCGACCGCGTTCAGGTCCTTCATCTTGATCTCGGCGATCTCGCGCACCTGGTCGCGGCTGATGCTGCCAACCTTATCCCGGTTCGGCACGGAGGAGCCTTTTTCCACCCCGGCGGCCCGACGAATCAGGAACGCGGTGGGCGGGCTCTTCAGGATGAACTTGAAGGAGCCATCCTGAAAAATCGTGATCTCTGCCGGGATGATCTCGCCAATCCGGTTGCTGGTTTTGGCGTTGTACTCTTTGCAGAAGCCCATCAGGTTGATGCCATGCTGGGCCAGCGCCGGGCCGATTGGCGGCGCGGGGTTGGCCTTACCAGCGGCGATCTGCAAAGTGACGACTGCTTTGACTTTTTTGGCCATGACTTGAGTTTCCTTATGCCTTTTCTACTTGCAGAAAGTCCAGCTCGACGGGGGTTTCACGACCGAAGAAATTCACCATCACGCGGACCTTATGCTTCTCCATATCCACATTGCCCACGGTCCCCACAAAGTCGTTAAACGGCCCGTCAATGATGCGGACGCGCTGCCCAACCTTGAAGGCGATCTTGACCTTGGGTGCTTCGGATTCCATCCGGCGCATAATCTGCGCGACTTCTTCCGGGCGGAGCGGGGTTGGCTCGTTGCCCATCCCCACAAATCCGGTGACGCCGGGCGTGTTGCGCACGACATACCACGAGTCCTCGTCCATCACCATCTGGACCAGGATATAACCGGGGAACACGCGGCGCTCGATGGTGCGGCGTTTGCCATCCCGCACCTCGATCTCTTCTTCCGTGGGGACGACCACATCGAAGATGCGATCCTGCATGCCCATGGTTTCAATGCGCTGCTCGATCGAATGGCGGACCTTGTTTTCGTAGCCGCTGTAGCAGTGCACCACGTACCATTCACGGCCATCCGCTTCGGCACCCTCATCATCGGCAGGGTGGGTCAGCCCGGGGATCGTGATGTCATCCGCAGGTTCGACGGCTGCTTCGTCTGCCCCTTCGCCTTCATCCGGGTCATCAAGATAGATAGGTTCTGGATCGAAGTCGATTCCGTCGTTATCAATCATAAAACACACTCATTTGGCCAAAGGCCACTATGCACGGCGGGTAACGAGAGTCGCGCCGATGACAACTGCCCCGACAATCAGCGCAGCTACCCCGAAGATGATCGGGGCACTGAACCCCATCCGGAACAATTCACTATAGAGAAAGTCGAGAATACCCAGTGCGATGGAGAAAATGATGGTGACCGCAAGGACAATGCCTGATAGGCGGAGGCTCTCTTCGCGGGTGGGCCAGGTGACCTTCTGCACTTCCGCGCGGGTGCTGGTGAAGTAATTGGCAATGCCGCGGAAAAAGCGGGTGATAAAATTGCCCTTCTTCTGTTGTTGCTCCCGGTGTACAGCAGGGGTGGGGCGGTCTTTCGGGGCGGCCTGGGCAGCTTTTTTAACCTGCGCTGCTGCGGCTTCCCGATTCTGCCGACGCCGACTGCTCCGGCTGTGCTGCTCTTTGTTGTTTGTGACCTCATCAACGGTCATGTCGGGTGTCCTTCCCTAAACTGGCTTTCAGCTACGGCCATCTGCGGTCATGGTAAGGCCGGGCCTATCACTCAAGACACCGCCACGAAGGACGGTGTCTTGTACTACCTCATAAGACGTTGGCAGGGGAGCCAGGACTCGAACCCGGAACCTACGGTTTTGGAGACCGTTGCTCTGCCAAATTGAGCTACTCCCCTACGTTCAAATGATTAGGCGGACCGCAGTTACTTTGATTCGCGATGCAAAGTATGCGTGCGGCAGCGTGAGCAGTACTTCTTGATTTCCATCCGCCCGGTATCGTTACGCCGGTTCTTCTCGGTTGTGTAGTTGCGCTCCTTGCACTCGGTGCAGGCCAGCGTGACTACAATGCGGACATCCTTCGTCTTTGCCATGGTTTACCTCTGAAAGCGCCCGGTTTGTAGTGGGGGAGGGATAAGCTCCCCCACTTAGTATACGCTTTCTTGCGTTGTTATTCCAGAATCTCGGTGATAACGCCA